>OKRX01002923.1_pt1 | contig 10845 bp, 11 predicted proteins | sample 1601241 | NCBI WGS metagenome assembly OKRX01 (sample SAMEA3541500, study PRJEB24748) | human gut metagenome | biome: human gut; feature: human-associated habitat; material: faeces | place: China | collected 2012
TGCCATTGCACCGGCCCCCGGCGAGGCCGCGCCGCCTGTGCCGACTACCAGCGCGGCCCCCGCTATTGAGCCTATCGCGCTTGCCACGTTTGTTATTGCCTGTGTTTGGGTACTTTCCACAAAAGCTTTGTTCTGTAGTGTATTATCATCACTTACATCACGGTTGATTTTGACCGTGCTAGTGCTCAAGTCAGCGGTTTGGCGTGTGTTCGAGTATGTGAGATTATCCGACCGCACACTATTGGATTCGTCTTTTATCGCTATGTCGCGTTGATTTGCGCGTGCGGTGTTCGACACCGTCGCCGCACTGCTACGATACGTGTTTGCTTGACTGACATTAGCCGAGCGTGCGCCGTTTTCATACGTCAACATGGCGTTTTGCCGTGCCTGACTTACGGCGGCATTGTAAGTGGCGGCGCGTTGCGCGTCGATTGCGCGGCGTTGCAACGCATACGTTGGAATGTCATGGGATATGAGCGTTTTGAGCGCGTCCGCGTTCGGCACGTCGGCGGTAATGGTGGCCCCGTTGATGGCGTTGATGGTTATAGACGTGTCGCCGTCGCCTCCCACGCCGTCAAGCCATGCGAGTTGTCGTAATATCGGGTAGCTTAACGATGTGACGGCTTGCGCCGAGAGATGGCCGCAATCAGCTATTTCCACCCGGGTTTTATTGCCGATATTGTCGGATATTTCCAAATGCGCGTAGGGCGCAAGGTACAGTCGTGTTATTTTGGCGTATTCCGGCGAATAACCAAAATCATTTATTGTTAGATTAATGTCCGCTAGTTTTGTGCGCGCGCCGCTGACCGTATGCCATTCCACATCATTAACCGTAGTGCTGGTTCCTAATTGCATCATGTTCGCCGTGGCAACGAAAACAGATACGATTTGTGACATGATATGCGGATAATACGCAAACATCGTGTCAAAATAATTACCCGATACTTTGGATGATTCCAGCGCGTACATGTACACGTTGCTTGCGGTGAGATTATCAATGGATTTATATGACGTACCCGCGCCGGTTACGTTTGATGTGTTTATGTTCCCGGCACCCCATATAAAACCATTGACAGTTTCATCAGCGTTAGTATATGACGGGCTGGTATCCGTAACGTCTGCACCGTGCATATTGCTCATTGATTGCAATTGTTGCGGGGAAAAAGTTGTGGCCAAACATATGTATCTTGTCCCGTTTTGCAAGTTAATCGGCGTGCTTTTTTTAATGTTCGTCGCCGCGTTGCCATAATCAACGTCGGGCAACGTAAAATTACGACAGTTGGCCCGTGGGTTCTCCAGCAGTTTTTGCGGTGTTATTTCGGTCAATGGCGCGTGTCCGCGTGACAATAGCAAACCGTTGATTGTGGTGCTGTTGATATAATCCGTCCATACATCACGTACAAGCGTGCATGTTGTCGTGTTCGGCGCTTCCGCCCGCACAGACGTAATGAAAAAGTGATAGCGTGTCTGCACGTCGGTTTTCTGATACGGCGTATTGACAATATCATGCGAAAAATCAACGACAATGTAATTATACCGTTGCGCCGTCATATACGGTACGGGCAATTTTATACCGTCCGTATCGGCGCGTGCAATATACATGTTAGTTGTAAGCTTGATGGTCGCGCCGTCCAGTTTATCAAACCATGCGTCGCGTGCAGTGTCATCTGAGAATTTCACGACGTCGTGGTAATCATCGAACCAATTAACATGACAAAGTTTAATTACAGTGTTTGGTGTCCAAACGTTATAATCGAAAACATTACGGTATTGTTCGTATACATGAGTACCGTCACCGGGAAACGACGTCGCGCCATCCAAGTGCGAGAATTTCATTTTGATACCTCTTTCACATACAAAATCGGGGATACCGGTTTTTTCGATATCCCCGATTCTATCAAGGTGTTTTTTACTTTTTAATACTCGCCGAGTCATCCACACTCGCCGAGTCATCCACGCTCGCCGAGTCATCCACACTCGATGCATTGGGAATCGTAATCGATATAGTATGAGAAGCGCTATACGTACCGGTTGTGCCGTTCGGGTTAATATACGTCGCCGTGCCATCAACCTTAATTGTGGTACTGTTTGGCAAACCGTCACGTTGTATATGCAAGCGTGCTTGGTCATCAACAAAAGTGTTGACATTCAACGGTACGGTTGTGGTAGTTTTGCCATTAGTCACCGAAGCAGTTACTTCGTACGTCGCAGCGTTCGGTGCAACCTCGATGGCAGTACCCGTAGATGGAACCGTCGCAGCAAGTTTTGGATGCAACTGAATCACGTCACCCGGTTTGCCGGTTGATGCGTCTGCGGTTAGATCGAAACCTGACACCTCCTGCGTCACAACCTTGATTGACGTACCCTCGTCGGTGGTGAACAACGCGCACGGGGTGAACGGCGACACGCCGTAAATACCCCAATGGTTGAGATACATCGTGTTCGAGAGCGTCTGAGGATTATAGAACTGGGTGGTGCCATAAAGGGTGTCACGCGCCTGATACCAATCAGTGGACACAAGCAACGCCACCGCGCCGGGGATACCAAGGTTTGGAACCTGAATGACGCGATACGGCACGTCGGCCTTATCCAGCTGAAACACCGCTGACAGCGCATCGACATCAAGTGACGCGAGATATTCCGGCTCGATAAGCAATACCATCTGCTGCGGATTAGCGTACGCCGGAATGTCGGGGACGTTCAACGCATTGTACTGGGTGCTCGGGAAACGCATACGCCCGGCGGTCGCACGCAACGCCTTGAGCAAAGCCCTGGCCGACGCTTCGTCGCTTGGTGCCGCATTAAGATGCACCTTGTAGAAACCAAGATTCTGTTCGTAACGGCGAATCAGCGCAAGCATGATGTTCATTTCATCGTAATTATCGCTGTTGCGCGGCGTTTCCATAATCTGCGCGATGAAACGGTTCAAGCCGAAATCATCAACGAACGCCTGTCGCAATTCATCGTCAGTCCATGAAATCGGATATTGGTCACGACGGTTCATTTCGTAAAACCATACTGCCGCTTCGGGCCGGTGCATTTTCAGCAAATCTTCCGCGTCATCCTTGTAGCCGTGCGCCTTAATCCATTTGACGGCAATCTCCTGTACGGTGCTACCCCAATACAGATTTTCTTTCTTGAAAATCGCCAACGGGTTCTCAAATGGTGCGTTCTGCGCCATCACGGTGAGTCCGATACGGTTCACCATGTTCCACACACAATCATTGAGATACTGGCGGTTCATCGGGTCGAACAGATAACGCATGGTGTTCGCCACACCCGTTTGCGTCGCGCTCGGTATGCGTTGCTGGTAGTCATCGGTGCCCTTGATACGGACTTTATCCAAAATGGTTGCATTGTCTACTGCCATGATTTAATCCTTTTTTTCAGAGTGTGTAGTCGAGGTTTTCCAAGTCTTCCGCCGCCGCCTGTGCGATTGCTTCAGCCGCGTCATCGTCGGTTTCCTTGACGGTTGCACCGTTTTCGACCATCTGCGCCACAGAATCCGTGAAATTGTCATAGATTCCGTCGATTCGTTCATTCATTGCATCAACCTTATCAAGCAACCGTGACAGCATGTCGCGCAAATCATCGAACTCGCCTTCACGGTGCGCTTCGTCGGAGGTGAGGTCATCACGTTCGGCGGTGTCCCTCTCCTCGGTGGTTTCGTCATCCATTTGTTTTTCCTTTCATATATGAAAAAGTCGTATCGGCGTAATACGGGCCGATACGACTTAAGAATAGCATACTTGCGACATGACTCACAGCAACAACCGGCGCGCTTATCCCTTACGGCCATATCATTGGCGGAGTCAACCGTGGAAGGCAATGACAATGTTTTAGCGGTCTCACTGCGGTATCTCTTTGTATGCCGTATGTTATTTTACACCAAAATTCCTTAACATTTCACTTACGGCGTGTTGCGTTTCCACCGTATCATAGCGCAGATACCCCAGCGCATAATATGATGTAAGATTCCGTATCAAATCTTTAGCCATGTTCGCGGTAAGATAGTTAAGTTTGTTGTCCGCCCGGGTGATTGCAAAATACGGTACATGCACGCCGCTATCATATTTTGAGGACACGAAAACATAGCCGCAACGCAAATCAACATACACGCCATATTCGTTTTGCAACCATCGAAAAACATACGTAAGTTTTGCATGTCCGTGTGGTTTTTCGATAAAATCAGTATTATGCCGCGCGAATTTGTTTTTAGAAGTGACGTCATCGTTGTTTTTCAGCATACGCCCCGCTACCGTGTTCCTTGTTTTTTGTTCGGCGTATTCATCGTCTCGCACATAGTCGAATAGGCATGTTTTACCGCCTAGCCATTGTAGACCGTGTTCAGGCTCCAGCGGTACGTCATAATGCCGAAAATAGGGATTGAAAGCGTCGCAAGCGTTGCCGAGCAGAAATAATCTCGGTTTGCGTAATCCCGTATCATCGGCGCGTTCTCGTGTGACGGTGTCCACAAGTTTCGCCAATTGTTCAAATTCGTTTTTCAGATACGTGTGATACCTATCATCATTATCTATGATAATTTCATCCATGCAAATATTCCGCACATTAACATAAGTGCTTTTTTTCTTCTGCTGTTGTAACGACAAAGGTATAAAATACCCGATTGTTTTCCACTGGTTTTCTTTTTTACCGGTTTTCTTTTTGCGAATTTCCGCTATTTTATTGGTAGTCCGAAAATCATAATCAGGGAAAATATTATCTTGTACGATACGACTAAAATAGTTCGCCGCGACATCATTGTTTTCCTCACGGAAACGTGTCACTTCCACAAAACAATAGCCGTTTTTCAAATAGTCCTCTATCATGTATTTTCGTACACCGTATGTTTTGCCTAAACCACGCGCGCCGATAATCATATTCACGTCTGCGTTACGCGGCAATATCAACGTCTTAAGCCGGTCATAATAATATTTCGCCATCAATACTCACAATCATAGGCCTGCCGTCCCGTACAACAAGTTCGCGCGGCAATGTCTCAACATCCCTATTATATACATCCCGCATGTATGCAAGATTCTCCCCGTTGGCCTGTTTGTCCGATTCGCCCAGCCATCTGCCGGACGGATACAACGCAATCGCCTCGGGCGCGTCAACATGGCATGTCGCACCCCGATAATCGGTGACGGTGCCGACGTACCTATCCCACACATGCGGACGGTTGCGTTGCAACGTATGGCAAATCTCATAATCAACCAACACATCATAACCAAGCGCCAAACGCACCGTTTCCGCGAAACCGTGACCCATACGCATAATATCCTCGATACAGTCTTCAATGGTGTACACGCCGTCGGGCCGTGGCAATCCCGCGCAAGTGACATGCACGCGCCCGGACATATCCAAACTTACACGCGCCTTGTTCCACAGTTCCACATGCTCGGCGTAACGAGTGGCGCCGCCACAGTCCTCAACTTCAAACTTGCCGATATGGTCAAGCGTTGACGCCATATCAGGCGCGGTGTTTCGGACACGTCTCATAGTAAGATTGATTGCATTTTCTATCGCGGTGTGCAATGGTTCGAGCGCGTCCAACAGTTCCGCATCGGTCACGTCATCGGCACAGCTGATTTTAAGGCTGTCGGTATCGCCGCCCGTGACGGTGACACGCGCACCGAAACGCCGATATATCAGCATCATGGCTATCAAAAGGTGCATTCTGCTACCCGCAACGATTCGCATACCGTATGTATAAAGCACGCGCGGTGTCTTCGGACGTTTTTTCGCAAAATTCTCGGGAATACAGACCGTGTTTTTATCTACTTCCAGTTCACCGGTTTCCGTCACGCGGTAATCGGCCTTCATGACGTCTTGCGCCTGAGTGCCATAGATTCCGTTGAATTGTCCTTTAACGGTGCTACCGTAATAGGATTGCAGAAATTTCATGCTCAACGTGCCCGTCCTAGCGTCACGTGCGATCCCCTCGGGTATCGACTCGGGTATATCACCCGCATACGGCACACCCTCGGTGTAGTGTTTAATCAGGTTTTTAACGTCGGTTTTACGCGCGAACAACATGTTAGATTGTAGGGTCACGTAATCGGGCGGTACAATCGTTTTAGTGGTGGCTTCACCGTACAACACATGCATTTCGTCAAACTCGTACACCTGCGCCACGTTCCACAGCTCAATCTCATTAACGTGTAAGATGCATTCGTCCGCCCGATACAATTTTCCAAAAGCAAACGTCGGATTAACGGCACTATCAACGTAGCCGTGCGCCCTGATACTGTTTTCCTGTGTTTTCGCGCGTTCGTTGTTGCTATAATCGGTGTCCGCGTACAACATCCGTACAAATTTTGAACGTGGACAGATTGCAATACCCCAATCGGCAAAACACGTGTTTGCCCGTAATCTAAGGTTTGTAAAACCTATCGCAACATGCAACCCCGTGCGAAACGGGTCACTATAATTACGTAATACATCTTCAAGCGGCGTGTCAACGATACGTTCACACGCGATTTGCAAAATTTCCGGCGGGGCAACCGCGAATTTAACCGGCAAGCGCCGCCCGTTGATAAACGCATGATGCATTGACGTAACGTCAAGAGACGCCACGTTATCAACGACAACGCTAGCGGTTTTAGCGCTCGTAAAAGTCAAACCGCCACGAAAACATGCTTTACGCAATGCATAGGACTCATAGTTTTTCGGAAACTCTTGATTGCACGTCATTTCAAATGCGCGTTGCAACGTGATTTTCTTGCCGCCCTGCAACGTGACGCGCCGCCCGCCAATCTCACGGCGCGCCATCTGCCGCACCAATGACGTTTTTGTCAGCACGCGGCACCCCAGCATGTCAGGCGTGAGCCAATGGTTCGCATGTAACAGCCATTGCAGATATTGCGGTATCACCTGCACGTCGCGCCGCGCATAAAACAATTCCTCCTCAGTCAACGGCGTTTCAGGCGTACGCGCCAGCGTGTAATCCCAATCGCCCACCGCCTTGGGCAGGCCGCACGTCTCACCCATTGCACGCAATCCGCCCATTTCAAGATAAAACGTGTCCCAAAAACGGCACACCACATTACCATCAACGCACAAATCGAGCGTGTACACGCTGGTAGCGGTCTGCGCATTGACCTCAATCGTATACGACTGCGCCAATTCCAGCATAAGCGTTTGCATATCAAACATGAGATTATATGCCGCGATTATCGGCACATAACCATGAGTACGGCCATGCATAATCAAATCATCAATGTACGCCAACGCTTCGGACGTGCGCCGGTAAAAACGTACATCGTCCGTATCGGGGTCATACGATTCCAACGGGATATCCCGCAAATCGTTGAAAATATACAATATCGGATACGCGCGCGTTTCGGCACCCTCACCGATATTCGTAGTTTCGGTGTCAAATATCGCCGCGACCCTGTATTTCTTACGTGCTTTCATCGTACCACGTCAGGGGAAACCGCTACGAGCCATATCGGACTACCGCCGTCGGTATCCGTATAATCTTCCATTTCGCCCGTGTGCGCTTTCATGTTTTTGGCGTATTGCAACACTTTTTCATTGCGCGTCATAATGGTGTTAAAAAGCTCACTCAACGAGTCCGCGTCATATGCCTTCATGACAGCCTCTAATCGTTTGTCAGGCGGAATGTTCGGCTTCTGCCATATGTTTTGTGTGTATCGCCAAAAAATCTTGACTTTTTCCCGGCCAAGCTCACCCAACGCGCTCGGCTGTCCCTTGGATGCTATTCTCATCTCGGTGCGGAAAATGTTAAACGAGCGTCTGCGTTCCATTGCGCGGCCTTTGCCGCCGCGCACCTCGCCAACCTGTCGCACGAGCGTATCAGCGGCTTCGTTGGCGCGCTGATACAATTCCTCACGTATGGCGCGATTGCTCACGCGCCCGACATATGTTTTTTTCAACTGCGATTCAAGCCGCTGAATATAATCCCGTCGCGCGTTTGCCTCGCTCTCGGGCATGGTGTCCGTGATGCTTTTTTTCAGACTGTTTATCGCGCGGTTTACGCGCTTGCGTTTCGCGGTTAAAACGTCCGCCTGTTTATGCGTTCTAGGCATGATTTCATCACCTCATAAAAAAAGCGCCATATTATTTTATGGCGCTTTTTTTTCTCATTTCAAACTACTTGATTTCCAGCGATTTGGTAGACCTGCCACCACCGAGCGGCGTCTTTTTCACTGTCACGGGGATACCGTTCGGCGCGTTGAAATCAGGGAACATGTCATAAATATCCAACACGCTACGATAAATGCCCTGCGACTGGCTGAAATACGTATTGCCGTCATTTGCAAAAAGATAGACGTTTGCGCATTTCTGCCCCGTCTGAGAACGCACGCCCGGCGCGATATACGCGCCAATGACCGTTAGCGGCGTGTCACCGATACCGTTCAGTGACAAAGCGTTGTTACGCGCGTTGACAATGGCACGTTTGCCCTCAAAAGTGCTGTTGTCCATCGTACAAATGTAACGATAATTGTCAACAGTGGTCTGTGCGGTTTCATTAGCGGTTTCATTAGCGGTGTCGTTCATCTGTTCATTGGTCTCGGTCATGATGTTTTTTTCCTTTCAAAATCAGAACTCGGGTTCGTTATCGTTATCGTTATCGTTGTCGTTGTCGTTATCGGTATCGGTTACGATACATTCGGCGTGTTCGATGAACGTGTCAACGTCCATTGCATACGTTGCCTTATGTACGGTGATATCATCAATCAGGACGTTGACGATACCCGCGTCCATAAGCACTTTAACTGCTTTTTCAACGGTGTGAATATTTCCGGTAGTATGAAATATTTGCATCTCGCCGTTACGGTCATAGTAGCTGATATCGCTATCAGCGATTACCTTACGAATCTTACGCATATTATTATCCTTTGTATCTGTTTTTATGTTAACATTTTTGCTAACACATATATTTATAGCATAAAAAATCGGCGCGCGCAAAAGCGACACGCCGATTATTGACAACAATTATCAGTAACGCAAAATCTGACCCGGATAAATCAAACTCGGGTTAGACAGCCCGTTAACCGACGCGACACGAGCCCAATCGGCACCGAAAACAGACCACAAACTATCACCCGGTTGCACCGTATACGTGCGCGCCGCAGTCGCATTCGAGTGAACAACAGCACCACCGCCATAGCAAACGGTTTCGCCGGGATATATCACATTGGGATTACCGGACGCATACCCCGACCAATCAGACCACGACCCCAAACCGGTCGCCGCCGCGATACCGGCCAACGTGTCACCCGACCCGACCGTGACGCACGTAGACGCACAACCCGCGTCCGGTGCCGGAACCGGTGCCGGTGCCGAAACACCGCCATCACGCTCGCCGCGCGCGTAAGCGTCCCACTGCCAGCGCTCACCCCTGAAATAATTCAAGTCCAAAGGGCCATAACCCGACACGTAACCATTAGATGTATACTGTCGCATGGCCTCACCATACGCACCATAAAGCCACGGGCTCTCCTGATAACCCGTCGGCACGTTGGACGCATATTGTGCTACCCAAACACCGCAATGCTCACGTACATACGGCGTGAGCTGACCCAACGAATACGCCCCCGTATAAACGATAGGCCACACTCTCGTGCGGTCATACACGCGCCGTACCCAAGTTTCCACCCATGTGCCATTACCAAACTGCGGGTTATCGTCGGCCTCCCAATCCAATGCAAGCACGGCACGCCCGACATATCCGACAACGTTATCCACAAAAAAATCAGCTTCAGCAACAGCATCATTGCCCATTGCATAATGATACACGCCTATGCTCTTGCCGCTGTCCGCTGCACGACCAAGTTGATAATTCGCGGCCTGATTAACACCATTGACCAAACAGACATTATTAAAACCGCCAACACCCCAAGTCGCACCGGCCACAACAAAATCAGCATCGAGCGCATACGTCTCGATATCACACTGCCAATTGCTCACGTCAAAACCCCGCATATCCGCGTTTGCAGACGGCACAAAAACCAACGACAACACGCATACGCACGCCAATATGCTACGCCATATTCGTTTCATCAACATTATCACCCTCCTTATCATTCTTAAGCAAGGCTATAAGCTCTTCAGTCAAAACATTGTTCTTCGTCATCAAATTATTAAAATCGCGGAACGTCGTGGCAATAAACCACGCCATCCCACAACACGCGACAATCGGGAAACCCACACTACCCACAAGGGTAGCGATAGAACTCATATCCATATGCATACACCTCATACAAAAAAGGCCACAACATGCCAAACGGCATGTCATGACCTAATATATCACACTAACAATAACGATAACGATTCTCAACAACCGTGGCCTATCCGGGAATCGAACCCGGCCCGCACATCTTATAAGAATGCCGCTCTAACCACTGAGCTAATAGGCCAAACAACACCCTATCACACACCCGTATCCTTCCACAAATTCAACCGCATTAAACCAATATCATCAGCATAATGCGCCATCACAAAATCAAACAAACCCACACAATCAGAATCACTACACCCAGATGCATAATGCCCCACGCGCATACGACGAACACGACGAACACCCTTAACCATACTACCATATATAAAACACTTATTACCATTACACCTATTATAATTCATAATACTACCCTTCTCCTACTATAACCAAGAAACACCATACCACATCTCCATACAGGCAAATAATTTAAAGGGTATAAATATATCGTATCATTAACATCACCAAAACACCGCACAAAATCACTTGCACGCGCACCCTCATCAATCAAACGACGAACACAATGATAATTCATAAAACTATATCCCTTAGTCATTTAATCAATCCTTTTTTTTGTGTTGTTTTTTTTTTTTTTTTTT
>OKRX01002929.1_pt1 | contig 10823 bp, 9 predicted proteins | sample 1601241 | NCBI WGS metagenome assembly OKRX01 (sample SAMEA3541500, study PRJEB24748) | human gut metagenome | biome: human gut; feature: human-associated habitat; material: faeces | place: China | collected 2012
AGGACCGGTAGTGTGCGCTATGTTTTTCGGGCTGCTGACAGGAGGCGCTTACGGAGCATTTATGTTAAAGAGCAAGAAATTAGGAAAAAAAGATGTATTTGCATTTGGACCATTTCTTGCATTCGGACTGGCGCTGGCGGCATTATATGGAGATCAGATCGTTACATGGTATCTGCATTTTTTATAAAGAGAGTAACTAATAAGAACACCTTGAAATTTGTGTGGTGGGGTTCTGAGCAGTTACTAAAGAGATAAAAATCAAGTATAGATATAATAGAAAGAAAGAGGAAGTTCGCACATGGCACGTTTTAAATACGTCGCAAAGGATATGAGTGGCAAGGTTCATAAGGGTACTGTGGAGGCTGCATCCGAGAATGCGCTGACGCAGCAGTTACGTGAAGAGAACCTCTATCTGGTTGAAGCGAAAGATTTAAATGGAGCAAAAAAGCATAAAAAGTTAAAAGCGAAGCAGCTTGCAGCCTTTTGCCGGGAACTGTCCACACTTCTGGCATCGGGTGTCACGCTTGTAAGGGCGCTCGACATCATTTCCGAGCAGGAAGGAATGAACAAAGACGAGCGGGATATTTATAAGGATGTGTTACAGGATTTAAAACGTGGTATCAGTCTGTCTGATGCCATGGAATCCAAGGAATGCTTTCCGGATCTGATGATCGGAATGATCCGTTCCGGTGAGGGAAGTGGTAACCTGGATCTGGTGACACAGAGATTATCGATTCAGTATGAGAAGGATTATAAGCTGACCCAGCAGGTGAAGTCAGCCATGACTTATCCATGTATTCTGCTGGTGCTCTGTGTTGTAATTGTGATTTTGATCGTAACCTTTATTCTGCCACAGTTTCAGAGTCTGTTTGATCAGATGGAAAGCCTTCCGATGATTACTAATATTTTGATTGCGGTTTCCAACTTTCTTGTTCAGAAATGGTATATTGCATTATTGACCGTTGCAGTGATCGTTGCATTGATTCGTATCATTGTCGGAATTCCGGCAGTGCGAAGAGGCGTAGACTGGATGAAAGTTCATATGTGGGGCTTTGGTAAGTTGTTCAAAGTTGTTTATACGGCACGTTTTGCCAGAACACTGAGCAGTCTTTACTCCAGTGGTATGCCCCTTGTTTCAGCCGTTGGAGTGGCTGCAAAGACGATTGGAAATGGTTATGTAGAGTCTCAGTTTGACGAAGTTATCACAATGGTCCGTGGCGGAGTGCCGCTTTCACAGGGGCTGCGTGAAGTAGACGGATTGCTAAAAAAACTGTCCAGCACGATTCTGGTCGGAGAAGAAAGCGGACGTCTGGATGTGATGCTGGATTCCATTGCGGAGACATTGGAAGCTGATGCAGAACAGGCTACAAAGCGGATGGTCACGCTTCTGGAGCCAATCTTGATTATATTTATGGCGCTGATCGTCGGCTGTATTATGATTGGAGTTATGCTCCCAATCTATCAGTCTTACTCAGCGATCGAAAATGCGTAATTACGAAGGAGGAACTTACAGGTGAGCGATACTGTTATTGTTTTACAGGAAGAATGTATTTTGGCTGCAAGTGGAAAAGCAGGACGAAGACCAAGAATCAGCAGGACAGACATGATCCCGACCGAAGTTCACACAGACCCTTTTGAACAGTGGAAAAGGGCACTTCTTGCATATAAGGCAAAGGAGCATCCAGGTTCTGTAAAGCTTGTGCTTCCATCCAATTATTCATCCGCACGAATTTCACAGATTCCGTTTGCAACAGGCAAGCAGCTTACAAAGATGGCAGAACATGTTGTTTCAGAGTCAGCAGCAGAAGGAATTGTAGATTATGGTATTACGTATGCAGATAAAAAGCAGGGCGTGACCGTATGCTGTGCCAGCGTAGAAGAAAACATTTGTAACCGGCTTTTAGCAATGTGTGAGGAGATAAAGCTTCCGGTGCGTGCAATTACTGTGCCGATGGAAGCATATTTAAAAGGATTGTCCCAGTTAAAGACTTATGCCAATAAGACGGCTATCTTCTTATTTTTTGAGGATTCTGGCGTGACCAGTATCCTGTATAAGAACGGAGTATATCTGTATTCTACAAGAAGCCGTATCTTCAGCGAGCGCGGAACGCTGGATTTTGGGACAGAGATTGTCCGGAACATTTCCGGTATTGTACAGTTTTATGCAACGACAACGTCTGGAATCCCGATCACAGACATTTATTATGCAGGCTGTATGGAGGATGATTTTGAAGTATGCCTCGATGGAATCCATATGATGAACCTTCAGGCAGCTTTGCTTCAGGTGGATGCGGTTTATGAAACCCAGGGAAATCCAGAGGACTGGCTTGTGTGTGCCGGAGCATTGGTGGATGATAAGACGAAGCAGGTCAATCTCTACCAGAAATGGAAGAAGTCCGGCGGTATGAACAAAGTGGTGGAGAAAGAAAGCTTTGTAAAACATATCGTCCCACCGGTGATCACATTGGCTGTATGTATGGCGTTATTTGGAGCAGTATCTGTCTGGAATCTGCTTGAGAGCAAGAAGATTGATGACATCAATGACTGGATCAACGACAGTCAGATCCAGCAGCAATATCAAGAGGCAGATGAGGTCATGAAAGAGAGCGAGCGTTTAGTCGAGCAGAAACAGCAGGTGGAGCAGATGAAGCAGAATCTGGCAACTTATCCGGATCTGGATGCAGATATAATAGCCAGAATCGTGGATGTCAGCGGAAGCAACATGAATGTGGAAGTTAAGTCCATGGATGCAGAAACAGGACTTCTTACATTTCATGCGGTGAGCAGTGCAGTCATTGATATTCCGGGATATGTCAATAAACTAACGCAGACAGGATTATTTTCAAGTGTAGATTATAGCGGCTATCAGTATCAGGACGGCGAATACACGCTGGATCTGTCCTGTATACTAAAGGCTATAGATGCAGGAGGTGACAAGTAATGAAGCTGGAAACGGAATTAAAACCAGGGGATATTGTATTATTAAAGGTGCTTGCCTGCATATTGATCTTATTTTTTACACTTCGCTTTCTTGTATTTCCGGGGTTGGAGAAGAACCAGGATCTGCAGAATGAGAAAGAACAGGTAGAGCAGACGAAGCAGGAGATGCAGGATACAATCAAACAAAAGAGTATTGTTGAGAAGAAAATCGTAAAGCAAAAAGCAGAGCTTGTGAATGCTTCGCAGGGATTTTATGATCTGCTTGAGAATCAGCAGGTCGATGAACTGGTGACAGGAATTGCGTTAAAGCACAATTTAAAACCAGTGTATCTGAAAATCGAAGGAACCGAAGCAGGAGTACCGGCAGCTTATCAGACTGTCACACAGACAGACGAGTCCGGTGCCCAGACGGCAAAATCTGCACAGGAGGAGCTGGATGAGAACAACCAGGAGTCTTCATCTGATACAGATTATGAACCGGAAGTTGTCTTGCAGTATGTAAATACAACGACGGTGTCCATGACTTTACAGGGAAATGAGCCGCAGATCCGGGAAATGTTAGATGATATTGCCAGAAATTATCCGGGGGTGCAGGTGCGTTCCTTTGATATGAATGAAAATACTTATGTAGATTCCAGTCTGCAGCAGATTTCACAGAATAACTGCGAGTGTGTACTGGCTGTCTATACTTGCGGGCAGCTTGGTACTACTGCATCCGGAGAGGAGAACTAGAAGTGAGAACGAATCTGAGAATTGGAGAAATCCTGGAAGATAAAGGGTATGTCACCGCAGAGCAGATCGGACAGGCTCTTGCGTATCAAAAAGAGCATAGAGATAAACGAGTCGGTCAGATATTGATGGAGTTGGGATTTGTAACCGAGAATCAGGTATTAGAAGCATTGGCAGACAGACTACATCTTGAGATTGTAGATGTGGCGCAAATCCCGGTCAATCTTAAGGCGGTCGGAATGATCAATCGTGAGCTGGCAGAGAAGAATCTGATTCTTCCGGTCAGTGTAAAAGAGCATAGTATGGTTCTTGTGACCAATGATCCACTGAATTACTTTGCCCTGGAAGAAGTCAGACAGCAGACAGGCTGCCACCTTGAAATTCAGCTCAGTGAGGAAGCACCATTAAAAAAAGCAGTATCTTACTATTATGCAGAGGTTCATGCAAGAAAAGCAGCAAAACAGGCAAATGTAAGATTCTCAACAACAGATGTAGATGAGCTGGAAATCGAAAATCTGGATAATCCGGATGAAGCACCGATCATTCAGCTTCTTAATAGCCTGATTGAGCGTGCAATTAAAGCGGAAGCCAGTGATATTCATATTGAACCATTTGAGCAAGAGACAAATGTGCGGATGCGTATTGATGGTGTGGTATCGGAATATGTTAAGATACAGAAAAATATTCACGGACCATTGATTGCCCGTATTAAGATTCTGGCAAATCTGGACATTGCAGAAAAGAGAATCCCACAGGATGGACATTTTCGGGTAGCGCTTGGAGACGAACAACAAGTCAATATCCGTGTATCGGTACTTCCGACCGTATTTGGTGAGAAGGCAGTATTGCGTATTATGGCAGCAACGTCTCATCTGGATCATGCAGATCATTTTGGAATGGATGAGTACAGTTATAACCTGTTCAGACCGCTTCTGGATTATCCGAATGGAATCATTTATATTACAGGACCGACTGGAAGTGGAAAATCTACGACACTTTATATGATATTAGATTACCTGTCAGGCAGACAAGTGAACATTTCTACTATTGAAGACCCGGTGGAGAAGAATTTGTCTGGAATTAACCAGACACAGGTCAATCCGACAGCAGGACTTACATTTGATGTAGGACTTCGTGCCCTTATGCGTCAGGATCCGGATATTATCATGGTCGGCGAGACCCGTGACGGTGAGACTGCCGGAACGTCTGTCCGCGCTGCTATTACCGGACATATGGTGCTTAGTACACTTCATACTAACGATGCGGTGTCAAGTATTGTGAGACTGGAAGACATGGGAGTTGAAACTTATCTGGTCGCAAACTCTCTCGTAGGTCTGATCGCACAGCGTCTGCTCCGTAAAGTCTGCCCGAACTGTGCAAAAGAAGTAGAGACGACAGAGCAGGAGAGGATTCTTCTGGGGGAAGATGTGCGTACAGTCAAACGTGGTATGGGCTGCTCTCAGTGCAACCATACTGGATACAGGGGACGTATCGCAGTGCATGAGATCCTGGCAATTAACCAGGATATCCGAAGAATGATCATGGAGCATGAATCCGTGGAAAATATCACAAAATATGCAAGAGAACATCAGCATATGCGCACGCTGAAAGAAAGCGGACTGATTCTTGTAAAAGAAGGAGTCACGACACCGGAAGAATTGATGAAGATTAGCTATGAATAAATTGCAGAATAAGAAGATAGGATAGGGGAGAAGAATATGTTAGATCGAAGACAGATCCATACAGTGATCGATACGCTTATCAGGGAGGCAAGGATCCGTTCTGTCTCCGATATTCATATTACAGAGGGGATGCCTGTGTGGTACAGGATCCACGGGTGCCTGACACAGGCCAGGGACGTATTGAAGGAGTATGATATCCGTGAAGTACTTCTTGGAATGATGAATGAGAAGCAAAGAAAGCAGTTCGAAGATGGTCGGGATGTGGATTTTGCCTGGCAGACCACGGATGGCTGCCGCCAGCGAGTGAATATTTTCTGTGAACAGAAAAAAATTGCAGCAACGATCCGGCTGCTGAATCAACATATTCCGACTTTGGAAGAACTCAAAATTCCAACGACATTGTATCAGCTTTCCGAGGAGCCAAGAGGAATTATCCTTGTTACCGGACCGACAGGAAGTGGTAAGTCAACAACTCTTGCAGCGGTCATTGAGGCTATGAATCAGAAGTATGACAGACATATTATTACAATTGAAGATCCAATTGAGTATGTCTACGAGTGCAAGAAATCTCTGATCCATCAAAGAGAGGTGGGTCAGGATGTGACGAATTTTGCTTCCGCACTTCGAAGTGCCTTGCGTGAAGACCCGGATGTAATTCTGGTAGGAGAAATGCGCGATTATGAGACAATCTCAGCAGCACTTCTTGCGGCAGAAACAGGACATCTTGTATTGTCTACACTTCATACGACAGGTGCAGCCCAGACGGTGGAGCGTATCATTGACGCCTGCCCGGCAGAAAGCCAGAACCAGGTGCGTATCCAGCTTGCTGGTACCTTAAAGGGAATCATAAGCCAGTGCCTGATTCCATGTGGAGGGGGCATGACCCGTGTACCTGCGACCGAATTCCTGACAGGTTCTGATGCCATCCTGAACCTGATACGTGAAGGAAAAACGCACCAGATTTCCGCTATGATGCAATCTTCAGCGACGAGCGGGATGCATACACTGAATATGGATCTTTCCAGATTGATGCAACAGGGATATATTACAAGAGAAGAAGCAATGAAATTTACGAATAATAAAGCAGAGTTAACACAGTATATGTAAGTAAAACAAAAAACACGCTATTATGTACAGGACCGTCACAAGAGGTGATAGGTCCTTTTTTCATATAATAGGAAATTGCACATTCTTTGTTCTTCAAAAAAGAATGGAGATATTAGTAATGCTTTCGGCACCAACGCTCAAGTAGATTGATGAGCGAATAGAGAAGTGTTGCCATGAGACAGAGAAGAAGGATACTCATAAGAAGCCAATCCATCTTAAAGACCTGGCTTGCGTAGATGATCAGATATCCAAGTCCTTCTCTGGCAGCCAGAAATTCACCGATGATCACGCCCACGAGGCAGAGTCCGATGTTGACTTTCATGTTACTGATGATTGCCGGAAGAGAAAAAGGAAGTACGACTTTTAGAAGCGCGTGCCTCCGATTTCCACCCAGTGTATAGATGAGTTTCAGTTTTCCTGGATCGACGGTCATAAAACTGGTATATAAGTTCAGAATGCTTCCAAAGATTGCTACAGACATTCCGGCGACGATAATTGTTGTTTTTGTTGCTCCAAGCCAGACAATAAGAAGTGGTGCAAGTGCAGACTTCGGCAGACTGTTCAGTACTACCAGGTAAGGATCCAGGATCTCTGATAACCGTCTGCTGAACCAAAGAAGAATGGTAACCAGAATGCTGGTGGCAGTGACGAGCAGGAAGCTTAAGATTGTCTCATATAGTGTGACATTGGTGTGCAGAAAAATGCTTTTATCCAGCACCATGCCCCAGAAACATAGTGCAATCTTTGACGGGCTGCTAAAGATGAAGGAGTCGATGATACCTACATTTGCAGTGAATTCCCAAAGAAAGAGAAAACTGAAAAGAATCAGGACTCTTGAGATACCGACAATACATTTGTGCTTCTTTTGTTGTTTCAGATAGTTGATCTGATTTTCGGAAAGTTCATTTGAAAATTCAGTCATCTGTATTCAGCTCCTTCCATATTAAGTTGAAGTAATGCTTGAATTCCGGGGAGTTCCGGCGGTTCAAAGGAGTATCTTGTTCCAAATCAAAAATGAGTGGAACAGTCTGACGTATATTAGCCGGGCGTCCGGAAAGGACAATGATCCGGTCGGCAAGGGAGATGGCTTCTGACAGGTCGTGTGTTACAAGAATGGCTGATTTTCCTTCCTGCCGGATGATCTGACCAATATCGTCCCCGACATTTAAGCGGGTCTGATAGTCCAATGCGGAAAATGGTTCATCCAACAGTAGGAGATCTGGATCCAGAACGAGCGTACGGATCAGGGCGGCCCGCTGGCGCATGCCGCCGGAAAGTTCCGAGGGCCTTGCATTTTCAAACTGTTTCAGCCCATAGATGTCTAAAAGATTATGTGCTTTTTCCCTGGTCCTTGCAGTCAGCATATGCTGAATTTCCAGTCCTAAAATAACATTATTGTAAATGGTCCGCCATTCGAAAAGTTCATCATGTTGTAACATATAGCCTACATTTGTAGTGCTTTCGTGAAGGTATTTCCCATTGATTTTAATGAAGCCTTTTTCCGGTATGAGAAGTCCGGCAATAATAGAAAGAAGCGTTGACTTTCCGCAACCCGAAGGTCCGACGATGGCAACGAATTCTCCTTTATTCAGGATAAAGGAGATGCCATTTATGGCAGGAGTTTCTCCGTCCGGATTGTGGTAAGCATAGTGAATATTCTTAAGTTCCAGTACTTGATCCATGGAAACCTCCGCAAATGATAATCCTATATCTTATCATATGTATCTTGAAAGAAAATGTGTGGTCAGTTTTACATCAAACGAAAAATGTGTTTTTCCGTGGTCATAAAATGGCTCATAAATATGGATTTTCCCTTGTCATCTTGTTATGAAAAAGTTATAATTGCATGTGAGTACGCAAGATAGGGACGATGAGTATGAATTATCAAAAAGAATTAGACAAGTTATTGGATACGCTGACAAAAGAAGGGCGTGTTCCAAGGCTTCTGTTACACAGTTGCTGTGCTCCATGCAGCAGTTATGTGTTAGAGTATCTGAGCAATTATTTTGAAATCACAGTGTTCTACTATAATCCGAATATTTATCCGGAGACAGAGTATACGAAGCGGATTCTGGAACAACAGAAACTGATCGATGATATGAATTTCAAATATCCGGTCAGCTTTGTAGCGGGAGAATATGAGAAAGAGAAATTTTACGAGATGGCCAGGGGACTTGAGGAGGTCAAAGAAGGCGGCTCCCGGTGCATGAAATGTTATGAGCTGCGTCTCAGAGAGACTGCAGAGATTGCAAAAGCAGGAGAATATGACTATTTTACAACCACGCTTAGCATCAGTCCACTGAAGAATGCAGCAAAGCTCAATGAAATCGGGCAGCGTCTGGCAAAAGAATATGGTGTGGAATATTTGATTTCAGATTTTAAGAAGAAAAATGGTTACAAGCGTTCCACAGAACTGTCAAAAATTTATGGTTTGTACAGACAGGATTACTGTGGTTGTGAATTTTCTCAGAGACAACGAAAGTAAGACACTGTTGACTTTAGATAAAAATATGGTACACTTTTATACAGTACAGTATTAAATGACGGAAAGGAAGAGATTATGGCACAATTATGGGGAGGTCGTTTCACAAAAGAGACTGACCAGTTAGTATATAAGTTCAATGCATCTATCTCATTTGATCAGAGATTTTATGAGCAGGATATCAAAGGAAGTATGGCACATGTTACCATGCTTGCAAAGCAGGGAATCCTGACTGATGCGGAAAAAGAGACAATTATTACAGGACTTCAGGGGATTCTTGATGATGTGAAATCCGGAAAACTTGAGATTACTGATAAATATGAAGATATTCACAGTTTTGTTGAGGCAAACCTGATCGACCGTGTAGGAGATGCAGGTAAGAAGCTTCATACAGGACGAAGCAGAAATGATCAGGTTGCACTGGATATGAAACTTTATATCCGTGATGAGGTGCAGGAGACAGATGCACTGATTAAGGAGATGTTAGAGGCGATTCTTGGAATTATGGAGAATAACCTTGAGACATATATGCCGGGATTCACACATTTACAGAAAGCACAGCCAATCACACTGGCTCACCACATGGGCGCGTATTTTGAGATGTTCAAAAGGGATCATGAGCGTATGAAAGACATTTATGCAAGAATGAATACATGTCCGCTTGGATCCGGAGCCCTTGCAGGAACGACTTACCCGTTAGACCGAGCCTATACAGCAAAGCTTCTTGGATTTGACGGACCAACTATGAACAGTATGGATGGTGTTTCTGACAGAGATTATCTGATTGAGTATTTGTCAGCGCTTTCCATGATTATGATGCATCTGAGCCGTTTCTCAGAGGAAGTGATCATCTGGAATTCTAATGAATATAAGTTTGTTGAGATTGATGATGCTTATAGTACCGGAAGCAGTATTATGCCGCAGAAGAAGAATCCGGATATCGCAGAGCTTGTCCGTGGAAAAACGGGCCGTGTTTACGGAGCGCTGACATCTATTCTTACAACCATGAAGGGAATCCCGCTTGCATACAACAAAGATATGCAGGAAGACAAGGAGCTGACCTTTGATGCCATTGACACCGTAAAGGGCTGTATCGCCCTGTTTACCGGCATGGTTTCCACTATGCAGTTCAACAAAGCCAACATGGAGGCAAGTGCAAAGAGAGGCTTTACAAACGCCACAGACGCAGCAGACTATCTGGTTAACCACGGTGTACCGTTCCGTGATGCTCACGGCATCGTCGGAAGACTGGTCCTTCTCTGTCTGGATAAGGGAATCTCTCTGGATGAGCTTCCGCTTTCCGAGTACAAGGAAATCAGTCCTGTGTTTGAGGAGGATATTTATGAGGCCATCAGTATGAAGACCTGTGTGGAAAAACGTGTGACTTTGGGAGCGCCGGGACCGGACGTGATGGAGCAGGTGATCGCCCAGAATAAAGAATATCTTGAAAAAAATTAAGATAATGCTTGCATTTTCGGAAAAATTGGTATAGTATTTACAGAAAAGACAAATGTGTGCCATAGAGGGACACAAGATGAGGAGAGTTTTATTATGAGTGAAAAGCTTAAAGTCGGTATTTTAGGTGCAACTGGAATGGTTGGTCAGAGATTCATTTCTCTTCTGGAGAATCACCCGTGGTTTGAGGTGGTTACTGTAGCTGCAAGCCCGAGAAGCGCAGGTAAGACCTACGAGGAGGCTGTAGGCGGCAGATGGAAAATGGATACTCCGATGCCGGAAGCAGTAAAGAAGCTGGTTGTTATGGATATCCACGAGGTTGAGAAGGTTGCAGCTACTGTTGACTTTGTATTTTCAGCAGTTGATATGACTAAGGATGAGATCAAGGCGATCGAGGAAGAATATGCAAAGACAGAGACACCGGTTGT
>OKRX01002935.1_pt1 | contig 10799 bp, 8 predicted proteins | sample 1601241 | NCBI WGS metagenome assembly OKRX01 (sample SAMEA3541500, study PRJEB24748) | human gut metagenome | biome: human gut; feature: human-associated habitat; material: faeces | place: China | collected 2012
GCATGGCAAAATTAACATTTGACGGTGTATATGATGATGAAACGATCAAGAAATGGCTGGATAAATTTTACTGGAGATTCTTCAGCCAGCAGTTTAAACGTTCATGTCTGCCAGACGGACCTAAGGTAGGTAGTGTGGCGGTATCACCTCGTGGAGATCTACGAATGCCTAGTGATGCTAGTCCAACAGCTTGGTTGTAGAGAAATAAAAGCTATCTGGAAACGCGCTCTCGCTCGATTCGCACATAGCGGACACTTAATGAGCAGCGATGATTTTATGTTAATTGAGGAGTAAACAAATATGAACCAACAATCAAAAAAAAATCTAACCAATAGGATTGTCGCTTTAGCAGGAATCACAGTTTTTGCTTTTTTTATTGGAATTTATGTCTGTGTATTTTCAAACTATTTGAAAAAGTATAACACAAGAAAAAAATTATTCGGTGCAACTTATATGACGATGAATAATGAATTCTATAAAGTGGTCAATAACCAGATCCGCATGCAGGTTGAGAAGAATGGAGATGAGATGATCACATTGGATCCGGCACTTGATCAGAAGAAGCAGAATGAGCAGATCAAACAGCTGGTTAAACGAAAGGTAGATGCAATCTTTTTAAATTCAGTCGACTGGAAAGAAGTAGAGTCTGGATTGAAGGCAGCGAAGAAAGCGAAGATTCCAGTGATCGTTATCGACTCACAGGTTTATAGAAATGATCTTGTCACAATGACGATCGTGTCAGATAACTACAAAGCAGGTGTTTTATGTGCAAAGGAAATGATGAAGCAAAAAGATCATGCGAATATTGTATTGTTAACACATAATGCAGCAAGATCTGCGGTAGATCGTATCAATGGATTTACAGATACGATCAAGAAAAATAAAAACTATAAGATCCTTGCATCTGCAGATACTCAGGGACAGATCGAACGTGCACTTCCCAAGGTAGATAAGATCATCGAAAAATACAAGAATATTGATGTCGTCATGGGATTAAATGACCCGGCAGCGATGGGAGCTTTAGCAGCTCTTGACAGTAAGGGGGCTAGAGGAGGTGTTCTCGTATACGGAATTGATGGATCTCCAGAAGGAAAGAAACTGATCAAAGAAGGTATGATGACAGGAACAGCAGCACAGTCTCCCAAACAGATGGCAGACACAGCGATCAATGCAGCATACAAGATTTTGCAAGGGAAAAAAGTAGAGAAGAAAAAGGTAATCTCTGTTCAAATGATAACAAAAAAGAATGTAGAGCAGACTGATATTAGCCGTTGGCAGTAAAGAGGAAATGATATGGATCGAAAAAATCAAAATTTATATTATATCAAGATTCTGATGGGAGTCATAAATTTCATCATTTTATCCTTCCTTTCTGCAGTTTTTATTTTAACATTAAATAAGATCAATCGTGATTTTGGAGCAAGGAATTTCTTAGAGAATATCACATATCTCCCAAACGAACCAGTGACATCAACAGTGTTGATATTTATTGCTTTTTTCTTATTGTTAGGCATTATAGAAATTCGAAGAAAACAAAGAAAAAGGCAACAGGTATCTGTGATCTTATATGTAGCAGAGATTTTGTTATGTCTGATCATTATTAAATTTGTTTATGTAAATTATAATGGAATCATTCTTCTTGTCATTGCAGATATTGTAACGGATATCAAAGATAAACACACTAGGGGAATTTTCTTTGTCATCATGGGAATGATATATTTATTCTCAGACTACGATATCATATCAATGTTTATAGATATGATATCGTTCCAACAATTTTTGAGTGTATACCCGGCGAAAGTCAGTATGATGATCCAAGGAACAAGAAATATACTAGTTGCATTGAATGCGATCGCATTTATTGCATACATGATCATTTTGATGAGAAATCAGATGAAAGAGAATGCAAGGATTGGATTGTTAAACCTTCAGCTTCAGACAGCCAATATACGTTTAAAAGAAATGAATGAACAGCTGAAGGACTATTCAGAGATGACAGAGAAAATGGCGGAGACAAGGGAACGAAATCGAATTGCCAGAGAGATTCATGACACACTGGGGCATACGATGACTGGACTGTCTGCAGGAATTGACGCATGTATCGCGATGATCGATTTTTCTGTAGATGCAACGAAAGAACAGTTAAATAAAATATCACAGGTTGCAAGGCAAGGAATTAAAGATATTCGAAGATCGGTCAATAAATTAAGACCAGATGCCTTAGAGCATAGTGGATTGCAAGAAGCTTTAGAAAAGATGATCAATGAGACGATGCAGGTATCAGATGTTAAGATTAATTATGATTGTCAGGTAGAGGTCTTGAAATTCAATCAAGATGAAGAAGATATGATCTATCGTGTAGTACAGGAAAGTATCACAAATGCGATCAGGCATGGAAAAGCGAAGCAGATTGATGTAAACTTATGGAAGGAAGATAAGTGGCTCAATCTAGAGATCAAAGACAATGGAATCGGATGTGAAGAGATTCATACAGGATTTGGATTGATCCATATCGAAGAGAGGATCAAGATGTTAAAAGGAACTGTAGAATATGATGGAAGTAATGGATTTAAAGTCACAGCAAGAATACCGATCAGATGGGGTGAAAAACTATGATTAAAGTAATGATAGCAGATGATCAGGAACTGATCAGACAAAGTTTACAGATCGTACTTGAGATGAAAGAAGGAATCGAAGTTACTGCAACTGCCAAGGACGGAAGAGAAGTCATTCAGGAAGTCAGGAAAGACAAGCCAGATGTTATTTTAATGGATGTGCGTATGCCAGAAATGGATGGAGTGCAATGTACACAGATCATCAAAGAACAATATCCAGATGTCAAGATCATTATTTTGACAACGTTCGATGATGATGAGTATGTATACAATGCATTAAAACATGGAGCAAGTGGTTATCTGTTAAAAGGAATTTCTATGGATGAATTAGAAAAAGCGATCAATACAGTACATAGCGGTGGTGCCATGATCAATCCAGAAGTGGCAACAAAGGTGGTCGATTTCTTCTCTGAAATGGCACAAAGCAATTATGATACATCGATTCATGCACAGAATGTAGAAGAAATCACAGAAGCAGAATGGGAGATCATTAAATTAGTCGGAAGAGGGTTGTCGAATAAAGAAATCTCAGCCGAGTTAAGCCTGTCCGAAGGAACAGTACGAAATTATCTCAGCACGATCTTAAGTAAACTAGACCTAAGAGACAGAACCCAGCTTGCAATCTGGGAAGTACAGTCAGGTTCAGCCAAATACGGGAGAAGATAGATGAGACAGAAACTAGAAAAATGGTGGAAACGAATCATTGCTGTTGGATTGGTCATAAGTTTATTATCTGTTGGCTTTGTGATCTATCCCAAACAACAAAAAATTGTTTTAACCTTTGGAATGTTCGCAGGAAACAAGTGGGATGTTCCAGATGATAATTGCTATCAGATGATCGATCAAGTGATCAAAGAATTTGAAAAAGAATATCCGAATGTCACGATCAAATACGAAAGTGGTGTGATGAAAGATGATTATTCAGAATGGCTGTCACAAAAGGCACTAAAAGGAGGTCTGCCAGATGTTTTTATGGTCTTGCCAGAAGATTTTAGCACATTTTCATCCGTAGGAATGTTAAAGAAATTAGATTCATATGTCCAAGTCGATAAAGCGTTCAAAAAAAGTAACTATTATAAAGGGAGTTACGATGCAGGAACTTATAAGGGAACGCAATACGCCCTGCCATACGAAAGTGTACCAACATTGATGCTCGTCAATAAAACATTGCTAAAAAAAGAACATATTAAAATGCCTGGAAATCACTGGACGTGGAAGGATTTTTACACAATCTGTCAAAAAGTAACCAAAGATACCGATGGAGATGGACGATTAGACCAATTTGGTGTGTATGATTATAAATGGAATGATGCCACGTTAAGTAATGGCGGAAACTTATTTAATCAAAGTGGAACAAAATGTAATCTGTCATCTGAACCAATTGAAAATGCGATTCTGTTTACAAAGAAGATTGAAAGAATATCATCATTTCGAAATCTAACCTCAGATGATTTTGACTCAGGAAATATTGCATTTCGTCCTATGACATTTTCAGAATTTAGAACGTATAAACCATATCCATGGAAGATCAATAAATACTTTGATTTCAAATGGGATTGTATCAGACTCCCTTCCGGACCAGATGGAGAGAATAAGACACAGGTAGATAATCTGCTGATGGGAATCAGCAATCAGACCAAGCAAGGAGATATGGCATGGCAGTTTTTAAAGAAATTATGTTATGAAACAAAGACACAGCAAAAGATCTTTCAGTATCGTCAGGGAATCTCACCATTAAAAGCTGTGACGAATTCAAAACAAGCACAGCAGGTATTAGAAAAAAGCATGGGTGAGAATATGACAGATAAAATGAAATTGTTAGATGAACTCATGAACAATGCCTTGCAGATTCCAAAATTCCGAAGATACAATGAAGCCTACCAAAAGATTGACAGTGAGATGACAAGAATTCTTACAGATGAAGAAGAATTTGATTCCAATATCTTGAAACTAAAACAGGAGATTGATAAGCTTTTAAATCAGTAATAATAAGAAGATTAAAACAAACAAAACACAAATATGACATTTGTCACATAAAAAGGGACATTTGTAAATTGAAAGTCATGACAATTTACAGATGTCCTTTTTTTGCGTGATTGGTAGAATAAGCTTGTAAATAAGAGATAGGAAAAAAGAAAGGAGAAGAGGATGAAATACGTAGTATTAGTCAGCCACGGAACATTTGCACCAGGACTTCACAGTGTACTTAAGATGTTAGCTGGTGGAGAAAGAGAAGACGTGATCAGCGTCGGATTAGAGGACGGAATGAGTGCTGATGAATTCGCAGAGAAATTCAGCAATGCGATCAGCAAGATCACAGAAGACGATGAGATCATTCTTCTTGGTGACATTGTGGGTGGATCACCTCTTACAAATGCAATTGAACAGGTATCAAACAAAGGACTGATCGGTCAGACAGTGATCTTTGGTGGAATGAACCTGGCAATGGCATTGACAGCAACATTAATGAAAGACGGCGTAGACACAGATATGCTAAAAGACAGCTTGATCAATGAGGCAAAAGATGCAGTTAAAGAATTTGTTATGACACCAGCAAACGATGATGAAGAAGACGATATTTAAATTTTAAGGAGGAAAAGAATATGTCAGTTTCATTTTTAAGAATTGATGACCGTATGATCCATGGTCAGACAGTAACACGTTGGTCACTAGAGTATCCATGCGATGGACTGATCGCAGTAAACGACAAAGCAGCAACAACAGATGCTCTTAAGATGGCATATAAGAGTGCCAGTACAAAGAAAACATTTGTTTGGACTTATGAAGCATGGAAGAAGAAAAACCAGAAAGTATTAGACAGCAAAGACAATTACTTCCTGATCACAAAAGATCCAATCCAGATGAAGAAGATCTTAGTGGATGATGGATTTGTTCCAAGTGATGTAAAGAAAGTAATCGTAGGACCATGTAATGACAGACCAGGAGCTGTCAAACTTGGTAATAACCAATCTATTACACAGGAAGAAGCAGAAGCTTTAGAAGCGATCAGCAAAGCTGGTTATGAAATCGAATTTGCACTGATCAAAGAAGCGTCCATCGGAACATGGGACAAATTTAGAGGTCAGTTTGGATTTAACTAAAAAACCAATAGAGAGGAGAAACTATTATGACAATTAGTTGGTTACAAGCAATCATTTTAGGTATTTTTGCCTGCTTATCCAGTATGCCTGGTATGGGAGGTACAACCATTGGTAACTACACATTAGGAAGACCATTAGTTGCAGGTCTTGTCTGTGGTATCGTACTTGGAGATATTCAGGCAGGTGTTTTAGTCGGTGCGGCAATGCAGGTTGTATATATCGCATTGGTTACACCAGGAGGAACTGTATCAGCAGACGTTCGTGCCGTATCTTATATCGGTATTCCACTGGCAATGTTAGCATTAAATTCATACGGATTAGATCCTGCATCAGCAAAAGGTATCTCCATGGCAACATCATTTGGAGCAATGGTAGGAACAATCGGTACAGTATTATTCTATGGAACAGCAACGATCAACCTTGTATGGCAGCACATTGGATGGCAGGCCGTTGAAAAAGGTGAATTCAAGAGATTATACGTTGTAGATATGGTTCTTCCATGGATTTCTCATATCATCTGCAGTTTCTTACCAGCAGTTATAATGTGTAAATTAGGAGTTCCAGTTGTAGAAGCGATCAAAACAACATTACCAATGGATGGAATTGCAATGAAAACACTGTTTACAGTAGGTAGCTTGCTTCCTTGCGTAGGTATTGCGATCTTATTAAAACAGGTAGTAACAAAAGCAGTTGACTTTATACCATTCTTCTTCGGATTTACATTAGCAGCAAGTATGGGATTAAACCTTGTATCAGTAACAGTTGTAGCAGCAATGTTCGCAATTATTTACTACAACATTAAAATGGTAGGAATCAGAGCAAAAGAAGCAGCCTTAGCTTCTGGCGGTTCCTTTGACGATGATGACGAGGAGGATATTTAATATGGCAGAGAAAAAACTATCTAAAAAAGCGTTAAATAAATCATTCCGTAACTGGGCTTATGGAAACTTAACATGTTTCTCTCAGGAACATATGCAGACATTTGGTTATCTGTGTGCAATGCTTCCATTGGTAGAAGAGTTATATGATACAAAAGAAGAACAGAAAGAAGCAATGAATACATACACAGCTTTCTTTAATACAGAACCACAGGTTGGATCTATCATCGTAGGTATCACAGCTGGTCTTGAGGAAGCAAAAGCAAATGGAAATGAAGATATCGATGCAGAAGCGATCAATGGTATCCGTGCCGGTCTTATGGGACCTTTAGCAGGTATTGGTGATTCCTTAGTTGTAGGTACATTAATTCCTATCTTACTTGGTATCGCACTGGGATTATCAACAGGTGGATCTGTCGTAGGACCAATCTTCTATATCGTAGCATGGAACTTGATCATGGCATTTGGAATGAAGTTCTTATACTTCAAAGGATATGAACTGGGTGGAAAAGCCGTAGATATCCTGGTTGGTGAGCAAGCAACCGCGATCCGTGAAGCAATCGTTATGTTAGGAACAATGGTTGTTGGATCTGTAGCAGCAACATGGGTATCAGTAAAAACATCATTCCATCTTGTAAACAGTGCAGGAAAAGAATTCTTAAATCTTCAGAATCAGTTAGACGGAGTATATCCAGGATTCTTAACAGCAGCTTTTGTAATCTTCTGTTGGTGGTTAATGTCAAAGAAAAAAGTATCTCCAGTTGTTACAATGTTGATCTTAGTAGTTGTAGCATTTATCGGAGTTATGATCGGATTCTTTAACCCAGGATTAAAATACTAAGAAAGGAAGTATATTATGACAACACAAACAAGAGCACAGCAGCTAAAAGAAATTGAATTTCAGACACAAATGCTCAATAACCTCAAAAAATGGATTCGCAATCTCATTATTTTATCCTCTATCGGAATCATACTTGCGTACTGGGGACTAGGTGTCCAAAGTAAAATGCCATTTACAGTATTTGGTGTGATTGGAGTTATCCTTACTGTAGTTAGTGTTATACTTTGTGTTGTCATAGGTCTTGGGATAAAGAGAGGCAAAGAAAACGTAGATAAGATTATACAATTGATTAAAGCATAGGTATAAGAACTTATTGTTTTTTGAGTGAAAAGGACGATTATAGTTTGATCGTCCTTTTTTTGTACAAAGAAAGAAGGAAAAATTATGAGAAAAATAAGTCCAAGATTATTGGCACTAATGATGGCAGGAGCTGTTACAGTTACTTCCATAACACCAGTAACAGGATATCAAACGATTACTGTAAATGCTGCAACAGATAGTCAGGAGAAAGAGGCAGCGCAAGGATATCAAACGAATTTAACAGGTTTTGATTATAAGAAAGGTGATTGGAAAGAAACAAAAGATGGTCTGTACAGCAATGCAGTTGATAAAGGAGACTGTTTTGCATTCAGTAAAACAACAGCTAAGAATTTTGTATATTCTACAGACGTAACATTTAAGAGAAATCAAGGTGCAGCAACATTAATTTTCCGTTTTAATAATAATCTTGATAATAAAGAATGCTATGCGGTAAATATCGATGGAGGTTCGCATAAATGCAAGTTTTGGCGATGGCAGGAAAATAGTGATTATCAGTTGATTGATGAAAAAGAAGTTAAAGCAACGGATGATGAGAAATATACTTTAAAAGTAGTGGCTTATGATTCATGGATTTCTTATTATGTAAATGATACTTTGGTAGCAAGTACAGGTGATTATACACTTCAAAAAGACGACAAAGGACAGAGTACTGTTTTGACAGAAGGTTCTCTTGGTCTATTAAATTGGAATGGTGAGATGACATTCCAAAATACCTATTATACAGAATTAAATGATCAAAACACACCAGAGTTAAAAAATATCTCGATATCTTCCTCAAGTGGAGATGTGGAGAAAGCAGCACAATTTACATCCACAGAACCAATTATGATTCAGTATGTAAAGAATAATGCAGAAACAGTAGACTTGAATATCGAAAAGAAAAATAAAAATGCAGATGTACAGGTTGAATATGATGGAAAAATATATAACGATGGAAAGAATATTCCAGTTAAAGTTGGTAAGAATTACATTACAGTAAAGAGCACAGTTCAGGGAGAAAATGGACAGACAGCAACTTTAACATATCGTGTAAATGTGCATCGCCGAGCAGCAGATAAAACTTATTATAATGAAGCATACAGAAATCAGTATCATTATTCTGTAAAGGACGGATGGGGAAATGATTTAAATGGATTGGTTAAGTATAAAGGAACATATCACATGTTTTATCAGTTCTATGATGATACAAAATGGGGGCCAATGCATTGGGCACATGCAACAAGTAAAGATTTGATCCATTGGGAAGAACAGCCAATTGCATTATATCCAGATGCAAATGGAGCTATGTTTTCAGGATGTATTGTAGCGGATGAAAAGAATACATCAGGACTTTTTGGTGACGGCAATGAAGGTGGATTAGTTGCATTGATCACAGCAGATGGAAATGGACAACGTATTAAAGTTGCCTATAGTACAGATGAAGGAAAAACTTGGAAAAAAACAAATAAAATTGCAGCAGACTGGTCAAAAGATCCATTAAACAATAGAGATTTCCGAGATCCTAAAGTTTTTAGATGGGAAAATAAATGGTTCATGGTAATTGCAGGCGGACCACTTCGTATTTATTCATCAGACAATCTGACAGATTGGAAATGTGAATCTACATATGCAGATCTTCATACAGAATGCCCTGACCTTTATCCAATTGAAACAAAAGATGGTGTGAAATGGGTACTTTCCCGCGGTGGAAGATTTTATAAAGTCGGTGATTTTAAACAAGTTGATGGAAAATGGAAATTTGTTGCAGATGAAGCTTACAAAAACAGTGACGGTGTTATGAACTTTGGTAAGGATTCTTATGCAGCAATGACATATTATGTACAAGACTTCGGAACACAGGAAAATCCAAAGATTCCAGAGATTATTGAAGGAAATTGGATGAATACATGGGATGATTATTGTAATAAAGTTGCAGATACTGTAGGACAGAATTTTAATGGAACTTATAATCTGAATCTTAAAGTAGGACTAAAACAGGAAAATGGAAAATATGTTTTAACACAGACACCAATTAGTGAATATGAGAGTTTAAGAGATGCAGAAAATAAGATTTCTTATAAAGATGTTACAATTTCAGAAGATAATGATCTCTTAAAGGATTTTGCAAAGGATACATATGAGATTGTTGCTAAATTTAAACCATCAGAGAAAACAAAGAAAGTTGGGTTCAGACTGAGAAAGAATCAAAATGATACAGAATATACCGATGTAATTTATGATTTAGAAAATGAGAAACTATCTATCGATAGAAGTAAATCAGGAAAGATTATCAGTCAAGAATTCAAAAAAATAAATGAGCAGTCTAATGTGAAAAAGAATGAAGATGGTTCTGTAGAATTACATATTTATGTAGACAAAGCCAGTGTCGAAGTATTTAGCAGTAATAATACAGCAGCAGGAGCGAACCAGATATTCCCAACACCAACAAGTTTAGGAGCATCTGTTCTAGTAGAAGGTGATCCTGTAAAAGCAGATATTGATATTTATCCAATGAAGTCAATTTGGACAGATAAGGAAGAATTGACAGATGTGGAATCTGTTGGATCTATGCAGAATGAGAACCAGACATTATATGCTGGTGATAGTGTAGAATTAAGTGCATATGTATTTCCAATTTCTATGGATCAGACGATAACATGGGATGTTACAGAAGGAAAAGATGTTGTAAGTATCAAAGAGTCAGATGGAAAAGCAGTTGTAACAGCATTAAAATCAGGAAAAGCAACAGTTACTGCATCGAGTAAATCAGATCCATCAAAGAAAAAGATATTTACGATTAATGTAAAAGAAAATAACTTCAAAACAAACATTAAGAAATTTGTAAATGTAAGTGGTAATTGGACGATTGATGGAGAAGTGTTATCAGATTCCAACCAGTCTGCAAATGATTTTTATATGTCTGAAGATGCGGTAGTTAATAAAAAATCAACAATAGAAGCGGATATGTCCTTTGAAAAAGGATTAGTTAACTTAATTTTTGCATCAAAATCAACGGATCCAAATGGAGCATATTGTCTTCAGTTTGTTCCAGGTAGTAACAAAG
>OKRX01002939.1_pt1 | contig 10786 bp, 8 predicted proteins | sample 1601241 | NCBI WGS metagenome assembly OKRX01 (sample SAMEA3541500, study PRJEB24748) | human gut metagenome | biome: human gut; feature: human-associated habitat; material: faeces | place: China | collected 2012
CGTAAACCCATCATTGCTGGTAACTGGAAAATGAACATGACTCCGTCCGAAGCCAAGACTCTGATCGACGGCATTTTGCCGCTGGTGAAAGACAACACCACGACGGAAGTCGTTGTCTGCCCGCCGGCCATTACCATCCCGGCTGTAAAAGAATACATCAAGGGCACCAATATCCACCTGGGCGCACAGAACATGCACTGGGAAGAGAAGGGCGCCTTCACCGGCGAAGTAAGCCCGCTGATGCTCAACGAGCTGGAAGTGGAATATGTGATCCTCGGCCACAGCGAACGCCGTCAGTATTTTGCGGAAACCGATGAAACGGTAAACAAAAAGGTACTGAGCGCGCTGGCACACAACCTGAAACCCATCGTTTGCGTTGGCGAAACGCTGGAACAGCGTGAAGAGGGCATCACCGATAAGCTGGTTTCCGACCAGACCATCGCAGCGCTGCAGGGCGTGAAGGATTTCTCCACCATCGTGATCGCGTACGAGCCCGTTTGGGCCATCGGCACCGGCAAGACCGCCACAGCGGACGAAGCGAACCGCGTTTGCGGCGTGATCCGTGCAGCGATCGCCAAGGAATTTGGCGCTGAAGTGGGCGAAAACATCCGCATCCAGTACGGCGGCAGCATGAACGCCGGCAACGTAGCGGACCTAATGGCGCAGCCTGAGATCGACGGCGGTCTCATTGGCGGTGCGGCCTTGAAGCCGGTAGATTTCTCCAAGCTCGTCAACAACCAATAATCCAAGCAATCGAGGTAAACAAATGGCAAAACCCATGACTGCATTGATCATTCTGGACGGCTTCGGCGTAAACGCCAATGCCAAGGGCAATGCGGTGGCAGCAGCGAAAACGCCCCATTTGGACGCCTTATTTGCCAAGTACCCCCACCCCCGCCTGGCCGCCAGCGGCCTGGCGGTGGGGCTACCTGAAGGGCAGATGGGCAATTCCGAGGTAGGGCATCTGAACATCGGCGCAGGCCGCGTGGTGTATCAGGAGCTGACCCGCATCACCAAATCCATCCAGGATGGCGACTTCTTTGAAAATCCCGCGTTTTTGGACGCGATGCATAGTGCAAAGGCAAACAACAAGGCCCTGCATCTGTTTGCGCTTTGCTCCGATGGCGGCGTACACAGCCACATCAACCATTTTTTGGCGTTGGCAGAGATGGCCAAGCGCCAGGGCCTTGAAAAGGTATATCTGCACTGCTTTATGGACGGCCGCGATGTGGCGCCGACCAGCGGTAAAGGCTATATCGAGCAGGTACAGGCCAAACTCAAAGAGCTGGGCGTAGGCAAGATCGCGACCATCATCGGCCGCTATTATGCTATGGACCGCGACAACCGCTGGGAGCGCGTGGAGCAGGCCTACAACGCCATGGTGCTGGGTGAGGGCGTATACGGCGAGGATCCGGCGGCGATGGTGCAGAAGAGCTATGATGAGGATGTGACGGATGAATTCATCAAGCCCATCGTCATCACGGAAAACGGCGCGCCGGTGGCTACCATCCAGGCAGGCGACAGCGTGATTTTTGCCAACTTCCGTCCGGACCGTGCGCGTGAGATCACGCGGGCGCTGCTTTTTGAGGATTTTGATGGCTTTACGCGGAAAAACGGGTACTTCCCGCTCAAGTATGTCAGCATGACGCAGTATGATGCGACCTTTGCCGACAAGCTGGAGGTAGCCTTTAAGCCGGAAACGCTGAAAAATACGCTGGGCGAGTATCTGGCAAGCTGCCATAAGACGCAGCTGCGCATTGCCGAAACGGAGAAATATGCGCATGTGACGTTCTTTTTCAACGGCGGCGTGGAAAAGGAAAACCCGGGCGAGGACAGGGCGCTGATTCCGTCTCCCAAGGTGGCAACGTATGATCTTCAGCCTGAAATGAGCGCGTACGAGGTGGCGGACGAGGCGGTCAAACGCATTGAATCCGGCAAGTACGATGTGATGATCCTAAACTTTGCCAACCCCGATATGGTAGGCCATACTGGCGTGATGGAAGCGGCCGTCAAAGCAGTGGAAGCTGTGGATGAGTGCGCGGGCAAGGTGATCGACGCGGTACTGAAAACCGGCGGCTGTGTGCTGTTGACGGCGGACCACGGCAATGCGGAAAAGATGGTGGATGAAAAGGGCGGTCCGATGACGGCGCACACCACCAGCCTGGTGCCGCTGCTGCTGGCAGACCCGCAGCATCCGGAGCGCAAATTGGCAGACGAGGGCGCGCTGTGCGATCTGGCGCCTACGATGCTGGCGCTGATGGATCTGCCGCAGCCGGCAGAAATGACGGGCAAGAGTCTGCTCAAATAACAAGGCATAAAAAAGGACGGTGGCAGTTGTCTATCGTCCTTTTTGGTTTAGCCGAAAAAGGGGAAATGAAGATGGAACAGCTGACATTCCGCAAGGCGAGGCCAGAGGACCTGGCACAGGTGTTTGCGCTGTTTACCGACGCCATACATACCATGGATAAAGACGGCATCCCGCAGTGGGATGAGGTGTACCCGGATGAACGCACGCTAAAAGAGGACATTGAGCATGGGCAGCTGTATTTGGCGGAGCTGGAAGGGAGGCCTGCGGCGGTGTTTGTGCTAAACCTGGACTATGACCCGCAGTATGCCAATGGCGTTTGGGCAGAGCCGGACAGCTATTTGGTGCTCCATCGGCTCTGTGTAAGCCCAAGGGTACAGAACCGCGGGCTGGGCAAGCTGACTGTACAGGCGGCGGAAGAGCAGGCGTCTGCGCTGGGCGCAAAGGCGCTTCGCCTGGATGCCTTCAAGCAAAATCCCTATGCACTGCGGTTGTATGAACGCATGGGCTACCGCATCGTAGGAGACGTGGTATTTCGCAAGGGACCGTTTTTTCTGATGGAAAAGCAGCTGGGATAAGTGGATAAAAAAGAAAAAGCCAGCGGCATTGCCGTTGGCTTTTTACTTAGTAGATTATTTGGATAGGCCCTTTTTCACACGCAGGGCTGTTAGGCCAAGACCCCCGGCAGCGGAAACCAACAGCAGAGTAACCCAGAGCCCGGAGGCGGAGACGTCGCCTGTTTGAGGCGAATCGGCTTGCTGTGCGCCGGTATTCCCGTCGGCCGGCGCTGCGTCCGCTTTTTTCTCTAGGCCGGCGATGGCGTTTTCGATGGCGGCGGCCATGGCATCCACCCTATCCTGCAGTGTTTCGTCCAAATCGTAGACAACAGCCTCCAGCGCGGCTGTGACAGCGGAAAAATCCTTGTAATCTTCAGGATTTAAGGCCTTGGCTTTGGCAACGGCGGCTTCCAGTTTGCTGTAATCCGCCAATTTCAACACATCTACGAAGACAGTGGCCGGCTGTGCCAGCGGGCTGTAGTTGACGGCGCTATCCAGCACGTTGGCGGAGAACACAGCATCTTCCTTGTCCAATACAAATACGGCGCTGTAGGCATTGCCGTTTTGCGTGATAGAGGAACCCTCTTTCAGGGCGGCATTTTGGGCAGTTAGGGAAATTTGATCGGCAGTGAGCAGCCCTTCCGGCGCATCAAAATCGTTTACCAGCGTGGCGGTCACGGTAACCTCCTGCCCAGCCTTACCAGACTGCACATCTACGGAAAGGGAAAGCTGTGGCACAGCCTCGGTGATGGTAACGTCGGTTTCCACATTTGTCATGCGTTCAGGGCAGATATACCAATCGTTCCAATCAATATCGCTTTCAGGATTGCGGTTTTTGAAGGAGATATTTGTCATCTCTTCCAGCACGGTATACCGCCCAGCGTTGGCGGAAGCAAGCGTGCCGGTAGCCGTAGCGGAAAAGTCCTCATAATCTACATCCTCGGCCAGGGCAAAGTACATATCCGTAACCTCAACAGTCTTGGTGCCGTTGTAGGGGCGGCTGGTCGCAGTCGCCAGGTTTTTCTGCCCGGGCCCGGGGGCTGCCAGGACCGCACCAGGCAGCAGGGACACGGAAACCAACAGCGCCATCGCCATGGCGGAGAAGCGGTGTTTTTGTTTTGCGTTACACATGGAAATTCCCTCCTAAAACTTATACCTTTTTGAGATATACTTAGGAGGGAATTTAACGCACAATTTTCATTGAAAAACAGGACTTTTCGCTCTATATAATCCAATTTACAGATAAAATAGGGCGATACAAAAAGGTATACTTTCCAAGGCAAATACCATCAGCCGGGCAGGCCGTTTTCCTGGCGCTCCATATTTTCCACGACAACATCATAGATTTCGCCTAGGGAAGCGCAGTATTCCAAGACCTGCCAAGGCTCATTGGTATGGTAATGGATTTTAATCAGCGTTTCATCGCCTACGGCCAAAAGGCAGTCTCCCTTGATATGTTGGGTGATGTATTCGTTGATGGCATCTTCGGAAAGATCTTTGCCATCGATCAACAGCTGTGTATCAAATTTATATTCCAGCATAGCGCGCATCCTTTCCAAAAAATAACAAAATCATTGTACAGAAATTCCGCTTTGTCCGCAATGCGGTTCGGCTAAATTCCCCAAAAAAGGGAGGATTCGCAAGAAAATCGGCGCATAAAATCCAGATATAATGATGCGTAAATATATATTTGCTGAAAATAAGGACAATCTAAGACACGTGACAGCAGCGGATCGCGGCGGAGAGGCGGAAAACATAAAGAATCAAAGAGGATTTTCCTTGCAAAACTATGCTGTGGGTGATATAATCCATCTGATACACAAGCTAGTGGAGGGATTTCCCAGTGACAACTGTCATCACAATTGGAAAAATATTATTATGCATCCTTTGCGTATTCGTCGTATTCATCATTGCGGCGCAAAAGCCGGCGGACGATAACCCGGGCGCGGCGCTGGGACAGGGGAACAGCGATTCCTATGCGAACAAGATGAGATCCCGTACGGTAGAAGGCAAGCTCAACCGGATGACAAAAATCGGCGGCATTGCCGTTGGCATTGTTTCCTTTGCTCTGGTGCTGATGCAGAGCCTATAATGGGCGGGGCCAAATAAAGATAAAAAACGGAAAAGGTGCTCTTCATAAAGGGGCGCCTTTTTTTTGGAGGAAATGTGGAACTTTATAACCAAGCGATAGAGCGAGATATTATAGCATATTTGCAGGATCAGACCGTGCCGGTTTCCCAGGCGGAGCTGGAAAAAGCGCTGGCGCTGGGCCGAGATGAAGCGGCAGATCGGCTGATGCGCATGGCAGATGAGGGGCTGCTGATGCAGACCAAGCGGGGCAAATGGGCGTTGCCGCAGCTCTTGGGCTGTGTATGCGGCCGGGTGCAGGGCACGCGCAAGGGCTTTGCGTTTTTGCTGCCGGAAGATGGCAGCGAGGATGTATTTTTGCCGCAGGATGCGCTGCTGGGGGCCATGCATGGGGATCGTGCCCTGGTACGCACCTTTGCGCCGACCAAGCGCGGCAGGGGCTTGCAGCGGGAAGGGGAGGGGCTGCGCATTTTGCAGCGCGCCCGCCAAACGCTGGTAGGGACGCTGGAAAAGGGGCACTATGCCTCTTTCTTAACGCCGGAGGACAGGCGGCTGCCGGATCTATTTATCCCAAAGGGGAAGACGGGCGGCGCGCAGCACGGACAGCTTGTGGTGGCAAAAATTACCGCCTACCAGCAGGACAACCGCAATGCGGAGGGCGAAGTGATCGAGATCCTGGGCGAAGCGGGCTCGGCAGAGGCGGATCTGCTGGGCATCATCCGCCATTATGGGCTGAAAGAGACGTTTGAAACCAAAACGCTGATGGAGGCCAAGGAGGTGCCGCAGCAGGTCACAAGCCGGGAAAGCGCAACGCGGGAGGATTTTCGCAATCTTTTGACGGTGACCATCGACGGCGCAGACGCCAGAGATTTTGACGACGCCATCTCGCTGGAGCGTACGGATGTGGGCTATGCGCTGTATGTGCATATTGCGGATGTAACGCACTATGTAAAGCCGGGCAGTGCGCTGGATAAAGAGGCATATGAACGGGGCACAAGCGTATACTTCCCGGGGGCGGTGCTGCCTATGCTGCCGGAGGCCCTTTCCAACGGGATCTGCTCTTTGAACCAAAAAGAGGATCGGCTGACGCTTTCCTGCATCATGCAAGTGGATCAAAATGGGTATGTAATGGGATACCGTTTTGCGCGCGGGGTCATCAATGTGGATAAGCGCGTGACCTATGAGGACGCCAACGCCATTTTGGAGCGGGGCGACAAAGCATTAGCCAACGACTATCAGGCCGTGCTGCCGCTTTTGGAAGAGATGCGTGCTCTGGCGGAAAAGCTGATGGGCAACAAGCAGCGGCGGGGCAGCCTGGATTTTGAGTTTCCGGAGTCCGCCTTTACGCTAAACGAAGAAGGCCGGGCGGTGGATGTCTTTGTGCATGAACGCGGCATTGCCAACCGCATGATTGAGGAGTTCATGCTGCTGGCAAACGAATGCGCCGCGAAATTTGCCGGGCAATACGAGCTGCCGTTCCTGTACCGGGTGCATGAGGACCCGGCGGAGGAAAAGATGGCGGAGTTTTTTGCGATGTGCAAAGCACTGGGCGTATCGTTTCAAAAGCCGAAGCGTAGGCTGAAACCGAGGGATTTACAGGCGCTTTTGGCACAGACGGAGAAGGAGCCGTACGCAGATGCGGTAAGCCGCGTGATGCTTCGCAGCCTGAAAAAGGCGCGGTACTGTGAGGAGGACCTGGGGCATTTCGGCCTGGCGCTCAAGCATTACTGCCATTTTACATCGCCCATCCGTCGGTATCCCGATGTGGTGGTGCACCGCGCTATCATTGCAAAGCTAGAGGGCGGGCTGTCTGAAAAGGCGTTGGAGCAGCAGACGCTCCAGATGCCGGAATTTGGCCGCCATACCAGCGAATGTGAACGCGTTGCGATGGAAGCCGAGCGGGCGGTGGATGATCTGAAGCGGGCGGAATATATGCAGGATAAGATCGGGGAGGTCTATGAAGGGGTTGTTTCGTCGGTTACGGCGTTTGGGCTGTTTGTAGAGCTGCCAAACACCATCGAAGGGCTGATTCCCATTGCCATGCTGGAGGATGATTATTACATTTACGATGAGCAGCTCTATCGGCTGATTGGCCGCAGCACAGGCACGGTGTATGCGCTGGGGCAGCGCGTAACGGTGAAGGTAACGGCGGTGGATCTGGCGATGCGCCGCGTGGAATTTGCCTTGGAAGGAGCGGAGACGGTAGCGGGAACCAAGCCGCATAAACAGGAGCACCGGACGCGAAACCAGAAAAAAGCGCAGGGAAAACGGCGCAGGGGGCGGCAAAAACGGCGCCGCAGGTAGTGGCGCAGGAATCGGAAACCTGATATACTATACAGTACGACAAAGGAAAGGGGGCGGGCGCGTATGCCGGCATCTACGGGAAAAAAAATCGCCATACAGAACAGACGGGCCCGTCACGAGTATTTTGTGGAGGACAGGGTAGAGGCCGGCCTGGTATTGAGCGGTACGGAGGTAAAATCCCTGCGCAAGGGGCGGGGCAACCTTCAGGACAGCTACATTCAGATCCGAGAGGGCGAAGCGTTTGTCTTGGGCTTTCATATTTCGCCCTATGAGCAGGGCAATATTTTCAACCGTGATCCTTTGCGGGAGAAAAAGCTGCTGTTGCACAAGGCGGAGATCCGAAAGCTGCAGGCGCAGGTGATGCGCGACGGGTATACGCTGATTCCTCTTTCCGTCTATTTTTCCAAAAACAGAGCAAAGCTGGAGGTGGGCGTTTGCAAGGGCAAAAAGCTGTACGATAAGCGCGCCGCCGCCAAGGCCAAGGATGATGCCCGCGAAATGGAACGCGCGTTCCGCGAGCGGCAGAAATAACATGTACATGGGGGCGTAACGGTTTCGACGGGGACACGTGACGCCGGGTAAGCGAGCCGCAGGCGCCGGAACTGCGATAAAAGCCGGCAAAAAAAATAAACGCGAACAAAAACGAAGTCGCACTCGCAGCGTAACGCTGCGACGTTTCGCCCACCTTGCCCACCGGGTGGGGCCGAAACGCCATTAGGTGGGGCCCTGTTAGGGGGAAAGCTTTGACCCTTTAACAGCCAACGATGAAGCTACCAAACCCGGGACCCTTTGGGCAGGGGCCCGGGCAAGGGAATGGAAAATGCCCAATGCGCTCGGAGAAAGCCTGGTGGGACGGTTTTCGGACAGGGGTTCGACTCCCCTCGCCTCCACCAGCGGCAAGTTGCCGCAACCAATATCGCAATTCACGTTGGTGGGTTGCGATATTTTTGTTGTCCGAAAGGAAATATCCATTCCGACAGCTTCTGCCGCGCCGCTGCGGACGGTATATCGTTCGCAGCAATCTTTTTTCAAAATCACTTCTCACTCATTCTGTCGCAGATCCTCTCCGAATCCAACCCGCTTCGATTCGGTCTTTGATTACAATGCCGGGTATCTTTTATTCAACGCTTCTCACGTTGGAATAAAGCAAACTTTGCTCCGACTTGTTTTTTGCCTTTTGCAGAAGAATAAGCCATTCGCCCATTTCCTTGCGCCTTCTCCTTCTCTTTCGCAAAAAGTCACGCTCGGCTCGCCTGTTCGGCTACAAACGAGCTCAAGACGGTTTGACGTTGCTGCTTTTACGAGTGATCAAGGTTCGATTCCATGTGATGGGCATGCAAAAATGTCTTTTTCCTGTGCCTTTCCCTGCGGCAGGTTGCCGCAACAAAAAGATCGCAATTCACGTTGGCGGGCTGCGATCTTTTTGTTGCCCGAAAGAAATATCCATTTCGGCAGTCTCCGCGGCGCCGAATTGCCTGAGAGTGTGTTGTAGTGCCTTACGGTATACGCCTTGCGCATATAAATAAAGCTGTATGCTATACTGTGCATACCGAAGAGCAAAGCGGGATTAACAAGAGATTCCCCCGTGCGCGGTGAAGGAAAGCATGCATGCTGCGCTTCAACGGCGGGGCATGGAGGGAATGTGGATGTGCTTGGGCACGGGAATAGGAAAGTAAAAGGGTGGGCGTATCGATGATAGATTTAAAGAACTGGTGTGAAAGCCGTCATTGGGAAGAACTGCTTGGCTGTTATATGGAAGCGGACAACCCGCTGCCGCCGGAATGCATAGGCTTTTCGTCCGGCAAACTGGTTGAATGGAAATGCCGTGTTTGTGGACAAAAATGGTATGCTACCCCCAATAAAATGAACCGAAAACGCCAGGATCGGACGGTATGCCCGTTTTGCAGCCATGAACGGCCCAGCGCATTTTACAATGCTGCGGTTCTGTATCCCGAACTGATTCACTATTGGGATGTAGAGAAAAACCAAGGGCGGCTGGAGGATTATCTGCCTAAATCCGGCTACAATGCACATTGGCGCTGCAAGCAGGGACATACTTGGACGCGCCCCATCGACGAGCAGGTAAAGGCTACGGAACGATACCGGCGCAATCCTTCTCCGCCAAGCGGCGGGCTATGCCCATATTGCAGCCATAGACGGACTTCAACGTTTTACAATTTGGCAGCGATACACCCGGAGATAGCCGATCAATGGGATTACAGCAAAAATGGCGCCTTAACCCCGCGGATGGTTTCTCCTTCCAGCCAGAAAAAGGTATTTTGGCGCTGCGCTTTTAATCCGGCGCATACCTGGGCGGACCGTATCTCTAACCGCACACAGCTGCTGAGAGGGTGCCCTATTTGCTCTAGGCATTTTCACATTTCGTATACGGCCAGAGCCATATATTACTATTTGTACCGAAACCAAGTGCTTTGCGCCTGCGAGGTGCAGGCAGGGCGGTATATCATCGATATTGAAATACAATCGCCGCCGCTGTCTTCCCGGCCGATTGCATTGGAAATCGATGGGTACCATCATCATAAGACTGCCGAGGCCGCTGCCCGCGAAGCGCGCAAAGACGAATATCTGCGAAAACAGGGGTACTGTGTGATTCGGGTGAAGGAGAGGCCGGAACAGGATGAAGGGATTCAAACGGACGGCGATACGATCACCTATCCCTTTTCCGAACAAAACCGCCATCTGGACCGCGTTATCCAATATCTTTTGGTATTCATCGCGGGCGTTCATATAGAGCCGAACCACATAAAAGACCATTGGAAAATAGAGGCTTTCTACAACCATACGCGAAAGGAGCGTTCTCTGGCTGTTCAATATCCGGAGTTGGCGAAGGAATGGAGCGAGAAAAATGAGGAGGGGCCGGATGTGGTTTCTCCGGGGCTGGGGAAAAAACGGTGGTGGAAATGCCCCAAATGCCATCGTGAGTATCAGGCCACGGTACATAACCGTACCTATCACCATTCTTCCTGCCCCTATTGCGCGCATATCAGAGCGACGCCGGAAAACTGCCTGGCGGCTGTGTATCCGGAGGTGGCCGCGGAATGGGATGAGGCCAAAAATGCGCCGCTTAAGCCGACGGATGTGCTGCCCGGTACAGATAAGAGCGTTTGGTGGAAATGCAAAAAGGGCCATAGCTGGCGGGCCTTGATCTATACGCGCACGGGGCCAAAGCCCACAAAATGTCCATACTGCCAGGGGCATGCCGTGGAGCCGAAAACATCGCTGGCAGGGAAAACCCCAGCGTTGGCACAATACTGGCATCCGTCTAAAAATGCGGTATCCCCTGAGCAGGTTGCGCCCAACTCAAATCAGGTGTTCTGGTGGCAATGCCCAGAGGGCCACGAATGGCAGGAGGCGCCGGACCAATTGCAAAAGCATGTGCCGGACCGCATCTGCCCCTACTGCAACCGCCGGAGACTATCCAAAGAATATTGCTTGGCGGCGTCGAATTCTCCGCTTGCCCGGCTATGGCATCCGTTGAAAAACAGCTGCACTGCGGAGCAGATTGCACCTT
>OKRX01002954.1_pt1 | contig 10750 bp, 5 predicted proteins | sample 1601241 | NCBI WGS metagenome assembly OKRX01 (sample SAMEA3541500, study PRJEB24748) | human gut metagenome | biome: human gut; feature: human-associated habitat; material: faeces | place: China | collected 2012
GTCTTGGGCGATCCCTTTCCACACCGAAAGATCTCCGGTCTCTTTCCAGTACATATACGCCAAGGACGATTTGGTACCGGCACCATCCGCATGCATAATATTACAATATTCAGGATCACCGCCTAAGATATCGGGGATGATCTTACAGAACGCTTTCGGAAAAATTCCCTTATCGATGTTCTTTATCGCGTTGTGAACATCTTCTTTTGAAGCGGAAACGCCTCGCAGGTTATAACGTTGATCACTCATTGTACTATATTATTTGAACCGCAAAGGTAATACTTTTTTATGTTACTTATCTAAGTTTTAAGACATCTCCTTCCTCCGGGATGTAATCTTTGTCTTTTTTATTCATTTTATACAGACTCTTGATCTGGATTCCGTACATCTGCGCGATACTGTGCATAGACTCTCCGACTTGTACTACATGGTCGTAATTCGGCTTGTCCGCTTTCTTCTTTTTCTTTTCCAGGTAAACGATGTCATTTTTCTGTAACGGAAAATCTTCCGGCACCTCGTTGTATTTCTTCAGGTCTTTTACCCGGAAGCCGAGACTGGCGGCTATGTCGTCGAAGCTGTCTTTGCCGTTGGAATAGACATACAGCAGGCCGTTTGTACGGTAGACTGTATAGCGGAAGATGTGTGCCGGTTGCTTGTCTGACTTTTTACGGCCTTTTGCCGTGTCATACCGGTACAGGTCATAATCTTCGATCAGCTTGATCAGCCGGTTGGCGTAGGCTCGGTCTGTTGCGTATCCGCATTTTTGCAAACCTCTTGCCCAACCTTTATAGTCGGTTATTTTCAGTTTGAACAGAGAGGCATAACGGGGACGGTCGACCAGAAAACGGGCGTGGTCTTCGTAAGACTGTTCCGGATTCTTATATTTGCGGAAACATTCTCCGCGCAGGTCATCGTCGTGATAGACACGCCCACCCCTCCAGTCGGAATGACATTTGATGCCGAAGTGGTTGTTCGATTTGCGTGCCAGCTCGCTTCGCCCGGCTCCCGACTCCAATAACCCTTGTGCAAGCGTGATACTTGCAGGGATACGGTACTTTTTTTGATGCTGGATCGCTAAACTGCTGTATTGTTTGATATACTTTTCGTATGCCGGCACTTTCCGTTGGCTGGCTCCGAGTGCCGTTCCGGTAACGGACAGCACCAACAACAGGGAAAGGATTCGTAATGTTAATCGCATGACTGATTCGTTGTATGTAATTATATTTAACGGCAAAGATAATTAATTTGTTTTACATCATTGTCATAGTCTTGTGGTGAGGGTGGGGTGGGAGGCCGCATTATAATTGGGCAGATATGGATCATAAATGATGATTGGTCACCATGCTATTTATAAATAAGGATTATGCGGATTTCCGATTCGGCTTCACCTGTCTTTGAAACCTTTTGATTGTTATGGGGTACAAGGGTGAAGGTAAACATCCGGACTGCCTTCACCTCAGGATTTTGCCTTCACCATTATCTCGTCCTGATTTAGGTTGACCATGTCGCTCTGATTCGTTTCCACTACTATATATTTAAATGAAAGATAGGAATTTACAGCTATTACTACCACTCTTTAACCTTTCGCCCTTGGTCGAAAAGGCTTTTGACATTGGTCGAAAGTGTTTTTGACCAAGGGCGAAAGCCTTTTCGACTAAAGGCAAAAGGTTAATGAATGGGCTGTTTGACAATAGAAACATGGCTATTGTTTATCACTAATGTATTTGGGCTTTCTCTATATTTTCTTTATTTTTGCTTGTATCATTTAGAGCGTTATTTCATGAAAGAAATCAAGTTGGAGACAAAAATCCGGATTTATCCTCTTGCCGAACTTCCGGAAGAAGAGTCGCGGTTGATGGAGGCGGCCATAAAAGCGACGGGACAATCGTATGCCCCTTATTCGAAGTTTCATGTCGGAGCGGCAGTTTTGCTGGAGGACGGCACGATCGTAACCGGCAGTAATCAGGAGAATGCCGCTTACCCTTCCGGTCTGTGTGCGGAGCGAGTGGCATTGTTTCATGCCGGCCATCAATATCCGGATATGCCTGTTGTCGCTCTTGCCATTGCAGCCGCCACGAATGGCCGGCAGGTCGAGAGCATTTCCCCTTGCGGTGCATGCCGTCAGGTTTTGTTGGAGGCGGAACAACGCTATGGCAAGCCGATGAAGGTCTTGTTGTGCGGTACGAAAGAGGTCGTGGTGGCGGAGAGTGCCGAATTGCTGTTGCCGCTTTGTTTTGGGGCGAAAGATCTGAAAGATGAGTAGAAAGAGGCACAAGCCTGGGGTAAGTGATGAATTAGCTTACTGTCTCCCGACGGCGATGTGCCTCTTTTGCGCTGTTGTTGTTATGCGCATTTTCTTAAATGTCAAATATCCGGATCAATGGGTTCGACCTTTAGAGGTTCCAGATTGTTTTCTGCTCCCGGATAACCGATATTTTGGTTAATTACGCCTCCGGTGTTGCTTGTGATAGCAGTTTCAGGAATCGGCCATAAAATGTGGTGTACGCTCATGCGGTATTCACCGTTCGGAATTTTAACACCTTTATTGAAGAAATTATTCTTGGCGGAAACCCAATCGAAATAGAAGTTTACGCCGGTATCTTTGCAATTCGTACCGATACCGCCCGGTCCTGAAATGTTATCCAATTTATACACACGTCCGTCCAAAGCTTCGCATGCCTTACCGGTCTTGGCATACAAATAGGAGATACGGACCAGTTCGACATGGCGGTTTTCTTCGTAATACAATTCCCTGGCCCGTTCGGCAAGTACATCGGCAATACCGACGGTTCCGTTTAGAGGTTCCGCACCGGCACGTTCACGGACAACATTCAGCATTGCAGCCTCATTTGCCATATCACCTTTCCAATAATAACATTCTGCTAACATCAAGTAAACTTCTGCAGAACGATAAATATACCACGGTGTTTCTCCTCCTTGGAAATCCTGAGTCTTTGTCGGATCAGGGACGAATACTTTGTAATGTGGCCACATGTACCAGCAACGGATAGAGTCGGCGACAGAAAGGTCTACCGGGCGAATCAAGTTTTGTCCGTAATAAGGATTGTTTGATTTCTTCAAGCCGGGATCGTTATAGCGTAAATCTTCCATCCGCTTCCAACTGTCATGATTGAATGGTCCGCGTAAGTCATTCTTTTCTTTTTCAGTCCAAATCTCGTATTGGTAATAATTGGTTGGACGTAACGTCCCGATACCGCGGCCGTATTGGGTGTCATTATCTATTTCCGTATTCTTGTCCGCCTCGTCGGGTGCAATAGCAGTGCCGCTTTTCCCGTCCGGGGTTTTAATAGCGCCACCTTTTGCCCAGTAAGGCACAGCATTACGCATGGTATAAATACGGTTGTCTTTATCCAAAGGGGTTGTTGTCGGATGGGCGACCACATACATGATACCTTCCGTGTTGTTCATGTCTATTTTGGCTTCTACACTGTGCAAATCATGCATCAGGTTGGTGTTGGGTTTTGTTTGATTCCCTGTGAAGCGTTCGGTCATCAACGGATGACGTCCGACGATTTCTTTGCCGACCGTAATAGCGCGGTCGAAATCGCCGGTGGCCATGCACAATTTCATAAGCAAGACACCGCACGCGTCCTTGTTGGCACGTCCGCGCGGTTGTACTTCCGGTACCCATTGGTAGGCAAACTCCATGTCTTTTTTGCATTGTTCCAAAATACTCCAACGGTCGTACGTATAAAAATCCAATTTCGGTTCGGTGATTTCCCGATCCAGATAAGGGACGTCGCCGAACTGGTGTGTCAGTTTGTAATAACGATAGGCACGTTGGAAATAAGCGGCGCCCAATACGGCCTTTCGTTCTGCTTCGTCTTTGTATTTGGCAGCATCCAAACGGCTGATGGCGATATTTGCATATTTGATGCCTTTGAATCCTTCTTCCCAATACCATTTGTTTTTACCTTTCATGTCGTTCTTCGTCCGGGAGGGTAACATTTCGTTATCCAAATCGACCAGGGAACCGCTTTCGTCTGTTTTGCCATGTATGGCGATGTCGGTCAGATACATTTCCGTTAGGATCGGAGCGCCGTCTCCGAAAAATTCATGGCGCATATTACGTTCGCAGGCTGTCAATGCGGCATAAAGTCCTTCTGCATCCACGTATGTGTTTTCGGGTGAGTAGAAAGACAGAGGTTTTGGCTCCAGCCAACTGTCACTACAGGAATTTAGCATGGGTAAGGTGGCCAGCGCCAGGATTATACAATTTTTCTTGTTGATATTCATATTCTTATTATATTTACAGGTTAATTATAAAGTAAAATTCACTCCGAAATTCACCGTACGCAAAGTTGTATCGCCACCTTCCGGATCACCGAAATCCCAACCGGTAATCACGAACGGATTACGGACGGCTAAAGAGAAGCGCATGTTTTGTACGGCTATCTTTTTCAATAAATGTTTGGGAACGTTATAGGACAAGGTGATGTTTTCCATGCGGACAAACGTTTTCTTTACATAATTGCTACCCTTATTGGTTGAACCGATACGGGCATAATCGTTTGTCGGGTTGTCTTTGGTCCAGCGTGGAATGTCGACAATCGTATAACGGTCATACATACCGCCTGTATTGGCTGCACGATTGAACGTACCATATTGTCCCACATGTGAATACATCATGAATGAAAGGCTTAGATTTTTGAAGAATGTGAATTCGTTACGCCAAGACCAATAATATCGCGGAGTCTTGTAGCCTTGGAATACCTTGTCTTTCGTATCCAATACTCCATCTCCGTTTTGGTCAATATATTTGAAGTCACCCGGCTTGTTGCCGTATTTGGATGCTTCTTCCTCTTCGCCCAATTGCCAAACCCCGTCACGCTCGTAATCCCAGATCTGTTCGGTGTCATGGCCGATAAACCACTTGTTCTCATAGTCGTCGGCCTCTTTATATCCGATTACGTTCCCTTTGTCGTCTTTCACTTCTTCCATATCGCCATAAAGATGTTTGATCTTACGGCGGTTGAAAGAAAACGTACCGCTTGAATTCCATGCAAAATTGTCATGATTAATCAAATTGGCATTCAACGAAAGTTCGAAACCTCGGTTTGTCAAAGCTCCCAGATTGGCCATTACGCTGGCATATCCTAAAATAGAAGGTAATGAACGGTTGACTAACAGGTCGTTCGATTCGGCCATATATGTTTCGACGCTACCGCTTAACTTGTCTCCAAACAGAGAGAAGTCTAACCCTATATTGTAAGATTCGGTTCGCTCCCATTTCAATTGGCTGTTGGGCATACGGTTAATATATACTTGGGAAGTCAGATAGACGTTTCCGTTCGGGTCGACATATGTATAAGCTCCGGAGTTTAGTTGGGCCAATGCTTCGTACTGGCCAATGTCGCGGTTTCCGTTTTGTCCCCAGGAGAAACGTAATTTGCCATAATCCAACCAGGCGGATGTTTTTTCCATAAACTTTTCGGACGTGAATACCCAACCTAAAGCAACGGCCGGGAATGTGGCACGTGGGTTCATCTGCCCGAATGCCGAATAACCGTCACGACGGACAGACGCTGTCAGCATATATTTGTCTTTAAAAGAATAGAACAAACGTCCCATCAGAGCATCGCCGGTCTTATATGTGTCGTTGCTGGAAACGGACGGTGCTGTACCGGCGCCTATGTTATGGAATCCTAATATGTCGCTCGGTGAATATAGTTTATTGCTTGCCACTGTTTGCCACCATTGCCCTTTTTCGGCATTCGCCAGGAAAGTCGCTTCGACTCGATGGTCCTTGCCGAATTCTTTTTTCCAGCGGACAATGTTGTCTACTTGCCAGTTGAATGTTTTTTCATTTTTCCGTTCGGATCGGCCACCGTCACCTGCCCATTCCGGATGTTCGGATGATTCGTGGTTCATGTATTCGTACCAATGGTAACGAGGTGTGAAATTCATCTGGTATTCCAACCCGAACGGCAATTTGACAATTGCATACAAATTCGCATTCAGGTCGTGGTTGATGTCACGCCTGTCACGGTATAAATTATCGAAGAATGGGTTTTTTGTATTGTTGTCGCCGGATGGATACATTCGGTATGGGCTGTCCAATATATCGATATCGTTCGTCGTAAAAGGAGAATTATGTTCGCGTTGGTCCACATCGGCTGCTAAATATCCCCCTAGGCGGGTTGCAAATTGTGCATTTACACCCACTGTCAAGAAAGAAGTCACTTTTGATTCCAAATTCAAACGAGAGCGAAAATTACGATAGCGGTCGCCGACTTTTACTCCTTCGCGGTCTGCATATCCCAAAGACCAATAATAAGAAAAGTCTTCTTTACGATTTGAAATGCTGACAGTATAATCTTGTTGTAATCCGGTTTGGAAAACAATATCATCCCAGTCTGTTTCGATTCCGTTTAAATAATTCTCCATTTCGATCGTTTTGAAGTTTAGACGGGTCAACCATTTATAAATCATAGTCTTTTCATCTGGCAAGACCGATACAGGTGATTTTTGGTCATAGTTATACCAAGCCAACGGGTCAATTCCCGCTGCTGACAAAGTTCGCGGATCGGTAAATTTACCTGGTTGTGCAGCTATTTCGGCTTCCGTCATTAAGCTTTCGCCATATTCTTGTCGGAATTTGATGAATCCTGCACCATCGACAGTTTTAGGCAGAAGTGCGTTGCTTACCATACCGACGTTGGCATTAAATGAAATTACAGGTTTTCCTGTGTTTCCTTTTTTGGTAGTAATAGCTACTACTCCATTGGCTGCTTTTGCTCCATAAACGGCAACTGAACTGGCATCTTTCAAAATGTCGATGTTTTCGATATCCATAGGATTGATATCTTGTAGAGATCCATCATAGATAACCCCGTCCAAAACCAGCAAGGGAGAGGAGCCGGCTTTCAAAGAATTTTTTCCACGTATTTGCAGGTCGGCAGTACCGGCGGCATCTGTAGACATTGAAATCGACAAGCCGGAAGCGCTGGCGCGCAACAAGTCTTGAACAGAACGTGGGGCTTCTGTTTCTAATTTTTCCGTCTTGACACGTGAAATCGCCCCCGTCAAATCTTTCTTCTTTGCCGTACCGTAACCGATTACAACTACCTCTTCCAGTTCTTCCGTATCCTCTTTCATCGTCACATCGATTGTTTTACGGTTGGCAACAGGAATCTCTTGGGATATGTATCCGATATAAGAGAATACGAGGATCGTTTTTTTACTTGTTGAGGAAACACTGTATTTTCCGTCCATATCCGTTATAGAGCCGTTGGTTGTTCCTTTTTCCATCACATTTACCCCAATCAGAGGTTCACCGGATTGATCTTTGACGATACCGGTTATCGTTATTTTCTGGGCAAATGATTGAGTCGTGAATAACCCTAACAGGATTGAGATCAGGTTGATTCGCATTATAAAAAATAAGTTTTGTTTTCGCATCTTAATTGGGTATTAGATTGAACATTCTAAAAATATTTGTAGTAATAGATTGAAAAATAGTTGTATATGAAAAATTTGAAATTATGAAGTGTCAAATAGAAAATGCATATTGATTATCATAATATTAGATTAATTTGTATTTATAACTTAGTCCTTTCCGAACTACTGTTATATTTTAAGGATTATGCCTACCAGACACTTTCTGTATGCAAATAAAAGTTCCTGAAATTTGTATTAGTTTAAATTTATCCGTATGTTTGCGGACACGTACGATCTGAGTATGTACAGTTGTTAATTTTTTCTTTAACAATGTACCATAGTTCGGAAAGAACTATGGTTGGTCGAGGTTAGGAATAAAGGGTATTTGCCAAGTCTGACTTTTCTTTCTCTATGGGGTTAATGAATGTTCACTTTGAGGAGATCAAATATTTCAATGAATAAAAGATGTGTGTGAAGATATTTTAGGATATCTATTGGAATTTATAGAAGAATAGATATTTGTAAAAGAAAAAGGCTGACAGTTTCAAATTGATGGAACGACTGTCAGCCTTTTTTGAGAAATGTGGTTGGTTATTTTAGATCCCTAGCGAAGCCTTTATCGCTTCGATCTTTTCTGCTCCTGCTTTTTCGGCAGCCGGCAGTTCGTCGAGGCTCTTTACTTTGGAATGGACTTCGCAATAGAACTTGATCTTCGGCTCCGTACCGGAAGGACGGATAGATACTTTCGTTCCGTCTTCTGTGAAATATTGGAGAACGTTGGAGGTTGTCGGCATATCCAATGTCAGTGTTTCGTTTTCTACATAGTCTTTGCCTTTCAGGGAAGCATAGTCGTGGAATAATGTAACTTTGGAACCGGCGATTTCCTGCAACGGGTTTTCACGGAAGTGTTTCATCATCGCTTCGATCTCTTCAGCGCCGCTCTTGCCTTTCTTTACAACGGAGATTCCTTTTTCTTTAGAGAAACCATACTGAACGTAGATGTTCTGCAATAACTGGTACATCGTGATACCCTGGTCTTTCGCCCAGGCTGCGATTTCAGCCAGGATGGCACAAGCAGAAACGGCATCTTTGTCGCGAACGAAATCTTCGCATAGGAAGCCGTAGCTTTCTTCACCGCCACCGATATAGTTCTTCTTTCCTTCGTTCTTCTTCATGACATCGGCGATCCATTTGAAGCCGGTGTAAACGTCATACACTTCGACACCGTTCTTCTCGGCGATCGTACGGATCAGTTCGGTCGTAACGATTGTCTTGACGATATATTCCTTGCCGTTGATCTTACCAAGTTCTTTCCAGCGGGTGATGAGATAGTAGACGAACATCAAAGCGGTCTGGTTACCGTTCAGCAATACCCATTCGCCTTCGTTGTTCTTAACGGCTGCACCTACTCGGTCTGCATCCGGGTCGGAAGCCAATACCAGCTCGGCGTCTGTTTCCTTGGCCTTTTCAACTGCCAGAGCCAAAGCTGCCGGTTCTTCCGGATTAGGAGAAACAACGGTAGGGAAGTCGCCGCTTACTACGTCCTGTTCGGGTACGTGGATGATATTCGTGAAACCGAATGCTTTCAGTGTCGGCGGGATAACCGTTACCCCTGTCCCGTGGATCGGCGTGTAGACGATCTTCATGTCATGGTGACGTGCGATGGATTCCGGTGACAAAGAAATCTTTGTCAGGTCGTTGATATATTGTTCATCGATTTCCTTGCCGATGATTTCGATCAGTTCCTTGTTGCCTTTGAACTTGATTTCGCTGGCATTACGGATTTTGTTGACTTCGGCAATCGTATTCTTGTCATGCGGAGCGATCATCTGGGCGCCATCGTCCCAATACGCCTTGTACCCGTTATATTCTTTCGGGTTGTGCGAAGCTGTCAGGATAATACCGCTCTGGCATCCCAACTTGCGGATGGTATATGACATTTCAGGGGTTGGGCGAAGGTCTTCGAACAGATAAACCTTGATGCCGTTTGCTGAGAAAATGTCGGCAGAGATTTCAGCAAATTTGCGGCTGTTGTTACGGCAGTCATGGCCGATTACAACTTTGATCTGGTCCAGATCGGCAAATTCCTTTTTCAGATAGTTGGATAAGCCTTGTGTGGCTGCTCCTACCGTGTAGATGTTCATACGGTTTGAACCTACTCCCATGATGCCTCTCAAACCGCCTGTGCCGAATTCCAGGTCTTTGTAGAATGATTCGATCAGTTCCGTCGGATCTTCGTTGTCTAATAGAGCCTGCACCTGTGCACGTGTTTCAGCGTCATAACTTTTAGTAAGCCAGCTTTGCGCCTTGCTTCTTACCATTTCTAACAGTTCCTTGTTTTCCATGACCTATATGTCTTGCTTTTAATTTAAAGAAATCCTGATTTTGAAATTAACAAAGGTACAAATAAATTGATAATTTCCAAGATTCAGGCTTTTTATTTACCAGACAAAAGAATACTTGTATTCCGACCGGTTTCCGGCTGCATCCGTAACGGTTAGTTTGAGGGTGTGTTTCCCTTTTTCGAGCCGTTCTTTATCGAACTTGTAGGTAATGACCGATTTGCTGTTCATTTCGAACAGGACGTACTGCCCGTCTATCTCTCCCCGGTAGGTTTGCACGCCGCTCAGGTTATCGGTCAGGCGGAAAACGAATGCCTGCTTGCTGATCCATGTGTTGGCGCCCAACGGGGTGATCGTCGGTGCTTTGAGATCTTGCCCGACCGTATAATTGCCAAGTTCTTTGATCGTGCCGTCGATCCAGCCGTTCCGGTAAGTGCCGCCGATCCAGGATCGACGTCCTTTCTGAGTGCGGATGATACCATATTGCTGCTTGTTTTCCAGCGTGTCGACTCGTAAACGCAGGGACAGCCGGGCCGAGCTGTGAAGCGGAACGGGGCGGTTATGCAGGATGTGCGTGTCTGCCAATGCCGTGCTGTCTTCTTTTACCGAATAACGGAAATAAAGATCGTCGTACAGGTTTCCTTTCGGGATCGTCATCCGGATACCTTTTGCTCCGAACCGGTTGTCGGCCATCCAATGAAACAGCTCTGTACCTTCGGTCTCGATCTCCGGAATCTCCTGTTCTTTCCCTTCTATCCAAACGGAGAGGCGAGTTGTGTTGCCGAATGCATCGGCGAGCGTATACGTGAGATGATACGTTTTCTCTTCTTCTATATGGATGATTCCCCGGTTGATGCTTTCGTTAAAACGGAGGCGGTTACCTGGTTCTACGAAGCTGCGCATATAAAAGGAGCGACGCTCTTTCCATTCCTCATAATCGACATAGCTGTTCAAGTAGCGGGTCTCGTCGAAAGCAAAGCGGTCCAGGTTGCTATGGGAGATGATCT
>OKRX01002958.1_pt1 | contig 10736 bp, 8 predicted proteins | sample 1601241 | NCBI WGS metagenome assembly OKRX01 (sample SAMEA3541500, study PRJEB24748) | human gut metagenome | biome: human gut; feature: human-associated habitat; material: faeces | place: China | collected 2012
AAACGCTCCCGCCCGCCCCCAGCAACCATTACACACTTCCTCCCGTGAAACTTGGATTAAAAGCTATATTTTGCCTTCGCCCATACTTCTGAGTTGTTTTTATACGCGCTGAACACGCCTTCATCGCCTCCAAACCAATCATACCCGAGAGAGAGCTGAATGAAGTCATTCAGAGAGTAGGCGGCAGTAAATCGACTAAACCAGCCTTTATGATTGAGGTCGAAATAGGTGAAGTTGGAGAGTTGTAGAGTGTTATCCAACAGCTTTTTCGACACATTGAGCGTAAGGAGTGAATTATGATGCGGCTGTGCAATCTGGTCTTCGTACTTTAGGATGCTTTCAGAGGAAAACTGTGCCATCACCACCCAATCTTTGGGGGCATACCAATCGATACCCACGAGATAATTCACAGTGTTGAATCCCTTTTGTTCTTGATCAGACGCATCAGGTCTATAGCTGAAATGCTTCCCCACATTGAAGGCTGCTTCTCCTCGTAATACCAGTTGCCCTAGAGGTTTGGATATGTCTCCTCCGAAAAATCCCATTCGGTAGTATTGCGGAGAAACGACAATGTGGGTATCTGTAGGGCGATACGTAAACACGGGCATCTTGTTCCACGTATGCAATGCGGAGAGCGAAAAGTCTACTCCAGGCAAGGTAAAAGAGAGCTTTCCGCCATACTCGATATTGGCAAAATGAAGACTGGGGTGGCTCCCGTTTTCTTCCCAGAGAATAGGCAGTGGGCTATCTTTGGGCAAAATGCACCATGGATTTATTGCGTCGGTAGGGAGTTTATACCCTTCAAAGGTTGGCACGGCAAGCAGTTCCAGTTTCATTTTATCGTTAAAGACGAAAAAGCGTAGGGCATTGACAGGCATCCGAATGTCATCATAGTCTTGTGCCAAGAACTCTGTCATATCCATAGGAGAGACCAAGTCGGTAATACGCACACCGTCTGCCGCCCCCCAAATGACCAATTGTCGCCCAAGGCGAAAGCCCCAATGGTCATCTCTATGGTCAAGATACGCTTCCCGCAGTTCAAAACCTGTACGCTCTTTTAATAATGCATTGTAAGTTGCGTTGAATGAGACAAAAAGCGAAGAGCCTTCAAAACTTTTACCTATCTCTCCCCTTATTCTCGTGCGCGAAGACATAAAGTTGTTCGGTTTTTCGGATCGGACAGCATGATAGGTATCCACAAATCCTTTGACTTGCCACGATGAAGCCACCTCTTCTTGACCCCATGCGATATGCAGGGGCAAGAAAAGAATAAACAGCAACAAGAATCTTGCTGAATGATTAGTTGTATCTGTCATTAGAATCGGCCTTTTTCCAAAGTGCTTACACTGAATTGAGCCTCGTTCATAGGGGTATTGAACTTAGGATCCTTAAACTCAAGAATCGTCTGATGATTAGTCTGAACATTGGTCATATGCAGTTTTTTTGCAATCCAAAAGCCAGAAACCTTCACAATGTCTGACAATTCAAGGCGACGGTGTAGCTTCCCCATCTTGTCGTAGTACTCCACCTTAACGGCGATAAGGCAGTCTTGACGAATCCACGCCACCTTTCTAGAGTAGATCTCACGTTTGTCTTTAGGCGTGTATTCCAGCTTCCAGCACTTGTGTCCGCCAATAGTCTCTTCGCCCAGCAACTGGTGGGAGTCTTCGTCTACATTGCGACTGCCCATATCATCATAGGTGAAGTCACTGCCCATAAAGTAATCCTGCTTGGCAGAAGAGCCACTGATGCGGCGGGTTTTCTTCATCGCGGGCAAGTAGAGCCACCTATCATCGTCTTTATTAGGATTGTCGTAATCCCAAGTGAGAAAGCCTGTCCCTTTTACATCTCCGGGATATAAGAAGAACATGATACTCTTACGGTCTTTTTTTCCCGCTCCCACGTCTATGGAGTAAGAGATAAGCTTCCGCTCACGTACCGCCCCACGCTTATTGATCAGTTTCATTACCAATTCCGATTGACGAGTATCGCCATCGGGACGGTCTTTTACTTTTTGGGCAATCTCTCTGCCCGTCTGAGCCATTGCAGTGGCGGCAAAAGCCAATACCACCAAACTTGCTAAAATAATTCTTTTCATCATGATTGATATTTTGTTGTTGATTTATCCCATTGACTTTTCAAGCATCTTCCTGTAAGTAGCCGATTGCACCTGCAACTCTGCATCCGTACCCATTGCTTCAATCTTACCTTGATGGAGCAACACGATCTTATTGGCTCCACGAATGGTACGCATGCGGTGAGCGATAACAATGACTGTCTTCTCCTTGATCAGCTCCGACAAAGCCTCTTGTATTAGGCTTTCATTTTCCACATCTAGCGAGGCCGTGGCTTCATCCATCAAGATGATGGGTGCATCTTTTAGGAGGGCTCTGGCAATGGAGATCCGCTGGCGTTCTCCACCAGAAAGTCGCTCGCCGTTTTCCCCGATGACGGTATCAATACCATCAGGCATACGATCGATAAACTCATCACAGCGGGCAATTTTGGCGACGCGAGTCACTTCCTCGTCCGTTGCTCCTTTCTTGCCGATACGAATGTTGTCTTTGATACTGGCATTGAATAGCACTACATCCTGAAAGACAATGGCGTAGTTCTTGAGCAGTGTTTCGGGATCTATCTGACTAATGTCCTCGCCACCAAGTAGGATTTTGCCCTGCTGTATGTCCCAAAAGCGAGCGGCCAACTTGGTCAGCGTGGTCTTGCCACTTCCAGAAGCCCCAATCAATGCTGTCACCTCGCCTTGTTTCGCAGTGAAGCTCACGCCGTTGATGACGGTATAATTCTCGTAGCCGAATACTACATCTTTGAAATCTATACTATAATCCCTAGGGTTCATCTCTTGTTTGCCCTCCTGAATAGGCATAGTCTTGATCTCCTTGATACGTGCCACCACACCATCGAGTGTCACGATCATAGCCATAAAGGAGAGGATGCCCTCTATAGGCACGTAGATGCTTGCCGTGAGGATGAGGTAGGCGATATAGACCAGAATATTGATTTGTCCGGCAATCAGCATGTTGGCACCGACAATCGCCACCGAGACGATTCCGAGCTTCATCAGCATACCAGCCAGTGCGGTGGCAATACCAGCGGAGAGTTCCATCTTTACCTTATTCCTAGTATTACCATCCATCTTGTGGTAGAACTCGTTCAGTGTCCGCTCTTCCAGATTATAGGACTTAATCTCCTGTATCTGGTCAATCTGCTCTTGTAAGTCGTCAAGCACGTCACGACTGGTCTTCACATAGGCATTCACATCATTCCGTTGTTTCCTCTTGGAAAGCGAAAAGAGTAGTAGCGAGACGGGGATGACCCACAATGCCGCCAATCCGAGCTGCCAATTATAATCGAGTATCATTACAGATATAATCACCGTGGAAATGGATGTGGCATAGATATGCGGCACGGAGTGTGAGAATATCTGCTCATAGAGATTCAGGTCGCTCATCATCGTCGCCGAGAGGTCGGATACATCACGCTTGCCGAAATATGAGAGAGGCAGTTTCTTCAGACGGTTGGCTATATCGATGCGAGAGTTGGCACTCTCATTATAAACATTGTCGTAAAGGCGTACGTAATCCCACCTTGCCACAAAAAACATCACCAACAGCATCACTAAGATGATGACGATATAGTCTACTAGGGTCAGCTCTACTGGTGCAGGAATACCCTCCAAACTGCCCAAATACTGGAATAAAAAGACAAATCCGATAATGGGCGGAAACATCTTGGTCAGATTTAGGATGGTATGCGAGAAGATAGACTTCTGCAGGTTCTTCGCACCCTGCTCCGACATAGCGTATTTTTGCTTAAAGAACTTATTCATTGTCACCTCCTATTCTCCAATTGGCGGCTTTTTGATACTCGCTCCACAGTTTTTTGTAGACACCGCCTAGGGTTAATAATTCGTTATGCGTACCACTTTCCACGATTTTGCCATTCTCCATTACTAGGATTCTATCGGCATTGACCACTGTGGAGAGCCTATGTGCGATCATCAGTGTGGTTTTATCCTTTGATAGTTCCTTGAACGAGGCTTGAATAATATGCTCGTTCTCGGGATCTGCAAAAGCGGTTGCCTCGTCAAGTATCACAAAGTCGGCATTCTTCAGGAAAGCCCTTGCGATAGAAAGGCGTTGGATCTCGCCACCTGAAAAATAGGTGCCCTTAGTGCCGTATACGGTTTCCAAGCCCTTTTCTAGATTATCGACAATCTCTTTGGCTCCAGCTCTGACGAGAGCTTGCTCTATCTCCTCATCGCTGGCGTTGGGGTTACCTAGCAATAAGTTCTCCTTTAGGCTCATCTTAAAGAGCTTAGACATTTGGAATACAAAAGCTACTTTTTGGCTCAAGGCCTCTTTCTTATACTCCTTGATACTGGTACCTCCAATGAAGATGTCGCCCTCATCGGCATCGTAGAAGCGAGCTGCCAAACGTGCCACGGTGGTCTTACCTCCTCCTGAAGCTCCCACCAGGGCAACAGTCTCACCTTTGTTCACCTTAAACGATACATTGTCCAGTACTTTATCTTTTCCGTATGAAAAGGAGACGTTCCTGAACTCCAAGCCCTCTCCAACAGCTGTTGCTTCACCGTAAGTGAGGTCTTCATAATCCAAAGCTGTGTCAATCTTATCCAACGCCAACTCTGCGAAGTAGATGAAGTTTTGCATGGCGGCACTTCGCATCATAAAGACACCGAACACAGGCCCTATTAATAGATAGATAACGGAATTACCCAGCACCTCTCGCATATCACCTCCCGAGGTGATCATCATAATGGCAACAGGCACCAAGAAGAATGCCGTAGAGCTTGAAATGGCTTCGTACAGCGACATCTTATTCTTGAACCCCATGCTCCACCGCACCACGAAATCTTTCAGCTTTACGATGAGTGAGTAGAAACGATCGAAGCTCTCCACGCTCTGGGCAAAGGTCTTTACGACTGGGATGCCACGCACATATTCTACCGATTCGGCAGAAAGATTGGCAAGTCCCTCGTAATACTCTTCCCGCAACTTCTTGCTCTTTGGGGTCGCCATAGTCGCCATCAATAGCACGGTTATGACCATCGGAACAAGGCTCACTAGACCAAGCCGCCAGTCGAAAAGGAAGAAGAAGACCAATAGCACGATGGGCGAAACAATCGTCATAGCGAGGTCGGGCAACTGATGTGCCAGCATCGTGTGGGTCTCTCCAGCCCCATCGACAATCGTCTTGCGGAGATTGCCACTTTCACGATTGGCAAAGAAGCCCAAAGGTTTCGCCATCATCTTCTTCACGCTGATTTTGATGATGTTGGCCTCTACCTCAAAAGCGAAGAGGTGGGATACCATTAATGCACAGAAATAGAGTAGCATTCCTGCTGCAGCAAAACTCGCTGCCAGAATGGCGTAGTATCGTATGGCTCCCCCATCGACACTACCACTCAAGATAATCCCGCTGACAATCTTATGGATATAGACCATAGGCATCAGCACCAAAATACCCGAGAGGGCCGAGAAAACCATCGCCAGCGGAAGCATATACCTTTTCTTACCTGCGTAGTGGAGTGATCGCTTCAATACCGACGGCTTCTTCTGTTTGTTTGTATTACTCATTATGATTCAATTATGTTTGTTTGTTCTTTTGGTCTTTCAATAGTGTTCGTCTCCTTGCCAAACAGACGGAACTTCTGGATGAGTATAGGCGTCACAAAGAGGTCAGCAAGCAGTGCCGACAAGATCCCTAGCACAGATAGTATGCCCATATGTACAAAGGAGAGTCCCTCTGATGTGGTGTATACAGCGAAATTGGCACAGATTACTACGCTTGTTAAGACGATTGGAGTGCCAATAGTGTGGAATGAACGAAGGATCGCATTCCTATAATTGCCCTTACGGTCAAACTCAAGATGACTATGATTGATGAAGTGTATGGTATCGTCCACAGCCAAGCCGAGGATCATCGGCATAATAGTGGCCGTCATCATATCCAATGGATAGCCCAGCCACCCCATTAGTCCTCCAACGACCAGTGCCGGGGTGATATTAGGGATTAAACCGACAAGTCCTATGCGTACACTGCCGAAAACGATCATCATCAGTATACCTATAATAAGGAGAGAAATGGCGAACGAAACCATTTGCCCGCGTGCGATATACTGCATCATTACGGTAAACTGTGGGATACTTCCAACGGTAGTGACCGCTGCATTGGGAAAGAGCTTCTGTGCGTAAGCAATTATATCGATCAACTCTCGCTCCGTTTCCCCAGAATCGTATGAGTTCATCTCCACCATCAGGCGAAGACGGCGGTAGTCGTAATCTATCCAATACTCCGCTTCACTACCTCCCGCATTTTCGTAAAGGAGCAACAGCTGTGCAACCTCATCAGGGTTATGGGGGATGGTATAATAAGAAGGATTACCGTCATGGAGCGTTTGATTTAGGTCTTTGAGTATATTCAATACCGAGGTCGTTCGTTTGGTTAACTTATACCCACCAGCATGCTGTGCAAGGGAGTCCAATCGCAGTAGCATTGCTGGAGACTTTGCCAATCCATCTTCTGGGAAGTCAATCATTACATCGTAGGTATAAACAGACCCAAGTTCGCTTTCCCCTACCTCCAATAGGTTGTTGACATAATCAATCTTTCGTCCCATCGTTCGCTCTACATCAAAAGCCGTCTCTATTTTGGTGAATTGGTAGATAAGAACCACAGAGATAATCCCGGTAAGCCATAGTATCAAAGTGCCATGCCTGAGTACACTCTTACCTAAGCTTTCTAGCTTCTGATCCATCCACCTTCCACCAGTCTCCTGCACCTTGGGGTGAGGCTTTCCGTCCTTGCCAAAACTGAGGAGAATGGGCATCAAGGTGATGGAGAAAAGAAATGACAGCATCACACACGAAGAGGAGGCTATTCCGATAAAACGCATCGGTTGCATAGGAATAGCGAGGAATGAAAGCAAGGAAGCGAAAGTGGTGAGTGCACTGAAAAGCACTGGCCACCCCATTTCCCCTACCGTTTCCTCTACGGCTTGTTTCCTTAATCCATGAATGAGGAACCTACGCTTGAAATAGGAGTATACGTGAATATTGTATGCAATGGAAACGGCAAAGACCAGCAACATAGGGATCATTACCATACCGCTGTCTATGGTCATACCAACATATCCCAGCACCCCATACACCACGATGATGGAGCTGATAGCGGTGAGAAGAGGGACGACGACCCCTCTAAATGAACGTGTCACTAGTAGAAGAATAAGAATGGAGACGAGGGTTGCGATACCCATTACACGTGGCATTTCCGTCCCAATCCATTTCATTTTCATCGCTGTCACATAGGGTAGCCCAGTTCCTTTGGGATGAAGTGCCTTGTACTTGTCCTTGGTAATAATATGATCTAGTTCATTGCCCGTAAGGACCTCGGGAGAAACAGGATTCTTCCCCTTATTCCAAACAGAGTCTTCGGGAAAAGTACGTAGCTTAAGTATAATCCACGAGAGCGTCCCATCTTTGGAAATTAATCGCTCTGCTACGTGAGGTTTCATATAAGCCTTGCGACGAATCTCTTCCAATTGCTTGGGATCCGTAGGGATCGTATCGGGGACTATCTGCTCAATGGCGATACCATCTTCGCCTCCCATCATAAACTCGATATCTGTAAGAGAGGTGATTTTGTCGGCGTACGAAAGGCTGTCCACCATCTCGTTCGTTAGTTCACGGATCAGCTCCAGATTGTCTTTCGTAAACGAATTGTCACACCTAGTCAGCACGGCTGCGAAGTTGTCATTCCCGAATATCTCCTTGAATTCTTCGGTCTTGACAAGCATCGGGTCGTCTTCGAGGAAGTAGTCTTCCCATGAGGCACTTACCTTGAAGTACCTAAGTCCCGATACGCCAATGGCAAGGATCAGGATAAACCCTCCCAGCACTACCCAGCGATTACGCATCATTCTTTTGCCACGTAAGGCAAACCAATTGTTAATTCTTTCTATTTTCATATCGTTTCATGTTATATTGATCTTGAAGTGTCTTTACTCCTAAGTGGCAATAGTCCAAAAGAGAACGGGAAGACGTTTTGTTCAAAAACAAAGCGAGCCGCCTCTGTAGGCGACTCGCTCGATAGGATGATTTTCTAAAATGAAATCTCTTATACTGCAGAACTCCAGAATAAATTCCCCCGCTACTTTGTATTTGGATAGTCTGTATCATTCATTTCATTCTTTATTGTCATTGACCACTCGTACCAAGCTTTAGTGCAATAGACATTGCCACGGCTTTGCCCACACTTATCAGCATCAAAGTGAGAAAGCTCATCAACGCCCTCTTCAAAGAGTAATTCTTTCATTGCTAGTAATATCTGTAATGCTCACAATCCGCTCTGATGATCTACCTTCATAAGTCGCTTCCACCCACCTATACTGAAGTGGATGTATTCACCGATAAAGCACTCGATATCCTCGGAGGAGAGCTCCTCGTGCAATACAATCTCTCTCACCATACTTATCCACCAAGAGCTGATGAAGTGTATGAAAAAAGGGGAAACATTAGTATGTAGCCCCGGATATAATTCTTTCATCCTTTCTAAATACTCGATTCCGATTATCGAGCTTTTATCAATCCATCGCTCCCAAAAGTCTTCAAATCGTGTATCTCGAGTATCGAGAAATGGCAACCTAAACTCCTTACGATAACGAGTAATCACACCCATTACCTCTTGCATAGATTGACGGTGATACTCTTCTGAGGTAAAGATCTCAAGTGAAAGGTTATTATCACAATTATGGGTTTCCAGCATGTTAGTCATCACCTCCAAAAGTGGACGCAAGACGATTGCCAGCAAATCATCCTTGCAGGGATAATAATTGTATATGTTGCTTAGCCCAACACCAGACAGCTTGGAAATCTCACGCATAGACACCGCCTTGAAGCCTTTCCTCAGAAACGCTTCTCGAGCTGTATCTTGCAATAGTCTGCGTGTATGTTCCTTTGTCGTCTGCATAATAAGTGCTTTATCCTACTTCTGCGAGCAAAATTCGTAAAGTTTTCCAGAACACACAATACCTAAAAATAGGGATTTTCCGATCGGCCTTCTTGTTATTTATGACACGATAGAACTGCGAGATGAATGATTATTCATACTTCCAACTAGTGCATTCCTCTAGTAATCCCGCCAATAGCAACCTAGAAGGCATTGGCATCTATCTTTACGAATCATTCTTTGATGAGATGAGAGAGTGTTGGGTCAGCTTTGATACGAGCAGTCTCAGAGTCTACGATGGATAGCACCTCTTGCTTAACTTGGCGATAATTGGCTTTAATCGTCTTAAGGTTTCCCTTACTAGCGATGCCCAAAACGATGGTAAGCTTCCCCGCTTCTTGCTGGTTCTTTACCTTGGTGCAATCGTCTAAGACCTCCACGTAGTTATCATTGCTATTTGCTTCCATAAATCACTCTGTTTGATTTGAATAATACCTTTCAGACAGCAAATATAGACTAAAATCACCTCTTCTAAGCCTCAGGGAATTATAAGGAAAGGAGGTGATGAAAAAGAAAGTTGAGAGAAAGTATTGTTATGTCAGAATTTATTGCAATCTTTGCATCAGGATGAAGGATATGACGTTCTGTATCGCCAGGCAAGATACGAAGACTACAAAAGAAACTATACTGGAGGCAAGCTTTAAGTTGTTCTTAGCTAAAGGTTATCGTGGCAGCAGCATGCCAGACATTGAGCGTGCTACAAAGATTACCCGTGGTGACATATTCCAGTCAAAAGTAACTTCCACCATAGCTATAATACTGTGTTGCCTTGGTCTGTCTCTACAAGCCACAACTGCACAGGAAGTAACAGGTCGAGTCGTCTCAAAGGAGCGTACTCCGCTGGAGAATGTGCATGTGTTGCTATATAGTAACCAAGACTCCACATTGCTTACGATGGCTGTGACGGATAGTTTAGGGAGGGATGCGATGAAACTCCCCGAGAAGGCATTCAGCGTCCCCTATTCACTCATTGGAGCTAAGCAAGTCACTATCCCATACGATGCTACACTAGCAGCTTACCGAGAGGTGATCATGGAGGATGATGACACTGCACTCGGAGAGGTGGTCATCTTAGCGCATCAAGTGCGTACTAAGCCAATCGTAGGTGGCATCGAGTGCCGCATCCTTAATCAAGACTTAATCAGCAATCGGACTGCCGTAGATCTTCTTGCCTATGTGCCGATGATCTCAAAGAAGGGATTGGACAGCTATTCCGTGGTGGGTACGGACGATGTCGTGTTCTTTATCAATGGTCGCCGCTCCCTTATGTCAAAGTCGGCCTTAATGAGCTATCTCAAGACGCTATCAGCAAGCCAGATCAAATCGATGAAAGTCCTTTATCAGCCCTCACCAGAGTATGGCGTGGGTGAACGTACGGCAGTCATCGACCTTGTCATTGAGGACAACAATGTGGGGTTCCAAGGGAGTCTGCGTGGAGAGGTGATCCGCACTAAAAGGTGGAAGGAGACGCTCAGCACGACACTCGTCTATCAGGCACCCAGATGGCAAGTGCAGCTCTACGCTGGGGCTCGTAACTTGAGAGACTATGAGCGGTCTGAGGGAGAGACTCACTACTTGCAGTCGGGCGTGATCAATACCTCGGAGCAGCTCCGAGACACCCGTCGTCGTCAATATGACCTCAACTTGACGGGAGAATACAAGATTGCGGAGGGACATACGGTGGGAGC
>OKRX01002959.1_pt1 | contig 10735 bp, 7 predicted proteins | sample 1601241 | NCBI WGS metagenome assembly OKRX01 (sample SAMEA3541500, study PRJEB24748) | human gut metagenome | biome: human gut; feature: human-associated habitat; material: faeces | place: China | collected 2012
ACGAGATCCCGTCGCCGTCGCCGCTCCCGTCAGAACCGTGCCGACGACAGCCGCGGCAACGGCGAGTCGGACAGCAGCCAGTCCGCGGCGCAGCAGGACGAGCCGGCCAAGCCGTCGTCCCGCCGCACACGCGACGAGGAAGAAGACGATGACTCCAACGTCACCCGTCGCCGTCGCCGTCGCCGCTCCCGCGCGTCCGACGAGCAGGGTGACGATGAGATGACCGTGCGCCGCTCGCGCAAGCAGCAGTACATCGACGAGATCACCGACGTCGAGGGCTCCACCCGACTGGAGGCGAAGAAGCAGCGCCGCCGCGACAACCGCCGCGAGCGCAGCCGCCAGAGCCAGCTGGTCGAGCAGGACTTCCTCGCGCGCCGCGAGCACGTGAACCGTCTCATGGTGGTGCGCGAACGCGGCCATCACACGCAGATCTCCGTCATCGAGGACAACGTGCTCGTCGAGCATTACGTCTCCGACATCCAGGAGGTCGCCACGGTCGGCAACATCTACCTCGGCCGCGTGCAGAACGTGCTGCCGAGCATGGAGGCGGCGTTCGTCGACATCGGCCAGTCCCGCAACGGCGTGCTGTATGCCGGTGAGGTGAACTGGGACGCGACCCGCCTCGAAGGGCAGCCGCGCCGCATCGAGCTGGCGTTCAAATCTGGCGACCCGGTGCTCGTGCAGGTCACCAAGGATCCGATCGGCCACAAGGGCGCTCGCCTGACTTCGCAGGTCACGCTCGCCGGGCGTTTCCTGGTGCTCGTGCCGTCCGGTGGCATGACCGGCGTGAGCCGCAAGCTGAGCGAGCGCGAGCGTTCGCGCCTCAAGGGCATTGTCTCGAAGATCGCGCCGAAGGACATGGGCGTGATTATCCGCACCGCGGCCGAAGGTGCCAAGGAGGAGGCGATCGTCAAGGATCTGGAGAGCCTGGTCCGCCAGTGGGAGCGCATCAACGCCAAGCGCGAGGAGTTCTGGCACGGCAAGCGGCCGAAGCTGCTGCAGGGCGAGCCGGACGTCGCGATCCGCGTGGTGCGCGACATCTTCAACGACAATTTCGGCGAGCTGATCGTCGAGGGCGACAAGGTGTACGAGCGCATCGAGGAATACCTCGACACGATGGCGCCCGATCTCAAGGAGAAGTTGTCCAAGTGGGATCCGTCCGAGCATCAGGGCAAGGACGTGTTCGACAAGTGGCAGATCGACGCGCAGCTCAGGAAGGGCATGGAGCGTCAGGTGTACCTGCCTTCCGGTGGGTCGATCGTCATCGACCGCACCGAGGCCATGACCACGATCGACGTGAACACCGGCCGGTTCATCGGCCGCGGCAAGAGCCTTGAGGAGACGGTGACGCGATGCAACCTGGAGGCGGCCGAGGAGATCGCGCGCCAGCTGCGTCTGCGCGATATCGGCGGCATGGTCATGATCGATTTCGTCGACATGGTGATGCCCGCCAACCGCGATCTGGTGCTGCGGCGTCTGGTCGAATGCCTGGCGCGTGACCGCACCAAGCATCAGGTGGCGGAGGTCACGTCGCTGGGTCTGGTGCAGATGACGCGCAAGCGCATCGGCCAGGGCCTGGTCGAAGCGTTCTCCGAGGAGTGCCCGACCTGCCATGGCCGCGGGTTCATCTTGCATGACGAGCCGACCGTCAGCGCGGATTACGACGATCCGTATGCGCTCAAGGGTGGCGATCCGTTCATCAAGACCAACAAGCACGGCCGCGGTACGGATGTGCAGGTGCCGCAGGGCTCCTCGCCGGATATCAAGGCCAAGCTCGCGCAGATCGCCGCCGCGGCGGTCGCCGCGAACGGCACCGACGAGGATGAGTGACCCGACGCGCTGAATGAATCATATTTCCGGCGTGTCAACCTGACACGCCGGAAATATGATTTGCGTTAGTACATGGGTCAGTGTAGATTAGATTGCTGGTGTCTGACCAGCGGCTTGCGTGCGTCAGGCAAGTAGCTTTTATAACACCATAGCAAGGAACGAAGCATGTACGCGATTGTGAAGGCCGGTGGCCATCAGGAAAAGGTCGAGGTCGGTGACGTGATTCTCGTCAACCGTCTTGAGGCGAAGAAAGGCGAGACCGTCGAATTCCCGGTCGCGCTGGTTGTGGATGGTGCCAAGGTGACGCTGGGTGCCAAGGATCTCGCCGCGGTGTCCGCCAAGGGTGAAGTCATTGACGACGAGGCCAAGGGCCCCAAGATCAACATCATGAAGTACAAGAACAAGACCGGCGTGACTCGTCGCAAGGGTCACCGTCAGAAGCTGACCGCCGTGAAGATCACGGCGATCGCCTGAGCCAATACAGGAAGGATCTGAATCATGGCACATAAGAAGGGTGCTTCCAGCTCGCGCAACGGTCGCGATTCGAAGCCTCAGTACCTCGGCGTCAAGAAGTTCGGCGGCGAAGCCGTCGTCGCCGGCAACATCATCATTCGTCAGCGTGGCACCAACTTCCACCCTGGCCAGAACGTCGGCATGGGCAAGGATCACACCCTGTTCGCGCTGACCGACGGCAGCGTGAAGTTCGGCGTCCGTCACGACCGCAAGGTCGTCGACGTCATCGCCGCCTGAGCAATACCGCATTAAGCGTCAAGCCGCATCCCACCCGGGTGCGGCTTTTTTGTTTGCCGCCCTAGCGCATTCCCGGCATGCCCGCACCGCACGGCGCATCCCCACAGAGCCGTCACGCCTGTGCCATGCGATGTCACGCCTCCCTCCCCAGGCACCACATCACTCTCCGAGGAGCCACCCCACCCTCCTCTGGTACACCGGTACATTACGGGGTGAAATAGCCGTTATCCGGAATTCCCCGTGTGAAATCGCCGTTTTCAGGCCTCAAAACGACCATTTGGCACGGGTAATTCCGGATAACGGCTATTTCAACCCGTGTTTTGGCGCATGGCGGCGCTTATCGGGGCTTGGAATGGTGTCGCTGCGATCACGGTCGGCCTTTCCGGGCTTATGCCTGCTGGCCCACATGTGTGGGTTACGAGTGCGGCGCGCGGCCCGACATCACGCGTGTCATGGTTGTATGCCCATATCTCTGAGCTGCCGGACGATTCGTCCCGGATTGTCAAGATCCCTGTAGTACATGCGCACCATGCCGATCGCATACTGCGACATGCATTGCTGGCGTTTCCGTTCCTCATCCACTACTTCGCGAATTTCCCGGCCTGAAGTCATATGCGGATCCACATACTTGCGAACGCCATCGAATTCCCCGACGATTACCGAGCCGTCTTCACGCTTCCAGAGAAAATCACTGCGATGCTTACGACCGGGATGATCGAGACAGGGGAATTCCACCTGAATATCGTCAGGAGGGCAGCCGGCATCATGCAACATGCCGCGGGCCTCGGATTCGCCGCCGTTCTCGGAACGCCGATCTGCAAGCGCGAACGCGCGCTCGACGGCGGCGCGGTTGCGTGAGTATTTCACGCTGGAGGGATACGCCCGGAGCACGGATTCGCTCACGAGGCCGTTGCGGAGCGCACAATCCGCTGGCCCGAGGGCGTAGCGCAGAGGCTGGCATGCCGCGAGGTCGAACAGTGTCTGCAGCAAGCTGATGACCTTCACTCCCTGAACCACGGTGATGTCCGGATGCGTGATCGCGTGATGCGATATGTGCCCGGTGTCCTGATGATGCGCGCCGGGGCTCGCGACGATGCAGATTGGGAATGCCAGCCGATAGGAGCAGTCGAGCCCGTGCATGATGGCGGCCGTAGGACCGCAGAACACCCAATCAGGATGTTGGATGGCGAGCGCTCGTACGATATGGCGAACCTGTTCATGCGGATCAAGCGATTCCCAATACGCGGGCTCTGCGTACAGGCCGCGGAAGACTCTCAGCACGGCGCCGGTCTTCACTCTCCTGCGTATTGCCTGTATGTCCGTGTTGGTGGAGGGAATGGCGCAGCGTCGCTCCTGCCGTGCAACGGCGAAAAGTCTGTCCAGCGAATGATGCGTCCCCATATGCCAAGTGTAGGGGGTCTGGGCTCGCGACATCTGCGAATTCGCGATGAGCCTATTCCGCCGGGAAATCCGGATGATGGCGGAGCATACGGTGGAGTGCAAGGCATCCATTCGATTGCGCATAGGCGGCGACGGCCCACATTCGCGCGTCATGTGCCGTGCCCTCTCATCATGTATCGTGTTTCCCGCGTCATGTGTTGTAACCCCCGTGCGTCCCCTCCGGTACCGTGCCTCCCTCATCAGGCACCACATCACTCTCCGAGGAGCCACCCCACCCTCCTCTGGTACACCGGTACATTACGGGGTGAAATAGCCGTTATCCGGAATTCCCCGTGCCAAATGGTCGTTTTGGGGCCTGAAAACGGCGATTTCACACGGGGAATTGCCGGAATCGGCTATTTCAACCCGTAATTTGAGCACTTGTGAAGACCTCCGCACGGATTGGGGGGGCAGAGCGACCGGGGCTGCTCCGCTGCGGGCGGAGTGAGAGAACCTGGGGAGAACCGGGGGTCAAGGTAAGGTAGAGCGTTATGAGTGATTTTGTGGATAGAGTGACCGTTCATGTCAAGGGCGGCGACGGCGGCAATGGATCCGCCGGCATCAGGCGCGAGAAGTACAAGCCGTTGGCAGGCCCGAACGGCGGCAACGGCGGCAACGGTGGTTCCGTGGTGTTCGTGGCCGACACGAACGCCACCAGCCTGCTGGACTACCGGTTCATGCCGCATCGCAACGCCGGCGACGGCACGATGGGTCTGGGCGACGTCAAGGACGGCTCCAAGGGCGCCGACCTGATCCTGCCGGTGCCGCTCGGCACTGTGATCTTCGCCGCGGTCGGCGCTCAAGGCCGTCCCAAGCGTCCGGGCGAGCAGCTGGCTGATCTGCGCCATAACGGCGACAAGTTCGTCGCGGCTGCGGGCGGCGCGGGCGGTCTGGGCAACGCGGCGCTGGCCAACAAGACCCGCCGCGCTCCGGGTTTCGCTCTGCTGGGCGAACCGGGCGAGGAACGTGACGTGATCCTGGAGCTCAAATCCATCGCCGATGTAGCGCTAGTGGGCTTCCCGTCGGCCGGCAAGTCGAGCCTGATCGCCGCGATGAGCGCCGCCAAGCCGAAGATCGCCGACTACCCGTTCACCACGCTGGTGCCTAACCTGGGTGTCGTCGTCGCGGGCGATCACCGCTATACCATCGCCGACGTGCCCGGCCTGATTCCCGGCGCATCGCAGGGCAAGGGGCTGGGACTGGAGTTCCTGCGCCACATCGAGCGCACGGAGATCATCGCCCACGTCATCGACTGCGCGACGCTGGAGCCTGGCCGCGACCCGGTTTCCGACTACCATGCGCTGGAGCATGAGCTCGCCGAATACGCCGACAAGCTGGAACTGCCGCTGGGCGCCATCCCGATTCCGGAACGCCCGCGCATCATCGTGCTCAACAAGGTGGATGTGCCGGAGGCCAAGGAGCTCGCCGATTTCGTGCGCCCGGACTTCGAACGTATGGGATTGAAGGTGTTCGAGATCTCCACGGCTTCTCATGAGGGGCTGAAGGAGCTGAACTTTGCGCTGGCGGCCATGGTCGCCGACATGCGGCAGGAGGTCGCCAGTCGCGAGCAGGCCGAGGAGGAGGCGCGCGTCGTCATCAATCCGTTGGAGAACCGGTCGAATCGTCGCCGTGCGGCTGCGAACGGCACTGCCGATTTCGCCGTGGCCCGCAAGGAGGGCGATGGCGGTTTCTGGTACGAGGTGACCGGCGTGAAGCCCGAACGTTGGGTGGTGCAGACCAATTTCGACAATGACGAGGCCGTCGGCTATCTGGCCGACCGACTCGCCAAGCTTGGCGTCGAGGACGAGCTGCGCCGGCTGGGAGCGAAGCCGGGTGACGAGGTGCGTATCGGCAAGGGGCAGCGTGCCGTGTCGTTTGATTGGGATCCGACCATCGCCGCCGGCGCGGAGATGCTTGACGGCGCTCAGCTGGGTGCCCGCGGCCGCGATCTGCGTCTTGAGGATCAGGAGCCGGGCGGCCGTCGCCGTACCAATGCGGAGCGTCGTCGTCAGTACCACGAGATGATGGACGCCAAGGCCGCGGTGCGCGAGGCCATGATGGCCGAACGTCAGGCCGGTCACTGGGCCGATCCGAGCGTCGACGACGACCGTCACGACGAGCAGAGCCTGTTCGGTCGCGGCGAGGACGGCGACGAGAATGACGGCGGTCTGGCCTGACACCTGACCATCCCCAGTCAGCTTCGCTGCCAGCCCACGCCAGCGGGGGGGGGCTGGCGCGGAGCGACTGAGGATGGCTGGCACATTCGTCTGCGGTTCCACCAGCGCGGCGGCCGCAGCGTGGAACGGCGGCGTCCTATGACACCGGCGTCTGCGATGATTCAAGATATACGTGATCGGGAAGGGAGTGCGTGTTGTCCGTCACTGAATCGGATGTGCGCCGCGCCATCGCAGCCGCACGGACCATGGTCGTCAAAGTCGGTTCGAGCTCGTTGACGCAGCCGTCCGGGCATCTGGATGTCAAGAAGCTGAACTCCCTGGTGGCCGCGCTGTCCGCCGCCTCGGCGCAGGGCGCCCGCGTGGTGCTGGTGTCGTCCGGGGCCGTGGCCGCCGGACGGACCGCGCTCAAAAAATTGCCCGGAGAACCCGCCGCCGTGGGATTGAGCGGCAAACAGGCCGCCGCTGCGGTAGGGCAGGGGCGGCTCATGCACCTGTACGACAACGCCTTTGCCGAGCGGGGCATTCTGACGGCGCAGGTTTTGCTGACCCGCGATGACCTCAAGAACCGCACGCGGTTCCTCAATATCCGTAATACGTTCAGCGAACTGCTGAACTGGGGTGTCATCCCGGTGGTCAACGAGAACGATACCGTGTCCGTCAATGAACTCAAGTTCAGCGACAACGACAACCTCGCCAGCTTGCTCATCAATCCGGTTGAGGCCGACCTGTTCGTCAACCTGACGACCATCGGCGGCGTACTGGACGCCAACCCGCTGGAAACCCCCGACGCCACGATCATGCCGTGCATCGAAGATGTCCGGGCCCTCAATCTCGATACCCTGTGCGGCGGCAAGACCTCCGTGGGCACGGGCGGCATGTACTCCAAACTGCTTTCCGCGCACCGGGTGGCGCAGCTCGGCGTGCCCACCGCCATCCTGCCCGGCTGCGAACCGGATGTCATCCCTCGCCTGTTCGCGGGCGAAACCATCGGCACATGGGTACGGCCCACGGTTTCCCGCCGTAAATACTGGCTGGCGTATCAGGCCGATCCGCAGGGGACGCTGTACCTCGACACGGGCGCGGCGGATGCGGTCAGAAACCACGGTAAGAGCCTCCTGCCTGGCGGCATTACGGAAGTGCACGGCAGCTTTGAGGCGGGGGCGCTGGTGCGGCTCGTGTATGACCGCGAAACGGTGGGCGTGGGCCTGAGCAACTACAATGCGGCGGATCTGCTGCGTATCAGGGGCCTGAAACGGCACGAGGTCGCCGCCATTCTCGGCGACGCGCATTACCCCGAAGTGGTGCACCGTGACAATCTGTTGCTGGATGCGGCCTTGTAGCGTACAAAAAACGGAAGCGTCCGTTTTCCGACGGCGTCATTGCATTTTTAAGGAGTGACCATGTACATCGTAACAGGCGGTGCGGGCTTCATCGGGAGCGCCATGATCTGGCGGCTCAACGAAGCGGGCATCGACGATATTCTGGTTGTGGACAATCTGGCTTCCAGCGAGAAATGGCGTAACCTCGTCAACCGTCGGTACCGGGACTACGTACACCGTGACGAATTCCGGCGCATGGTGCTGGAAGGCCGTGCCCCGCAGAAGGTCGAGGCCATCATCCACATGGGGGCGTGTTCGTCCACTACGGAACGCAACGCCGATTTCCTGATGGACAACAATCTGCATTACAGCCAGATGGTCTGCCGTTACGCCCTAGAGCAGGGCGCGCGCCTCATCAACGCGAGCAGCGCGGCGACCTACGGCGACGGTTCGCACGGCTTTTCCGACAGCCTGCTGACCACGCTTTCCCTGCGCCCCCTCAACATGTACGGTTATTCCAAGCAGATGTTCGATCTGTGGGCCTACCGCGAGAATCTGCTCAAGAGCATCGCCAGCGTGAAGTTCTTCAACGTGTACGGCCCCAACGAGTACCACAAGGGCGAGATGAAGAGCGTGGCCTGCAAGGCTTTCACCGAGCTGCGCGAAACCGGCTCGCTCCGCTTGTTCAAGTCCGACCGCCCGCAGTACCCCGACGGCGGCCAGATGCGCGATTTCGTGTATGTGAAGGACTGCGTCAACGTCATGTTCTGGCTGCTGGAGCATCCCGAAGCCAACGGCATCTTGAATATCGGTTCGGGCAAGGCCCGCACGTGGAACGATCTCGCCAACTCGGTGTATTCCGCAATGGACAAGATCCCGGACATCAACTACATCGACATGCCCGCCGAGCTGAAGGGCCGCTATCAGTATTACACGCAGGCGGACATGGCGTGGCTGGAACGCCTTGGCTGCGACATTCAGTTCCACAGCCTTGAGGACGGCGTCTCCGACTACATCAAGAATTATCTGATGAATCCTGATCCGTATTTGTAGGAACGGGAAGAGAAGAAGGAAGATTGGGGAGGGGAGGGAAGAACTTTCTGTAGAAAGTTCTTCCCTCCCCTCCCCAAACCCCTCCTCTCCCATCTCAAAGACTTTTGGCCTTATTGAATCCCTCTTGCTGGTTTTCCCCGTGGTTGGGGGAGAAGAGGAGACAGTGTGTTCTTTTGGATTTTATTATGTGAAAAAGGCAAGGGGACGTTCGTTTCCTTGCCTTTTGTCTTTTGGATGCGGAACCGGGAGACGTAGGCCGGCAAACGGGACTGGGCCGTCTCCCCGCCCCCTCAAATGTCTCTTCTCTTTATCCGCTAGAACTTGTAGCCCACGGATACGGCGGCGATATGGCTGCTCCCGTTGTGGGAACGTCCCTTCAGGACGCCGTCGGCGGTGGACTTGTCATAGCTGAGTTCCTTGATGATCAGGTAACCGTAAGCAAGGTCAACGGTCCACTGATCCCAATTGAAGCCCACACCGGCGGTGATACGGTGACGCCCGTTGCTCGGGGTCATGTAGTCGCAGGTGCTATCCTTCATCGGGCTGGTTTCGAAAACATAGCCGCCGCGCAGGGTCAGCCAGTCGAGCGCCTTGTATTCGGCACTGACGTTGAAGCCCCACGTGTCGCGCCAGTTTTTGGGGCTGTACGCGGTGCCGTAATCGTCGACGTGGATGTTCAGGGAACGGTAGTTGCTCCATACGGTGTACACGGTTCCGGCTTCGAAGCTCAGGGTTTCCATGGGCTTCCACATCACGCCGAAGGAAATGGTATCGGGAAGGTTCAGGTTGCCGTGCAGATCGGAGTTGGGCAGATTGACAGGGATCTGTCCCATTCCAGGAATGTTAGCGATATGGTTTTTTTGGTCGAATTCCACATGTCCTCGCACGGCCTGTTTGACGCGGCTGCGGTAGGTCAGGCCGGCGGCCCACTCGTCGTTGAATTTGTAGTGCGCGGCGAGGTTGAAGCCGGGGGCAATGCTGGAACCGGTGAGCATCTGGTGTTGGTTCCCGATCGGGACAATGTCAGCGTCTTTTTTCATGAGCATGGTGGCGTACATGAACTCAAGGCCCACGGCGAGGGAGAGATTATCATTGATTTTGAAGGCGAGGTTGGGGTTCAGTGAAACGGTCTTGAGGCTGACATATTCGAGATTGTTGTGTCCCGGCCAATTATTGGGATAGGAGTTGCCGAGGCCGAACCGGGAGAAGATACCGATGCCGCCCCAGAGGTTATCGCTGAACTGATGAGTGAGATAGGCGTGCGGATTTGCCCATGTGTGCTTGTCTACGTCGGTGGAGCGGCCGATGCCGAAGCGGTCCACCGTGTCGACGGTCCCGGAAGGCTGAATGGCGGTCATGCCCACCATTATTTGGGTACCGGGGAGCTGAGTGATCCCAGCGGGGTTCCAAGCCACGGCGGAAGGATCGTCCGCGCGGGCAACCATGCCGCCGGCGAGAGCCGTGCCTCGGGCGCCGAAGTCGGACAGGGCAAATCCTTCCGCTTGGGCTTTTCCAGTAAGCTGGGGAGCCGCCAACAGGCAGGCGGCAAGCAACAGGGAGGCAATCCGTTTCATAGTCTTCCTTGCTTTGTTAGAAGTTGACGTGTAAAAACTGCCATAGCAAAAAGGCAAAAAGCGTCGGTGGTTGTCGATGCTTTTCGTTTTTAATGGTAAAAGACCAATTTTTTTACCAGAAACGGTACTAAAATGCTAGCCGATTTTCTGGTTTGACGTTTTTCGGCTTCCTTTTCAGCCTCGGAGTATGCATGTCTTCCGCCTCTTCTCCGCTTCTTGATTTTCGTGATGTGAGCCGTTCGTTTACGGTGCGGCAGGGTGTGCTCGGGAGAGTGCGGGGCGAAGTTCGCGCAGTGGATGGTGTATCGCTTTCCGTACGTCGCGGCGAGACGCTCGGCCTGGTGGGCGAGTCCGGGTGCGGCAAGTCGACACTGGCGCGCATGGCTGTGCGGCTTCTTCCTCCGACGGGCGGGGAAATCCTTTTCGACGGCGAATCCGTATTGCCCGGCGTGTCGGGCCGCAATGATACATGGTATTCCCGCCGTTTGCAGATGATCTTTCAAGATCCTTTTTCTTCGCTGAATCCCCGGTTGAGGATCGGTACGTCCATTGCCGAGCCGTTGATGGCCATAGGCACGCCGTCGGCGGAGCG
>OKRX01002960.1_pt1 | contig 10734 bp, 9 predicted proteins | sample 1601241 | NCBI WGS metagenome assembly OKRX01 (sample SAMEA3541500, study PRJEB24748) | human gut metagenome | biome: human gut; feature: human-associated habitat; material: faeces | place: China | collected 2012
GGACACTCCCCCACGCGTGTTTCTCTTGCTTCGTTCTCTTTGCATCGAGCAAAGAAAATGAAGTCGCGTCAGCGAAACCTGCAGCACAACGAAAGTAATCAGACGGACTTTACATTATAACAATAACAAAACGATAACAGATTCCCTGACAGCGTCAGGGGAAGAACAAATTCGTAAAAATTCCCTGTTGTGTTTGCCTTTTTTGCTTGCCATGGCAATGACGATGCCTTCTTGATAAGTTTCTTATCCGGCGGTGGTAGAGGCCTCTGGATGCTCCCTGGTGAGATTGAACTCTGTCCGGATTTCTAAGATACAGCTGAAGTCGATCTGACCGGCGGATGCAAGCTTTCCAACACCTGTTGCCTGTGCATTGAGCTTCATCCGCTTGTTATAGACCAGCTTCTGAATTTCATCATTGCTGCGATCGATTTCACAGGTAATGGTGGAATCGACAAAACGGATGCTGTAGTCTCCGAGCTGCATATAATCCTTGGCATTCTGGAATTCTTTCTCAATCGCGGAACGGTCCTCGATATCGAAGGCCTTTCCGTGGCGGCTCGTCAGAGGAGCAGGTTCTGCCTCTTCATTGAAGAAAATCGTAATTTTATAAAGACCATCTTCCTGGACGCATTGTGCATAACGGATGTCGGAAAGGGTCAGTTGACTGGCCCACTCCTGGCCGGATACCGGCATCACCTCCGAAAGCTTTTTTCCATCTTTCGAGGAGACGCTCGTTTTGTTGAGCATGAGCTGCTTGAGCGTGGGGACGAGGTTTGCTAACGTTTGATTGGAGGTCTTCACATCGGAAACTTTTGGCTCTTTGGACATTGTAAATTCCGGGCTGATCTTTTTGGTGTCGTTGACCAGCCGGTTAAAATAAGCCAGCACCTCCGCATTGGCTGTGGGCATTTTGGTCTTGCTGATGATGGGAGGCTGTGTCGTCGTTTCCTCCTCTGTCTGTAGGCCGTCGCAGGCAGTGAGCGAAAAGACGAGCACGAGGGCGGAAAGCAGCGCAATGAGCTTAAAAATGGATGGATTCATTTTCGTTTCTCCTTTCCTCTGTCAGCCATACAATGGATATGGCAGCATGTATTACAGAAAATATGATCTTATTTAAATAGATTATATCATATTTGCCCATAGGTTCACAATATTGATTTTTAAAAATCCGGTTTTATATACTACTATACCTGCTTACTAAACCAGAAACGGCCCGCAACCAAAAATGGTACGGGCCGTTTCCATATGTATAAGGGGGTAACAGAAGATGGCAAAGTGAAAAAATTACTTTTTCTCCGCCTGCTTGGAGTACTTGGTTTTATAGATAAAACGCATCAGGCGGGTTTCAATCGCGTTGATGGGCTTCGCGGTGTTAAACAGGGCGGCACCCAGCATTGTCTTGCAGCCCTTATCCATGACCATTTCTGTGGCCTGTGCATCACTTTTGGTCGGACCACAGCAGAGCGCGCCGTTATCCTTGAGCAGGACGGCGTCGCGTCCCTTAAGCGCTTTAACGACCTTTTTGGATGTTTTCATGGTGCTGGATAGATTGAAAACCGTGCAGCGCACGGTAGCGCCCGCAATCTGGGCGAAATCGTCGAGCAGCGGCTTCATCGTGCGGCCCAGCTTAGACGCTGCCATGATGTCGGGCTGCTGCGAATGGATGATATAATTGATTCCCGCCCGCTTTGCATAAATCGCGCGGTGCATATCGGCCTCGGGAATGCAGGCCATCTCGTCTCCGGCAATCTGGCCGGTCGCAATTTCGACGCGGACGACCTTGTCGCTGCCCACTTTGGTCAGGTTGCACATAGCGCCGTCGCGTTCGCTTTCATAAGCGACGACCGGCGCGGCATTCCCGCCTTTTTTGCCGATGGTTTCGATCACATATTCATGGATTTCATCGAAGGTATCGATTACCTTTCCAGTAACCTCGCGGTAACGCTCCATGATATGCCTGGCACAGACCTTTTCGAGCTCAGATGCAACAGCGAACGCCTCCTCATAATCCTTGCCCATGCACACGGCGCCGTGATGCGCCATAATGACGGCCTTGCTATCGGAGCGCTCGATGGCAGCAATGACTCCCTTGCGCAGCTTGCCCGTCCCGGGCAGGCCATAGGCAGCCATCGGGACATGGTCGCCGATGATGGCAGCGCTTTCGGGAGCGATATTGTTGATATCAAAGCCCAGGGGGCTGACGATACTGGCGTTTACCTGATGCGTGTGGATGACGAAATGAACGTCGGGGCGCAGTTGATAGACAGAAGCGTGGATGCCCTTTTCCGAGGAGGGCTTGATATCGCCGTCATAACTTAAATCCGCGATATTGACGAGGACGATCTCCTCCGGGGTGAGGGTCTCATAGGCCCGTCCGCTGGGCGTGATGACAAACTGCGTATCGCTGACGCGGCAGCTGACATTGCCCCAGGTGCGCGCAATGAGGCCGCTCTCGACGAGCTGCTTGCCTGCGCGGACGACGAGCTGCTTTGCCTGCATGATCTCCATATCCAAACGGAATCCCTCCTTGATGAGAAATCCCGGCGGCGTGTCTGCGCCGCCGGGAGGATAAATCAACTTATTTTTTCACGGTAACCGTATCAAAGACCTTATCGAAGCGCGCCAGAGCATCGTCAATCATCTCAGGCGTATAGGCGGCGCTCGTATACAGGCGGCTGCCCGCAAGCGTTACGAGGCCCTCCGCCATATAAGCGGCACCCATGTGCTCCATTTCCGCCTTGCGCTCGGAAGTGGCCTTGAGCACACCCGGGACCTTCCAAAGCTTGCCCCAGTCGATGGAGAAGTGCATGGTGCCGACCGTCTCCAGATGGCAGATGGAGCCCTGGTTGAACGCAACGAACGGTAGACCGTGCTTCTTGATGAGCTTCTGCAGGCCTGCGGTTATGCGGTCACCCATCTCACCGGCCTTCTGGCAGGCATTGGTGCGCTCGATCTCTTCGAGCGTGTAATAGCCGGCGACGCAGCTGATGGGCGTTGCAGCCATTGTACCGCCGATGAGGGCCTTGTGAACCTTGTCGCCTGTCTGGATACCGGCCGCAAGATATTTCATGTACTCCTTCTTGCCGCCGAGGCCGCCCGCGCCCGGATAGCCGCCGGCGATGACCTTGCCGAATACCGTGAGGTCCGGAGAAACGTCGAAATAGCCCTGCGCGCCGGCCATGCCGATGCGGAAGCCGGTGACAACCTCGTCGAAGACGAGCAGCGCGCCGTACTTGCGGCAAAGGCGTTCTACACCCTTGTTGAAGTCCTTATCCAGCGGACGGGTGCCGCTTTCGGGGCCAACCGGCTCAATGAAGACCGCTGCCGTACCGCCGCGCAGCTGATTGAAGCGCAGCTTCCTCTCAAGATCGTCAAGATCGTTCGGGAAGAATTCCTGCGTATGCTTGAAGATGTAAAGAGGGACACCGTGCGCCTGCGTGAACTTGGAGCCGGGGACGCGGATGCCGTAAGCAAGCTGGTCGCTCCAGCCATGATAGGCGCCGCCCATCTTGATGATATTCTTATTCTTCGTAGCAAGACGCGCCACGCGGACCGCGGCCATGCAGGCCTCGGAGCCGGAGTTGAGCATGCGGAACATCTCAACGTTCGGCACGCTGTCGCAGACCTTCTTGGCCAGTTTATATTCAAATTCATGGAACAGGCCCGTGGAGGGGCCGCAGGTGTTGAGCAGCTCAATGACCTGGTCGCGCACGACCTTCGGATTGGAGCCGAGCACCGTCGGGCCGCCCGCCTGCAGGAAGTCGTAATACTGATTGCCGTCGATATCGTAGAGATAGGCGCCGTCCGCCTTGGTGAATACCAGCGGGAACGGATGGTTGAAGGCGAGATTATGCTGCACGCCGCCGGGGATGACCGTTTTCGCTTCTTCAATCATCTCCTTGGACTTTGCGCATTTCTTGTCGAAATAATCCTCTTCATAGCGCTTGAGGGCCTCTGGGCTGATGGTGTAGATCGGCAGCTTGATCAGCTCATCGAGCTGTTTTGTAATGGCCGCTGCATCTGGATAGGTGCTGATGGCATAACGATTGTCCATACTTTCTGTTTCCTCCTTCATATGACTCTCTTGAAAATAGGCTCTATGGAAAATCCCCTTCCATGAGGGTGAATCCCTACTCACCTACAGTATAGCATACTTTTTCGGGTTGTCAAATTAATTTTTGTGAATTTTTTAACTTTTAGGTGCGTTTCAAAAGAACAGTTTAAATATAGTATAAAAGCCTAAAGATCAGTCTCCGGACTGTACCGCTTTCTGCGCAAACGCGGGCAAATGGCTCGCCGCTTCCAAACCCGAAATATGTGCCAAAACCGTATGAGCAGATGCAATATCCGGGCCAGCGCGGGCAGATCGACGTCAAATTCGTGCCGTCAGTCTGCATGGTTGGTCAAGAGAAGGCAACGCAGTGGTTCCAGTACACCTTCATCGACGAGTACAGCCGTTTTAGATATCTTGAGGCATTTGAAGAGCACAGCACCTATTCCTCCGCTGAACCCACATCTTTTCCGGTTGCTTTTTGGGCACAAGTGGGGTATGATAACGGCAAAACCATAGAAAACAGGGGGCTTATCAAATGGCAGATGATTATAAAGATCTGATCAGCGAGGGAGACGATTTTGACGGGACCATTGTTATGGCGGACGAAGAGGGAAATGAAATCTCGTTTACCTTCCTCGACCTGCTGGACTATCAGGGCGACAGCTACGTGCTGCTTCTGCCGACGCAGGAGGAGCTGGCAGATGAGGTCGTGATTCTGCGCGTAATAGAAGAAAACGGAGAGGAATTCTACGAAGCGGTGGAAGATTTAGAGACAATCGAAGCGGTGTTTTCATTGTTTCAGGAATCCCAGGGGCAAAATTAAAAGGAGCGCTCGGCGTTTTTGCCGGGCGTTTCTTCATTTCAGAGGAAAAATTAACTATTAAAAATCAACCCCAAAATGAATGGTGGTGGTCAAACTCAGACGGCTGAAAAAGGGCATAGCAAAGCAGAGGCTCATTAGGCCCCCCTGTTGGCTATTGGGAATAATTCATGCCGTCAGTCGGTATGGTTGCAGCCGAAGCCTACCTTACCTTTGAGCATGACGCATTTACCATGAAGCCTGTCCTTGATGAAAACGGGCGGCTCATCTCCCGCGCGGACTACTAGCTTTCTGCCCTGAACGGTAGCGGGGAGGGTTTTTCCAATTTCCGCGCAGCCTTTACATCAGCGCCGAAAGTTTCAAAACCGGGACAATCTTTAACTTTCGCCATATCATATCACCACTTACATTGTATATTTCATACTCTGTGCGTGAAATGTTGCTATATGGACTTGAATTAAAGTTTATCATTTATGCTTTTGGCGTTGTTTTATTTATGGACAAGCACTATAATAAAATTACTGGATGCAAAAGGTATTGTCTTTGCGTTAAAGTGAATTGCAAAATTGGGCTAAAGAGAGGCCCGTTATTGAGTGGGCAAAGAGAGTAGGTTTGAAATGGAATTCAACGAGAAACTTCAATATCTGCGGAAGCAGCAGAATATGACACAGGAACAACTTGCTGAAAAGTTGTTTGTATCGAGAACCGCTGTTTCAAAGTGGGAAAGCGCAAAAGGGTATCCAAATATCGAATCACTAAAATGTATCTCCAGATTCTTTTCCGTTTCCATCGATGAATTGCTGTCCGGTAATGAGCTCTTGGAATTAGCAGAAACAGAAAACCAAGCAAACATCACTAAAATGTACGGGCTAATATATGGCGCATTAGATTTGATTGTATTTATCTTAAAATGTTTATGCCGTTGTGGGGTCAACAGGATGGAGACTATATTCGCGCTGTTACCCTACTGGCTGAACCGGATATTTCTTTTTCACTAAGAGTAGTCTATTATGTCGCTTTGATCTCTATGTCGGTATTTGGGATTGTAGAAATCTTTGCCCAGCACTTGGCTGATGAAAAGAGATTGCGCATCTGTAATGTGTGCTCTGTTGTGCTGCACGCTGCTGCGATATTGATATTTGCCATTTCGCGTCAACCATATGTGACGGTACTACTTTTTACATTCCTGATGGTCAAAGTAGCCTTGCTCCTAAAGAGAAATCATATAAAAAAGTGATGAATATAGGAATAAAAAGCCCGTGATACGGAAAGTGTCACGGGCTTTTTTGCGTTGTGACAGAAGGTTTCTTGCGGTCACCACCTTGTAGGGCGAATAATATAAGTGCAGTCTGCAAGTAATGGAATCACAGCAAAAGGAGGAAATTTTTATGATCATTAAATGTAAGAAAAATTTTATTATGACCGGAGTACTGTTTTTGCTGTTTGCGGTTTTTACCGCAATCGTCACACATGTCGATGTGCAGCAAATTGGCCCGGAGCAGTCTTCGGTTGGATTGGCGTCACTCAATCAATTTGTTTTGAACTTGTTCGGGGTCAACCTCCTCTGGTACAACATCACCGATTGGCTGGGGGTAGTTGCAATCTTATTCGCTATTGGCTTTGCGGCTCTGGGGTTGTGCCAGCTTATCAAGCGGAAAAGCCTGCTGAAAGTCGATCACCAAATCTTATTATTGGGCGGCTTTTATGTGTTGGTTGTTGCCATATATGTATTTTTTGAATTGGTAGTTATCAACTATAGGCCGATCATTCTTCATACCAGTTTAGAAGCTTCTTATCCGTCCTCACACACAATGATTGTAATTTGCATTATGGCTACGGCAATGCTGGAATTTCACCGGCTCTTTCAAAATCAAAAGACATGGCTCAGACTTTTAGATAGCGTTTCTGTCTTGCTCATAGCAGTAACGGTAGTTGGCAGACTCATATCTGGCGTACATTGGTTTACTGATATTGTCGCAGCGGTAATTCTCTCAGCGGCGTTAGTTGCGCTATATTATTCGGTAACTGTTTTCATAGGAGAGAAAAACAAATAATCTACCAAAATCGAAATCCATTTGACCTGCCGTACGGCGGCAAAGAAAAAAGCCGTCGTACAGCAGTCCTTTCCCCATGCCTCTCACGGCTGACAATTCTCAAAATGAAGGCCGCCCCGGCTGGCTTCATCGTATTTGTCCTGCAAGGATTCCGCCGCTTCTTCTGCCGATGCGATATCCTTTCCGATATACGTACAATCGCACACCTTGCCGCCAGTGGCGAGGGTCTGTTTGCGGAGAAAATAGTGCTTTCCCACTTCACCGAAGGTATAATCCATGGCGCACATGGCGGGAATGATGTGAGACAATCCCCGGCTGCTCAGATAGTCGCAAATGCCGCAGCGTGTGAAGACAGCAGTAAATCGGCGCTCACCGACCTGTTCAACCTTGTATTGCCAAGTGTAGGGATGCGCGGCAAACTGACTTTTTTCACCTTGTCTTCTTTCCCGCAGAATTCGCTTGTTGCTGACCATGTTGTTTTTGGAAAATGCATAATGAACAACTCCGGGTGAGAGGACAAATTCACGATAGAACCGGGCCAGCCGGTCAACCGTAGGTTTTTCCTCGCAGCTTTCATAGATGGCACCCAACATGACAGCGTGAGAAAGGTTCAGCTTGAGCACATCATATTTCCCGTATTCCGGCAGCCGCTTCATTTCCGAGCGGTATATGGCTTTGGCGCTGCGGAAAGTCTTCTTTGAATCTTTTACCCCGAGCAAAGGAAGATGTTTCAGAATCGCGCTTCGATAAACCAGCCAGTTGGCTTTGATCAAGAATCCTTCTTTCATTTGTTCATCCTCCCGGTACGGTTGGACAGTTTCTGAAACAGTTTTACGACTTCATACCAAAAAACAGAGATCGCTGCAAGGCCGAAAACGATCAGAATCTGTCCGAGCGACAACGAGGACAGCTTCAGGAGAGCGGAAACCGGCGTGTAAAGAATGACCGCGATCAAAGCAAGCGTCCCGATATTGACCGCCCACATTACTTTGTCTTTGATAAGGCGTGCGACAGAATGATAGGCGTAATCATGGTCGGAACTGTTGATCTGAACCAAGAAAAGATTGGCGATCATTATAATTGCAAGCCCCATTGCACGGGCAGCAGGTGCATTTTCGGGGTTGCCGCCGAGTGTCACAAAATACGCTCCGAAGGACGCGGCGAAAATCGTGAGTCCCTGTAGCACGCTTTTCACAAGGAGTTTTGCGGTGAGCAGCGTTTCCTTCGGGTCGCGCGGCCTGCGCTCCATAATATCGGTTTCGGCCGGCTGGCGTTCCAGAACAATGGAACAGGTAGGATCGATCAGCACCTCCAGAAGCACAACATGGAGCGGCAGGAGGAGAAGTGCCGTTGGTGCAATGCCGAGAAATGGCGCAAGCAGGGAGGCAAGCGCAATCGGAATGTGAATGGTGAACACATACCCAACGGCTTTGCGGATGTTATCGTAAATGCGTCTGCCGTCATGGATGGTTTCCACGATCGTGGTGAAATTGTCGTCCATCAAAATCAGGTCGGCAGCTTCACGGGAGACCTCACTTCCGCGCTTTCCCATAGCAATACCGATATCGGCATATTTGAGCGCCGGTGCATCGTTCACGCCGTCGCCTGTCATGGCCACAATTTCCCCGTTATCTTTGAACGCTTTTACAATCCGCATCTTATGCTCCGGAATGACACGGGAGAAGATAGAAACATCCTTAACAGCTTCGCGCAGTTCTGCATCCGTCATTTTTTCCAGCACATCGCCTGTAATGATGTGATCGCTGTTTGGCATGCCGACCTTCTTTGCTATTGCTGATGCGGTAACACCGTTGTCACCTGTGATCATAACAACACGGATACCTGCCTTGGTACAAACTGCAATGTCATTCTTGACGCTCTCCCGCGGAGGATCAGCAAGTCCGACCAGTCCGAGCAGAGTAAGGCGGCAATCAGTAATAGACGCCGGTACTTCATTTTCGGTATGAGGATATCCTGCGGCAATCGCGATGACGCGCAATCCTTCCGAGGAAAGGAAATCAATTTTTTCTTCCGCTTCTTTTCGCTGTTCGTCGGTCAGCTCGCAGATGGTCAGAATCCGCTCGGCACTGCCCTTTGCGGCAATGATCAGCTTCCCGTCTCTTTGCCAAACGTGCCCCATCATTTTCAGCTCATTTGTAAAGGCGTATTCGGACACAAATCTGCCAGAGAACAGCTTTTCGGTGGAAATCTGGTGCTCCTCGCAGAAGCGGAGCATGGCTTTTTCCATCGGATCGTATGCCTCAGTCTCACAGCCGAGTCCCATCGTTTCAATCAATGTATGTTCATCGCCGGATGCCACCCATGTGCTCTGTACGGTCATTTGGTTCATAGTAATAGTTCCGGTTTTGTCAACACAAAGCACTGAAACCGCACCGAGTGTTTCTACGCTGGGCAGTTTGCGGACAAGCGAGTGCTTCTTTGCCAACCGCCATGCGCCCATGGAAAGAAAGACGGTCAGGATCACCGGAAATTCCTCGGGAATCATCGCCATGGCAAGCGTTACGCCGGACAGAATACTTTCAATCAGGCGGTCAGAAAAATCGTGGTCCGGAATATTGAACCATGTAAACACACCCACGAGAACAAACAGGACTCCCGCAATGATGGCACAGGTTTTTACGAGCTTTCCTGTTTGTTTCTGAAGTGGCGTATCTTCGGCAGGAGCAGACGCAACACCCATTCCAATCTTACCGTACTCGGTAGACGCGCCGGTTTTCTCTACCTGTATGGTGGCGCTTCCTTGCGTGACGAGCGTACCGGCGTAACAATAATCCTTACGCCAGTAATCCTCTGACGGTTCAGCGTTTTGGGTTTGGATTTTCCATACATCCTCAGCTTCTCCTGTCAGGGAGGATTCATCCACGCAGAGATCGGCGCAACGTAAAATAACGCCGTCCGCCGGGATTTTTACACCCTCGCAAATGAGCATCAGGTCGCCGGGAACCAGCTCTGTACTAGCAATTGTCTGTTCTTTTCCGTCCCGGATCACCACAATTTGCGGGGCTGATAGGTCTTTGAGCGCATTAAGTGTCTTGTCGGTTTTCCATTCCTGGATCACGTCAATGCTGATGATGCCGACGACAAAAATAAACATGATGGCACCATCTCTCGGCTCTCCGAGAATAAAATAAATGACAGCGGCAATCATCAGCAAAAGGAACATCGGCTCACAGAGGGTATAAAGAACGGTTTCGAGGAAACTGTCCTTCTTCTGCGGCGTCAGTTCATTTTTGCCGTACTGCTGCTGTCGCTTGGTGACCTCATCATGGGTCAGCCCTGTCAGGTTCTTCTTGGTGTTTGTCATAAAAGAATCCTCCGTTTCCCGTTGCTGTAAAGCATTACGGTGTCTTGATTTCTCCTATGGCACTTCATTAGAGGTCGTATACTCTCACGAATATGGCTATTCCCGAAAAATGGTATAAAAATAGCACACCCGTGAAACATACGCACTGTCCCACAGATATGCTCAAAAAAACACATTCTGCTGCCGCTTGCAATGCGGCCCGGCCCCACACCCTTACGGGCATCGCCTGCTCAGTTTGTACTGTTGATCTCGCATTCCCTTCGGAATGTAATGCAGTGCAAAGAGATATTAACACCATACCATATGTGTATGCAAAAGTCAACGAATTTGATCCGATTGTTTGCTTCCATATTGTATAGGTTGTACAATGATGTGTTACAAAGGCAAATAAAATGAAATCGTCATTAAGTTGCCTATTTTATCGTCAAAAAAGATAGCGAATAGGAAAGACCTGTGGTATGGTTGAGTTGTCGAAACAAAA
>OKRX01002962.1_pt1 | contig 10733 bp, 6 predicted proteins | sample 1601241 | NCBI WGS metagenome assembly OKRX01 (sample SAMEA3541500, study PRJEB24748) | human gut metagenome | biome: human gut; feature: human-associated habitat; material: faeces | place: China | collected 2012
TCCAGTGCAGGATTAGTAGGATTATCAATAAATTGATCTTTTCATTCACGTAAAGAGGTCCGGAAAACCTCTGGGTAAGGCGGAGAGATGTCCTCATAGAGATGCATGGCTCTCATGCCGTTTCCATGAAGAAAGGACGGGAAAAGGGAGGGACGTTCTCGGTAATTCCTCCCCTGCTACGTAAAGCCTGAGCCGTATAAAAAAGAGGGGGAAGGAAAAGCTCCTTCCTCCTCTTGGGGGGGACGTCCAACGGCTAATGCCGTTTCTTTTTTATGGTGTGCCGCTTGGGCATCATCTTGGGCGGGGCGAGAACTTTCACTTCCCCTTCAAGGGAAAGGGCCTTTTCAGTCAGACCAAAGGGAGCCCAGTTGGCCGGGACAAGGCTCAGTCGTTCAAAATTTCGCCCTGTTGCATAGATTACCGGGATATCCCCGGAAGAAGAGCCCGCCAGAAGCAGTGTTGCATTGCTCTCAGATGGAATGGCGGGATCGGTTGCCGGAAGTTCGGTCGGTTGGTTGTCGGCGGTTTGCTGCACTGCCTGCTCGCTTGGAGCCATCGGTTGTGTAGCGTTCCCGGTTATGGGTTGCGTCGCATTCCCGGTGAGGTGTGGCGTAGGTACGTCAGCGGCTGTCGGCTGTACGGGGGTGTCGCTTATGTCCGAAGGGTGCGCCCCCGGGGCGTAGATCCCTGTATTGTCGGCAAACAGGGGCTCTTCCTGCAATCTGTCGTTGGTACGCAAAAAGTTCAGGAAATCGCTTCCGGTCAGGCCCACGAGTGCGATCATCGGGGAACCGTCCCCCGCCGTCAGCAGGCTGACTGGCACAGTGCCGCCGTGGATGCCGATGTAGGTTGTCTTGGCTCCAGCGGGCATTTCGCCCCATACGGCCTCTTCCTTTTTATCTCCGCCCTTGTCGGCGACAGGCGTCGGAGCGGCCCACACGGGACCGTTCGCCAGCGCGAACGCGGCGAGGAGAAGCAGAGCGAACCGCTTGGGAGTATGGAAGATTCCGTTCATGTCGAACACATATGACCGTATCAGCCGGAGGTCAAGCGCTTCCTGCAAAGCACTACAGGAATGCGCCCGCCCCCCATCGCGCAACATGGCGGAGAGAGGGAATAATTTCTCCTCCCGCCTGTAAAAACACTATTTTTTCATTGCGCTTCTGACTTCGGCAACGCGGGCGGGAATGTCGGGAGCGCTGACGAATTCGGAAACGATGGCGCAACAGCGGGCGCCGTGCGCGATGACGTCCGCAATGTTGTGGCGCTTGATGCCTCCGATGGCGACGAAAGGCAGGGTGATGTTGGCAACGACCCAATCAAGATAATCGAGGGTTACAGCGGCGCAAACGTCCTTTTTGGTCTGCGTCGGGTAAATGGGGCCGACCCCGATATAGTCCGCACCGGAGGCCACGGCTGCGCGGGCCTGATCAGGGCTATGGGTGGACAGGCCGATGATCATGTCCGGGCCAACGAGACGGCGCACGGCCTCGACGGGGAGATCCTCTTGGCCGACGTGCACGCCGTCGGCTTCGCAGAGGACAGCGATGTCGACATGGTCATTCACGATGAAGCAGGCACCAGCCTCGCGGGTCAGGCGGCGCAGCTCCAGGCACTCTTTGAGCATCTGTCCGGCCTTTTTTTCTTTTTCGCGGTACTGGAGGATCTTGATGCCGCTGTCGAGCAGGGCTTTGGCGACTTCAACTGCCGGACGCCCGAGAGACAGTTCGTCGTCGGTAAGAGCGTAGAGGTCGGTTTCGGGAGAGGTCCCGGGCAACAGTCTGGGCATGGCGCACCTCGTCAGTCGGCTTCTACGCCGACGAAGGAAAAAGTGTTGACGTTGAACAGGCCGCGGGCGGTCAGCTTGAGTTCCGGAATGACGGGAAGAGCCATGAAACTGAGGGTCATGAACGGTTCGACGTCTTCGGGGATACCGAGTTCCGCACGCGCGGCAACGAGCATATCGTGAAGGACGGCATTGACTTCCTGCGGATCGGCGGAGGTCATGAGGCCCGCGATGGGGAGGGGCAGACGCCGGATGCTCCCTCCATGCACGGAGACGATGCCGCCGCCCATGTCCGCCAACTCACGGACGGCAAGCAGCATATCAGGGTCGTTGTCGCCCGCTACAACAATGTTGTGGGAGTCATGGGAAATGGTCGTCGCTATGGCCCCTCCCGTGAGCCCATAGCCTTCCAGAATCCCGATGCCGAGTTTCCCCGTCCTCTTGTGCCGCTCAATGACCGCGATCTTGGTCAGGCCGGGATTCAGCGCGGACTGGAAGCATCCCGCATCATCGGTCTTCACCTCGCGGACGAGGCTCTTCGTAACGAGGGAGGCGGGCTCAATGCCGATGACACGGGCTTTTCCGGTACGGACAGGCAAGGACAGGGCATCCTCGGCCAGCAGTTTGAGGTGGATGGAGTGGGAAGGCGCTCCCGCGGCCGCGTCATCCAGCGGGATGAGGACGCGGCCGTCTTCGGCGATCAGGCGTCCCGCCGTGAATACCTTGCGCACGCGGAATGCCTTGAGGTCGTCCACAAGGATGAAATCGGCATCCCTGCCGGGGGCGATGGCTCCCTTGTTGCGCAGCCCGAAGCACTCCGCGGCGTTGAGCGTGCACATGGTGATGGCCTGTACCGGATCCATCCCCATGCCTACCGCGAGGCGCAGATGGTTGTCCATGTGGCCGTCGGAAACGATATCCTCAATATGGCGGTCATCGCAGCAGAACGCGCAGCGCCGCGCGTTGCCGGGCGTAACGCCGGGCAGGAGCGTTCGGAGGTTCTTGGCGGCGGAGCCTTCGCGTATAAGGATGTAGCTGCCCCGGCGAAGGTTCTCGCGCATCTCCTCAAGCGTGGTGCACTCGTGGGTATTCGTAATGCCGGTGACGAGATAGGCGTCGAGATCCCGGCCAAGCAATCCGGGGGCGTGTCCGTCCACAATTTTGCCGTGGGACGTACCGAGCTGGATTTTTGCCAGTACGTCGTAGTCGCCGGAGACGACGCCGGGGAAGTTCATCATTTCGCCGATACCGGTCACTTTGGGGTCGTCGATGAGCTCTTCCAGTTCTTCAGCGGAAAGGACCGCGCCGGAATCCTCGAACGGCGTCGCCGGAACACAGGAGGGGAGGGCGATAAAAATATTGAGCGGCAGGTGTCGCCCGTTTTCCAGCATGTACCGGATGCCTTCCAGTCCGTGGACGTTGGCGATTTCGTGCGGATCGGCCACGACGCTGGTAGTGCCGTGCGGGAGTACCAGCCCGGCGAAACGCGCGGGGCTCACCATGCTGGATTCGATATGGATGTGGGCGTCGATGAGGCCGGGCAGCAGGTAGGCTCCTCGCGCGTCAACGACTTTCACCGCCTCGGTATGCGAGAAGCCGAGGATTTTGCCTCCGCCCACGCTGACGTCCGTTTCCCGGATTTCGCCGGTCAGCACGTCCACCAGCTTCGCGTTGGTAATGAGAAGGTCGGCGGGGGTGCGCCCGCCCGCCGCCATATCCACAAGGTTTTTCAGATCGTCGATGTCGTACATGCAGGTCTCCGGCGTAGGAAACAGGGGCAAGGCGGAAGGGCGAAGAAGCGAGAGCGCTTTTCCGTGTTTCCCCCAAACGTCTTGCCCACTCCAAAGTGTGTTTTTTGAGGATGGGTCGCGTGTGAAAGGGTGACATACTTTCGGAAAAAAACGGAAAAAAGTCAAAAGGGTTGGGAGGAGAAGGGTGGGACGGCAGGGTATTTCCACTTTCAAATAGCGTGTTCCAAAGGCAACCTGCCTCAGAAAGAATCGTGAACGGGGACTCGATAGGCACAAAAAATTTTGGAAAGGGTGTGGCGGACTCTACGCGGGTAGATTTGGGGAAGGGGAAGCTTTCTTCAGAAAGGTTCCCCTTCCCCAATATTTCCAATCCGTTCAAAGTGAACCCATCCTAGAGAAAAGGGAGGACGCCTTTTCCAGAAAAGCTCCTCCCTTTTTATCAATTTTTTACTGCTCAAGGAGCGCCTTAGCGAAGTCATCCCCGTTGAAGGGGCGGAGGTCTTCCATTTTTTCGCCAAGGCCGACGTAGGTGATCGGGATACCGTACTGCATGGAAACGGCCACGGCGACGCCGCCCTTGGCGGTGCCGTCAAGCTTGGTCAGGATAAGTTCGTCGATACCTGCTGCTTCCTTGAATATTTTTGTCTGCTGGAGCGCGTTCTGACCGGTGGTGGCGTCTACAATAAGGATGCTGCGGTGCGGAGCGCCGGGATGCTTGCGGGCGATGACTTCCCGGATCTTGTGGAGCTCATCCATCAGGTTGCTCTTGGTGTGCAGACGTCCGGCGGTATCGATAAACAGAATATCGTATTGATCCCTGATGGCGACATCCATCGCCTCCCACGCCACGGCGGCGGGATCGGCGTCCTGCCCCTTGGAGTGGAAACCGGAACCCGTGCGTTCCGCCCAAATGCCGAGCTGTTCCACGGCGGCGGCCCGGAAGGTGTCGGCGGCGGCAAGGAGGACTTTTTTGCCCTGCATACGGGCGCGGTAGGCCAGCTTGGCGATGGTCGTGGTCTTGCCTACGCCGTTGACGCCGATGATCAGAACGACCTCGGGCGGGTTGACCGCGACGACGCGGCGCGGGATGCGGAAAATGTCTTCCAGCTCCGCGGCGAGGAGAGGGCGAAGTTCCTCGGGAGTGGTCGCGGAAGCGGCACGCGCGCGGGACTTGAGGCGTTTGCACAGCTCGGTCGCGGCTTCGACGCCCATGTCCGCCATAATGAAGAGTTCTTCCAATTCGTCCCAGAAGTCGGCGGACAGGTCGCCGTGGCTGGCGAAGAGGGTGGAGAGCCCTTTGCCGAGCTGTTCACGGGTCCGTTCCAGCCCTTGATGCAGCTTGAGGAAAATGCGGTTGCGTTCATCCTCTTCGTCCTCAAGATCGAGAGCAAGGGCGAGGCGGTACTGCAGTTCCGAACGGAAGTCCGCCACTTCTTCGTATTCCATGCGCGCGGCCCATGCGGCGAAGTCGGCGACGAAGGCATCGGCTTCGTTCTCCGGGGCTCCAAGGGCGGTCAAAAGGAAGCGGACACGCTCCCAGAGTTCGTCGCCCGTGCGTGCGTCGGGTCCGAGATCTTCCAGAGCGATGGACAGCCACACGGACAGGCGCGGTTCGGCTTCCCGGAGGGTAAGCAGCAGGGTATCGCGCCATCCGGAAGGTTCCTTCGGGGCGTCGGGCTGAGGGGCAGGTTGGGCGGCAGCCGCAGGTGCGGGAGCTTGCCCGTCCGGTTCAAGAGATTGTCCGGCAGCGAGCTGATCCATTTCCAGATCGACCTGTTGCTGCTCTGCGGCTGCCGTTTCCGGCAGTTTTTCCAAAACCTCCACAGGAGATTGTGGCGCGTCGGAAACGGAAGATTCTTCGTGAGATGCGCCGTCTTCCGTTTCCGCTGGCTGCGGATCGGCCAGTACTTCCTCCGCCGGAGCCTGTGGCGTTTCCGGAGTTTCAGCAGTTTTATTCGATGACCACAGCCGTTTGATACTTGAGAAGAAACCCATGCGTCTATCCTTAAAAAAGAGGTCTGCGGATGCAAGGCGGGAACGTTGAGCAACCGTACCATGCGACTATTTGCGTACTTGTGCCGTCCCGTCAAGCCCTGCTTTTCGGAGGGGTAAAACACGCCGGCCTTGAGGGACGGTACAGGGATTTTGCCTTTTTGGCCTGTTTGAGAGGGGTGAGAATCACGAAGTTTAAATTTTTTTACAAAAAGGGTTGATCTCGGTTTAGAGTTATGAGAAAAGAAACGCGAACACTGGATTGTCCTGTGTTCGTCGATCAAGGAATTTTATTTAAGAAGGAAGGAATACAAATGAAGCGCATCGTGACTCTGCTTCTTGCTGCCGGCCTCGTGCTCGGCGCTGCTGCTGGTTCTCAGGCTGCTGATATCAAGGCCAAGGGCATTTGGCAGAACAACCTGTCTTGGGCTGATCGTGCCGTTTCCAGCGACAACAACGGTGACTACTTCCGTGCTTCCACTCGTCTGCGTACCCAGATCGACGTCATCGCTTCCGAATCCCTGAAGGGTGTCGTGTTCTTTGAAATCGGTCACCAGAATTGGGGCGAAGCCAAGTCTGGTGCTGCTCTGGGCAATGACGGCAAGGAAGTGAAGGTTCGTTACAGCTATGTTGACTGGGTGATCCCCCAGACCGATGCCAAAGTTCGTATGGGCCTTCAGCCCTTCGGCGTTCCGACCTTCGCCGTGCCGATGGCCGTGCTTGACACCGACGGTGCCGGTATCACCGTGTCCGGTCAGTTTACCGAAAACGTGGGTGCCGCCCTCTTCTGGTTGCGTCCTTACAATGACTACAGCAATCGTATGGATGGTACTTATGGAAATAAGCATGATGCCATGGACGTGGTGGGTTTGACCGTTCCGTTGACCTTCGATGGTGTGAAGGTGACCCCCTTTGGTATGTACAGCATCATTGGTCGTGATACCGAATTCGGTGCTGGAGGTAACAATAAAACTGGTGTGGCTGCTGGCTTGCTTCCTGCTGGTGCTGATGCTCACTGGGGGGCCAAGCTTGATGACCACGGCAATGCTTGGTGGGGCGGTATTACTGCCGAAATGACTCTGTTTGATCCCTTCCGCGTCGCCGCCGACTTTGCGTATGGCAGTGTTGACATGGGCAACGTCGGTAACTTCGATATGAAGCGTTCCGGTTGGTATGCTGCTCTCGCTGGTGAATACAAGCTTGACTACATGACTCCTGCGTTGACCTTCTGGTATGCCTCTGGTGATGACAAGAATGCGAACGACGGTTCCGAACGCATGCCTGTCATCGATTCCGACGTGGCGTTGACCTCTTACGGCTTCGATGGTGGTACCTACAACCGTTCTGCCACCTTCAATGGGACGAGCCTTGCTGGCACGTGGGGTATCGTTGCTGAGTTGAAGGACATCTCCTTCATGGAAGATCTCTCTCACGTCCTTCGTGTTGGCTTCATTCAGGGTACGAACAATTCTGGGATGTTGGTCAAGAATGGTGGTACTGTTGCTAGCATGACCGGCGTAGGCAACGACCTGTACCTGACCCATCATGACCGTATGTGGGAAGTCAATATCGACACTAAGTACAATATCTACCAAAACCTTACCCTTGCCTTCGAATTGGGTTACATCAATTTGGACTACGATGAAAACCTGTGGGGTAGCAATACCTACAATGAAAATAACTTCAAGGCTGCTATGAGCTTGAACTACAAGTTCTAGTTGTAGCTGGCTTCGGTTAGCTTTGATGAGGAGGGAGTTTCGGCTCCCTTCTCTTTTTGTATTTGACGCGCTGCACGGGCTCTGGAGAGGATTCCTGACCGTGCAATGCGTGGATCCCAAAGCATACGGACTGGTTTTGTATCCTATTGCGCAAAAAGCACTTCTCCCCTTGACTCGGAAAGAACGCCGGGATTAGACTTCTGCGGTAGTGGAGCAATCTCCTTGCCGTAAGGGAGGGTGTTCCGTAACACTCACGTTTAGAGGGGGAATTGTATGCCTTCATGGATGTATTTTGTGTTGGCCCTGGCAGGGCTGCTGGCTGGGTATTGTGTGTATGGCGCCATTGTGGAAAAGGTGTTCGGGCCTGATCCCAACCGCCCCACGCCTGCCTGCAAAATGCCTGACGGTGTGGACTATGTGGAGATGAGCCCTACCAAGGTGTTTCTGATCCAGCTGCTGAACATTGCCGGTCTTGGCCCCGTCTTCGGGCCGATCCTTGGTGCCCTCTACGGTCCCATAGCTCTCCTGTGGGTCGTAATCGGATGCGTGTTCGCCGGTGCCGTACATGACTACTTCTCGGGGATGTTGTCCGTCCGCTATAACGGCAAGTCCGTGCCGGATATCGGCGGGTACAACCTCGGCGACCTCATCAAGAAGCTCATGCGCGTGTTCGCCGTCGTGCTGCTCATTCTGGTGGGCGTGGTCTTCGTGGCGGGGCCCGCTGGCCTGCTGTCCCAGTTGACCGGTATGCACAGTATGCTCTTTGTGGCGATCATCTTTGCGTACTACTTCCTTGCCACTATTCTGCCCGTGGACAAGATCATCGGCCGCGTCTATCCGTTCTTCGCTGTACTGCTGGTGTTCATGGCCGTTGGGCTGCTGGGCGCTCTCGCCTTCAAGGGGTACACCTTCTACAGCAACATCGAATGGACCATGCATAGCCCCTCCGGCCTGCCCGCCTGGCCGCTGGTGTTCATTACCATCGCCTGCGGCGCTTGCTCCGGCTTCCATGCCACGCAGTCTCCGCTGATGGCCCGGTGCATCAACAACGAAAAGCATGGCCGTAAGATCTTTTACGGTGCGATGATTGCGGAAGGTGTTATCGGGCTTATCTGGGTGACCCTCGGCATGTCCTTCTACTCCGATACGGCCGCTCTTGCCGCCGCCCTCGGCCCCAAGGGGAACGCCGCGCTGGTCGTGAACAACATTTCCGTGGAACTGCTTGGCGTGTTCGGTGGCGCCCTTGCCGTCCTCGGCGTTGTGGTGCTGCCCGTGACATCCGGCGATACGGCCTTCCGTGCTGCCCGTTTGACCATTGCCGACGCCATCGGCTATGATCAGCGCCCGCACAAGAACCGCCTGATGATAGCCGTCCCGCTGTTTGTCGTGGGCGTCGCTTTGAACTTCATTCCCTTTGGGATGCTGTGGCGTTACTTCGGATTTGCCAACCAGGCCCTCGCCGCCATCATGTTGTGGGCTGCGGCCGCCTACTTGCTGCATCGCGGCAAGTTCCATTGGATTGCCTCCGTGCCCGCTTGCTTCATGACTGCCGTGAGCGCCGTGTATATCTGCTTTGAGAAGACGATGGGCTTCGGCATGTCCTACGAGCTGTCCAATATCGTGGGTATCGCCATAGCGCTGATTTGCTTCGCGCTGCTGTTGACCGCAGGCCGCAAGGTTCAGCCTACTGATGATCTGAGCGTTTGACCCGAAAAAGGGGCGCCCGGATTGGAGCGCCCCTTTTTTCGGTGGAAGGGGAACTCCGATTTAAACATCGAAACGCCTTTTTTCCGCTTTCTCGGGCATGAGAAGCGATTGCCTTTTTATCTGTTCCAGTTATAGTCCGCCGACCCTCCTTGAGACAGTGTTTCAAGGAGGGTTGTCTTTCTCCTTTTTTCCTTTTTGAGGTCTTTCATGTCTACGAAGCGTCGAGCCTATCTCACTGAAATGAAAACGCAGCTTACTCTTGCCGTTCCAGCCCTTTTGGCGCAGATCGCCATGATTTCAATGGGGTTTGTGGATATGGTCATGACAGGCCGGGTGGGGGCGGTGGATATGGCGGCTGTGGCGCTGGCCGGATCGCTCTGGGTTCCGCTCGTCCTGTTCGGGCAGGGGCTGCTGCTCGCGGTTACGCCGTGCGTGGCGCAGCTTCGCGGGGCTGGGTCCATGCGGAGCGGCGAACACATGCAGGGTGTCGGGCACGTCATGCGGCAGGGTATCTGGATGGCGCTGTTCATTTCGGTTCCGCTCATCCTTATCGTGTATCTGGTATCGTTCCATCTCGCCGATATGGGCGTTGAGGGGGCTCTCGGGCTCATGACGGGGCAATACCTGCGGGCGATCATCTGGGGCGCTCCTGCCTACCTGCTGTTCGTGGCTTTGCGCTGCGGCATGGAGGGGATGGCGCTTATGCGTCCGGCCATGTTCGCGGGCTTTATGGGGCTGCTCATCAATATACCGTGCAACTATATCCTGATTTTCGGCAAGCTCGGCCTCCCGGCGCTCGGCGGGCCGGGTACGGGCGTCGCCACGGCGATCGTCTATTGGGTCATGTTCCTGACGATGGTGGTGTACGTGTGCCGGCATACCTACTTGCGGGAATTGATGACCTGGCGGGTATGGGAAGTCCCCGTTTGGGCGACGCTCAAAAAGCTGGCGGGCATTGGTTTTCCCGGTGCGCTGGCCATGCTGTTTGAGGTGACGCTGTTCGCGGCGGTGGCGCTGCTCATCGCGCCGCTCGGGGCCATTCAGGTGGCGGGACATCAGGTCGCCCTGAATTTCAGTTCGTTGCTGTTCATGGTCCCTTTGTCCATCGGTACTGCGGCGACCATCCGCACGGGGTTTGCCCTCGGGCGCAAGTCGGTGGAGGCCGTCCGCGTGGCGAGCCGATCTTTGTGGCTTTTGGCCTGCATGGCGGCGTGTTTCACGGCGTTGGTGACCATCCTCTGGAGGCATCAGATCGCCGCCGTCTACAACAACGATCCGGTGGTGCTCGGGCTGGCGTCGCACTTGCTGCTGTTTGCCGCGACCTATCAGATTACGGATGCCGTGCAGGTGGTCAGCGTCGGTATTCTGCGTGGGTATAACGATACGCGGGCCATCCTGTGCGTGACGCTGATTTCCTACTGGGTGTTCGCCCTGCCTGTGGGGTATACGCTTGGCAGGACGCATTTGTGGGGCGATCCCCTTGGCCCGCAGGGGTTCTGGACGGCGTTTATTGTCGGCGTATCCATTGCAGCCGTCCTTCTGGTCATCAGGGTTCGCGTGTTGGAACGCCGGTTGCTCTCCGGATTTGATCGGATCAGGGTCATGGAAGGGTAAAAGAGATTGGGGAGGCCGCGCGGCGGGAGTTCGTTCCTGCGGAGGATTTGGCTAAGATGATAGCCCGTTGAAGGAATTCTTTAACGGGCTTTGTTTTTTGTAAAGCCTTCATGGGAGGTTCGATAAGGTCAAAATCTTTGAGAGGGGCGGGGAGGTTTGGAGTGG
>OKRX01002967.1_pt1 | contig 10711 bp, 7 predicted proteins | sample 1601241 | NCBI WGS metagenome assembly OKRX01 (sample SAMEA3541500, study PRJEB24748) | human gut metagenome | biome: human gut; feature: human-associated habitat; material: faeces | place: China | collected 2012
GTTCCGGGGGCTTTTGCTGTAAGCAGATAATGTTTACTTTACAAGGCTGCGCAGCACAACGCGGGCAGTGGAAACGTCGGAACCGAGCAGGGTGTCGTAGGCATTCAGGATGTCGCGGATGGCCTGCAGGTTGTCCTTGGTCAGGGTGTAGGTCTTGGTGGAGCCGTCCTTGCCGGTAAAGGTGGCAGTGACGCTCTTGGCGGCAAGCCACTCGTTCAGCCAGCTGGTCTCGTCGTCCATATCGAACAGCTCATAGTCAAACCATGCCTTGAGGTCGTTGTCGTAGCCGCCGATGAACTCTTCATCACAGGTGAAGTCGTAGTAGTTATCCTCGGTCTCTACCCGAACAGATTTCATGTCCAGCTTTTTATTGCCGAAGTAGGTCATGCCCAGACTGAGATACACGGTGGGATCATCGTTGGTAACGAACAGGTAGGGGTACAGACCGCAGGAGGCCTTTTCCATGCTGGCATCCTCGTAGGGAGAATCGATCTGCCAGCCCTCGGCCTCGCTGTCATAGGTGACAGTGAACTTGGACAGGGCAGAGCGCAGCTGTGCCTCCGACACCGCATTGGTCACAGAAATCTCTGCCGGTGTGGCAGTATCCACGGCGGCAGGGCTCAGGGCAAAGGCGGAGACGCCGCCCATCAGGATGGCGGCGGTGCACAGGCAGGCGGCACCGCGCTTGAACAGTCCGGTCAGTTTCATAAGGATCTCCTTTCGCTTCACAGAAACGCTTTTTCTCTGTCCAGAGCATACCAGATTTTACGGCTCCTGACAGCAAAACGGCATGAATCGCCCCTCAGATGCATCAAAACGACCGTTCAGATGGTGTGCAGTGCGGATGAAAACGGCTTCTTATACCTGATGGGTCTCCAGCCAGTCGGTCATCTGCTGGGCGATGCCTTTGATGCTGCCATCCTCAAAGGGGATCTTCAGCCCGGCAGTTTCCAGCAGCTCGGTGTAGCTGGCCATGCCTGCACGGCGCACAAGGCGCAGATAGCGCTGCCATGCGTCCTTGTGGTCGGTCAGGCTCAGCAGGAAGAACTGCAGTGCGGCCATGGTGGACAGGCAGTAGTCGATATAGTAGAAGGGGCACTCATAAATGTGCAGCTGACGCTGCCAGCCTGCACCGCGGCCATAGAAGGGAAGACCGGCAAAATCGATCCACGGGCGGTACTTCTTTTCCAGCTTGAGCCACTCGGCATTGCGTTCATCGGGGGTCAGATCCGGGTTCTGGTACATGATGTGCTGGAACTCGTCCACTTCGCATCCGTAAGCAAGGAACACAAAACTGTCCTCGGCGTGCAGCAGGGCGTATTTGTCGGTGTCCTTGCCAAACAGCAGATGATGCCACGGTGCGGTCAGGAACTCCATGGCCATGGAGTGGATCTCGGCGCTCTCCATGCCGGGACATTCCAGATCGGCGGGCACTTCGGGATCACGCTCGGCCACATAGCCCTCAAAGGCGTGGCCGCACTCGTGGGTCAGCACGTCCACATCGCCGGAGGTGTTGTTCCAGTTGGCAAAAATGAAGGGGGCCTTGTAGCTGGGCAGGCTGGTCATGTAGCCGCCGGACATCTTGCCGGGGCGGCTCTCCACATCGAACAGCTCGTTGTCCTGCATAAAGTCGATGAACTCGGCGGTTTCCGGGCTAAGCTCATGGTACATGGTGCGGGCGGCATCCATACGGGCTTTGTAGCCGGGAATGGGCTTGGGATTGCCGTCCTTGAACATGATGGGCAGATCGGTGAAGGTGGGGCGGGCAATGCCGGTGCGCTTTGCACGCAGGGCCATCACCTTTTGCAGCTGGGGCACCACATCGTTTGCCACCTGATCGCGGAATTTCCGGATCTCCTCCGGGCCGTAGCCGATGCGGTTCATGCGGACGTAGGAGAGCTCACTGTAGTCGTGATAGCCCATTACCCGGGCCTGTGCATTCAGGTTCTTCACGATCTCGCCGTACAGCTCGTCCAGCTCGGCACGGTGGGCGTCAAAATAACCGGCCTCGGCCTCGTAGGCGGCGCGGCGCACGGCAGGGTCCAGATCCTCCTTGTAAGGGCCCAGCTGCGGGATGGTGAGCTGTTTGCCGTCCAGCTCCACCAGTGCGCCGCCGTAGATCTGCTGGTAGCGGCTCACCAGAGCATTGAACTGCTGCTGCAGCTCCACGGTGCGGTCATCCATGCCCAGAACGGCATTCTTCATACCGGCCACACAGGTGGTGCCGAATTTTTCGGTCAGGGCATCCACATGCGGATTCGCAAGGAAAGCGCGGCTGATCTCTACGCTGGCGTTGGTCACGGCGGGGCCGTTGGCATCAAAGAAGTCCTGCTCAGCCTTCCAGTATTCATCGCGGGTGTCGCAGGTGTAGTGGATGTTGGCAAGGTTCGCGGCGGTGTTGTACTCCGCAAAGGCTTCGCTCTGCTCGTAGTAGAGCCGGACAAGAGCATCGCCGTCCGGTGCGGCAGCGGCCTTTGCGGCCAGCTCTTTGCACCGGGCCAGCAGGGCACCGATGTCCGGGCGGGTATAGGTCATTTCGTTGAATTTCATTGGGAAACATTCCTTTCCGGGAGAAGACTCCATATTTAAGGTTAAACCCATCTTACCACGTTATGCGGCAAATGAAAAGGGGACACAGGCCAAAACCCGGCAGATGCTATGCACAACTGCTAAAATTTGACGATGCGGTTTGGCAAAGTTGTCTGTGCAGGCGGTTGCATGGCTGCGGCAAAAGGACTATAATAAAACCATCAACAGAGTAAGACCATGTGCGTTAAGTGCCGCATCAACGGGGAGTTGTGCTGTGGACGAAGGTGTACCCGCGGTGCATGGTCTGCATCCCGCTGCTGCATGGACTTGGGTGCAGGCGAGACGGCTTGCGTCCCGCCCGGAAGTGAAAGTTGTTGGATTCACGCCCTCCTTTGTGCGGTTTGTCACAGGGAGGGCGTTTTTGTTTGTGCAGACCGCCCGCCCGGTATTCCTTTTGCAAGGAGGACAGTTGATATGAACAACTCGAAAAATTCCGTCCGTACGCTCACCATGCTGGCCTTGCTGGTGGCAATGAGCATCGTGTTCAGCTGGGTGCTGAGCATCTCCACCGGCTTTGTGCGGTTCAATCTGGGCAGCCTGCCGGTGCTGCTGGCAGCGCTGCTGTTCGGCCCCGGTGCCGGCTTTGCCGTGGGCGCCGTGGCCGATATGATCGGCGGCGTGCTGGCAGGCTACGCCATCAACCCGCTCATCACGCTGGGCGCGGGGGCCATTGGTCTGGTGGCGGGCTATGCCTGGCAGAAGCTGCCGGACTACCGCACCGGCCTGCGGCTGAGCATCAGCGTGCTGCTGGGCCACTTTGTGGGCTCCATGGTGATCAACTCGCTGGCGCTGCGCATCTTCTACGGCTACCCGTGGGCAACGCTGGCAGTGCGCATCCCCAATGCACTGATCCTGGCTGCGGTGAACACTGTGCTGCTGCGCATCCTGCTGGAGAACCGTACCCTGATGAAGATGGTGAAAAAGTAAAAAGAGGCATTACAATGAATTACGAACAGGCAATGGAATACATCCATGCGGTCCAGTGGGCCGGCCACAAGCCCGGCCTGACGCGCACCCGCACCCTGCTGGCCGCACTGGGCGACCCGCACAAACAGCTCAGATTCGTGCATGTTGCAGGCACCAACGGCAAGGGCAGCACCGCCTCCATGATGGCGTCCTGCCTGCAGGCCGCGGGCTATCGGGTGGGCCTGTACACCTCGCCCTTCATCAACCGCTTCAACGAGCGCATCCAGATCAACGGCGTGCAGATCCCGGATGAAGAGCTGGTGAAACTAGTGGAGCAGGTAAAGCCCGCCGCCGATGCCATGGAAGATGTGCCCACCGAGTTTGAGATCATCACGGCGCTTGGGATGCTCTATTTTGCCCAGCAGAAATGTGAGATCGTGGTGCTGGAGGTGGGCCTTGGCGGCACGCTGGATTCCACCAACGTCATTGATGCCCCGGAGTGCGCAGTCATCACGGCACTGGGTATGGATCATGTGAAGGAGCTTGGCCCCACTCTTGCGGACATTGCCGCCGCCAAGGCGGGGATCATCAAGGAAGAGTGCCCGGTGGTGAGCTACGGCGGCGTGCCGGAGGCAGATATTGTTATCCGCCGCGTCTGTGCTGAAAAGCATGCCGAGCTGACTGAGGTGGATTTCAGCAGGCTGAAGTACGAGGGCGGCAGCCTTGACGCGGTGGAGTTCGACTTTGACGGCCTGACGGATGTGCACCTGCCCCTGATCGGCAGCTACCAGCCGCGAAATGCGGCGCTGGCTATCACGGCTCTGCGGGTGATGCGTGCCCATGGCTGGAACATTCCGGAAAGCGCCATCCGTACTGGTCTTGAAACGGTCAGCTGGCCGGGCCGGTTCGAGCTGCTGCGGCACGCGCCCGCGTTTCTGCTGGACGGCAGCCACAACGCCCACGGAATGCGGGCCACCGTGCAGAGCCTGCGGGACCGCTTTCCGGGGCAGAAGTTCGTGTTCCTGCTCAGCATCATGGCGGACAAGGATGTGGACGAGATGCTGGCACTGCTCCTGCCGCTGGCCGGGCAGTTCGTCACCGTAGCGGCCCATACCCCCCGCGCCATGCCCGCTGAGACGCTGGCTGAACAGATCCGCGCCCGGGGCGGCAGGGCCGAGCCCGCTTCCACCATTGAAGCCGGTGTGGCCCGGGCGGTCGCCCTTGGGGGCACCGGCCCCGTGTGCGCACTGGGCACGCTCTACTTCTCCGGCGATGTGCGGGAAGCGTTTGCAAAATTGAACCAGTAAAGAAGAGGGGCTGCGGCACACGGGAAAAACCGGTGCAGCAGCCCCCTTTTTGCGGACAGGCTAAAAAAATGCCCCGCTGTTTTGTGATGCACAGAACAGCGGGGCAGTATCATTTATGGGGCGGGAATGTGCTCAGGAGATGCGCTTCGGCTCAGGCCTTGCCTGCGCAGCCGAACAGCTCGATCTTTTCCTTGCACTTGTCGATGATGGCCTGAGCGCCGGGAGCCAGCAGCTTGCGGGGGTCGAAGCCCTTGCCCTGCTGATCCTTGCCCTCTTCGATGTACTTGCGGGTGGCCTCAGCAAACACCAGCTGGCACTCGGTGTTGATGTTGATCTTGGAAACGCCCAGGCTGATTGCCTTTGCGATCATCTCGTCGGGGATGCCGGTGCCGCCGTGCAGAACCAGAGGAATGTTGTTGGTGGCCTTGTGGATGCGATCCAGAGCCTCGAAGTCCAGGCCCTTCCAATTTGCCGGGTAGACACCATGGATGTTGCCGATGCCGGCAGCCAGGAAGTCGATGCCCAGAGCAGTGATCTTTGCGCACTCCTCGGGGTCTGCGATCTCGCCGGCACCCACAACGCCGTCCTCGACGCCGCCGATGGAACCGACCTCTGCCTCGATGCTCAGGCCCTTAGCGTGTGCCAGAGCAACCAGCTCCTTGGTCTTTTCCACATTCTCCTCGATGGAGTAGTGGCTGCCATCGAACATGATGGAAGAGAAGCCGGCCTCGATGCAGGCCTTGCAGCCCTCATAGGTGCCGTGGTCCAGGTGCAGGGCAACGGGAACGGTGATGCCCATGGTCTCCACCATGGAGCTGACCATGGCGGCAACGGTCTTGAAGCCGGTCATGTATTTGCCTGCGCCCTCAGAGACACCCAGGATAACGGGGCTCTTCATTTCCTCGCAGGCGGTCAGGACTGCCTTGGTCCACTCCAGATTGTTGATGTTGAACTGGGGCACACCGTAGTGGCCATCGCGTGCCTTGATCAGCATTTCGGTTGCATTTACCAACATTATTCATTACCTCCGCAAAATCATTTTGGGGTGAAAAAGCCGTTTTGGATACAAGATTGCGCATCCTTTAACGAACCTAAGGGTAGTATACCCCAATTACAGGATAAAATCAAGGCGGTTCCCACGGCGTTTTCAACACAAATTCACATTGGGCATTTTGATGTTGGAGATTCTGGCAAAAACCACTGGATCTCCCTTCAAAAAATTGTCATAATTCCGACTTGAATTTTACAAAAAGTACGGCGGAAAGTTTGCGTGTCGAACCCGGGAGGTTGAAAACTCGGTGGAAACTGTGGAATTCCACCCGGAAAGTAGGCGTACAAACTTGATTTTTGAACATTTTCAACCGGGTTTTCAACATGTGGAAAAATTTGAGCCGAATTACCGATTGTATAGCCTGCTGAATGTGGAAAACTTTTGCCTTCGGCAAACATTGCGAAGAATGCCGGGGTATGCTATACTTTAGAATGTATCAGTGTCAAAATATAGTAAAACTGAAACAGAACGAAACCATGGCGCGGCTCAAACGGCCCGCCTTGCCATAGAATGGAAGGAGAACACATCAATGGACGAACAGAAAATGCCGCGCCGCCCCCGCCGCAGCAGCACGGAGGAGCAGCCCAGGAATGAGAGCCTGGTCTACGGCAAAAACCCCGTGACCGAGCTGCTCAAGAGCGGTTCCGGCGTGGATACCGTGCTGATCGCGGAGGGCATGGCCCCCGCCGTGGCAGCTTACTATACCGCCATGGCCAAGGAGGCCGGGGCTACGGTCAAGCGGGTGCATCCCAACAAGCTGCGCCTGATGACCGGCACCGAGAGCCACCAGGGTGTGGCCGCCTTTGCCAGCGAGATCGAATATGTGACCGTGGAGGACCTGCTGAACGTTGCCAGAGAGAAGGGTGAGCCTCCCTTCCTGGTGCTGAGTGACGGCATCGAGGATCCCCACAATCTGGGCGCAGTGATGCGCTCTGCTCTGCTGTGCGGAGCCCACGGCATCGTCATCCCCAAGCGGGGCGGCGCGTCCGTGACCCCCACCGTCATCAAGTCCAGCGCCGGTGCGGCAGAGCGCCTGCCTGTGGCCCGCGTGGCCAACATCGGCGAGACCATCCGCCGCCTGAAGGAGCAGGGTGTGTTCGTCTACTGCGCCGATATGGACGGCGTGTCTCTGCGCAGGAACAACCTGACCGGCCCCATTGCACTGGTGCTGGGCAGCGAGGGCAGCGGTGTTTCGCAGCTGGTGAAAAAGCTGTGCGACGGTGTGGTGCGGCTGGATATGGCAGCACCGGGCACCGGTGTGGACAGCTACAACGTGTCGGTGGCTGCGGGCATTATTCTGTACGAGATCCAGTCCCAGCGCGCAGCACAGCAGGCATGATCCGGCATTCGGGCCGGAACCTCAATTTGAATTACAGGAGGGACTAGAATGCCGAAAGATAAAAATAATGGCCGGGAAATGACCCCGGATGAAAAGTTCCGCTCCTTTTTCAGCACCACGGCGGTGGATATCCCGGAGGAGATGACCCGGAGAGACGAAAACCAGCCGGAGGAAAAGCCGCAGAAACGGTTTGGCCTGTTTGGCCGTGGTAAGGAAAAGCAGGAGACTGACGAAGCTGCAGCAGAGCAGCCGCAGGAAATGCCCACCGGTGAGGTGCGGCTGGGTGAAGATGCGCAGCCGGAACCGGAAGCGGATCTGGAACTGATGCTGAAGCCGGAGGCAGACCCGGAACAGGAACTGGCCCCGTGGCCTTTTCTGGAAAAGGAAGCAGAGGATGCACAGCCGGAAGCACCCGCCAAAAAGCCGGAGGAAAAATCTGCACCGCAAACGGCGGACCCCCCGGCGGCAGTGAAGCCGGAAACACCCCGGCAGAGCGCTGTCCCGGCGGCAAGACCCGCAGAGCAGCACAGCACGGCAAAGCCTCTCCGGCACCCCAAGAATGCGCCGGAGGTGCTGCTGCCGCAGGAAGAGCAGGAGCAGCAGGAGATGGCACAGCTCAAGGCGATGATCAACGGCCTGAGCGACCAGAAGCCGGAAAAGCCTGCACCGAGGGCCGAAGCAGCCCCGGCAGCAGAAACTGAACCGGCTGAAAGCAAAAAGAAACCGTCCGGTGCACCGCTGCCCGCGGCTGTGTTTGCAGCGGTAAAGGAGACGGTACCGGAGCTGCAGCCGGAACCTGTGCCGCAGCCGGAAAAAACGGAGCAGCCGGAAAAGCAGCCGGTGGCCGATTTCTTTGGCAAGGCGCAGAGCGAGGACGCACCGCAGGCACCTTTGGCCCCGGCAGAGGAGCCTGCCGCAAAAGAGGATACCATGAGTCTGCCGCTGCTGCCGCTGGACGGTGAAGAGCCGCAGCAGGCACCGGAGAAGGCACCCGCTGCGCCACAGCCGGAACTGAAAGCTGAGGCGGAGGACGCGGTGTCTCCGGAGGAACATGCCGAAACGGAGCTGACCGAGCCGGAGGCCACGGCGGATAAGCTGCACCGCATGAACGCAGAGCTGACGCTGCGCTGCGTGCTGGGCGGCATTCTGGCTGTGGTGCTGCTGCATTTTGGTTTGGTGTCGGATGGGCTGCTGCCCGCCATGGCGGCGCTGGACCCGGACGCAGCCCCGGCGGCATTCTATGGTGCAAACCTGCTGCTGCTGGCTGCAAGCCTGTGCGTGGGCTTCCCGGTGCTGCGCGACGGCCTGAACGGCCTGCGCGGACGGTCTTCTTCCGAGACGATGCCGGCGCTGGCCGCAGTAGCAGCGCTGGTGCAGGCGGTTACAGCCATGCTGAACGCAAATGTTTACCGCGGCACCACCGGCATCTCGCTGCTCAGCGGCATGGCCGCGCTGGGGCTGTTCCTTGCGCTGCTGGGCAGCCGGGTGATGCTGGCTGCTGTCAAGGGCGGCTATGAGCTGGTGACCAATGGTGTGGAGTTCGAGGGCGCTTACCGCGCCAAGGACAAAGACCTGCTGCGCGCCCTTGCACGGGATCTGGAACAGAAGGACCCCTGGGTGCTGCTGAGCCGCCCGATGAAGGAAGCTGACGGCTTTGTGGAGCAGAGCTTGAGCGAACGCGCAAGCGAGCGCCGTGCACGCAAAGTTTCGTACATCCTGCTGGGCGTTGCCCTGCTCAGCGGCGTGCTGTTCCTGCTGGCAGGTGCCGGCTGGAACAAAGCTGCGGCTGCCATGGCAGCTGTGCTGTGCATGGGCGCACCGCTTTCTTCTACCTTGATCGCGGGCGTTGCCTCGCTACGGCTGCAGCGTGCGGCTGCGGCTGTGGGCGCAGTTGTGCCCGGTTGGCAGGCCATTGAGCAGCTGGGCGGCATTGATACGCTGCAGATCGATGCAGATGACCTGTTCACCGCCGACAGCGCACAGCTGGAGGACATCCGCATCTTCAAGGGCGGCCGCATCGACCGCGCCATCCTGTACGCGGCCAGCGTGTTGAACGAGAGCCACGGCACCCTGAAGGGGCTGTTCCGCCAGATCGTTGAGGAACGCACAGACATCCTGTTCCCGGTCAAGGATCTGGAGCAGCACCATGGGCTGGGCTTTTCCGCCTGGTGCGATAACAACCGCATCCTCATTGGTACCCGCCGCTATCTGGAGCAGGAGGGCGTGCCACTGCCGGACGAGGAATACGAGATGCAGCACTCGAAGAACGGCGAGCTGCAAATTTTGTATCTGGCTGTGTCCGGCAACCTGCACGCTATGTTCGTGCTGAAATATGTGGGCGGGCGCAATGTGGCCCGCGGCCTTGCCGTGCTGCAAAAGGAGAACATCCGCCTGTTGGTCACATGCCAGGACCCCAGTCTGACTGCACACCACATTACCGAAGCATACCGCCTGCCGGAAGGCATGATCACCGTGCTGGATCAGGAGCAGTGCAACGCCATCAAGGCCGCACCGGCAGACCCGGAGGACACCTGCTGCATGATCCATCTCAAGGCGTTTGCCAGCCTGACCGGCGGCCTTCAGGCTGCGGATCAGGCCCAGAACGCCGAGAGCAGCGCCACCACGGTACAGATGGTCTCGGTGCTGTTCTCCATTATCATTGCAGCGCTGCTCACCAGTGCGGGCAGCATCTGGGAGCTTTCGGTGGCAACGGTGCTGATGTATCAGGCAGCGTGGAGCGCCCTGAGCATTGCTGTGTGTGCACTGAAACAGCATAACTGAGAAATATTCTCAGAATAAATAGGAACTATTCTTGATTTCTCTCAAAAAATATGGTATACTCTGTTCAGAACCTGAGCCGCAGGCGAAAAAATTACCGCCGGGCTGAATGATAGAGCCGGGATCGGTCGATCCTGACAGAAGATCCGTTTTTGAAAGGAGAGCATCATGGAACTGAAGGGTACCAAAACCGAGAAAAATCTGATGGAAGCGTTTGCAGGCGAGAGCCAGGCACGCAACAAGTACACTTTCTTTGCCAGCATGGCAAAAAAAGAAGGCTACGAGCAGCTGGCCGCGATCTTTGAGGAGACCGCCGGCAATGAGAAGGAGCACGCAAAGATCTGGTTCAAGCTACTGTGCGGCGGCGCGATCCCCGATACCCTGACTTGTCTGGACATGGCAGCAGGCGGTGAGCACGACGAGTGGACCGAGATGTACCCCCGCATGGCCAAGGAGGCCAAAGAAGAGGGCTTCCCTCAGATCGCAGCACTGTTCACCATGGTGGCACAGATCGAGAAGGAGCACGAGGAGCGCTACCGTGCGCTGGCCGAAAACCTGAAAAACAACAAGGTCTTTGCCCGCGAGGAGCAGCAGGTATGGCAGTGCCGGAACTGCGGCTACACCTATATCGGCAAGTCCGCACCGCTCAAGTGCCCGGTGTGCGCACATCCGCAGAGCTACTTTGAGCTGAAAAAGATCAACTACTAAGCTGAAAATTCAAAAGCAGAACAGCGCCGCCGC
>OKRX01002970.1_pt1 | contig 10697 bp, 8 predicted proteins | sample 1601241 | NCBI WGS metagenome assembly OKRX01 (sample SAMEA3541500, study PRJEB24748) | human gut metagenome | biome: human gut; feature: human-associated habitat; material: faeces | place: China | collected 2012
GCACCGGCGACCAGAGGACCCGGTGGTGGAGGATGCCGCGGGCGCGCAGCTCCTTGCGTACCACCCGGGCCAGGGGGCAGCCCTCGGTTTTCGACAGGTCGGTGATACGGAACAGGCCGGGGTCCAGCTTGTTGCCTGTGCCCAGGGCCGCGATCAGGGGGATGTTCAGCTTCAGGGCAGTCTCTGCCAGATCCAGCTTGCAGGACACCAGATCGATGGCGTCCACGATGTAATCGTACCGGCAGCCCTCCGGGAAGAAGCGGTCCCGATGAGCGGCGTCATAGAGACCGTGGACAGGATGGAGCTCTGCATCCGGATTGATGTCCCGCAGACGGGCGGCCACCGCCTCCGCCTTGGGCTGACCCAGGGTGGAGTGGAGGGCCTCCAGCTGGCGGTTCAGGTTGGTGAGGGCAATGGTGTCGCTGTCCACCAGGGTCAGCTCGCCGACTCCGGACCGGGCCAAGCATTCGGCGGCGTAGCTGCCCACGCCGCCCAGCCCCAGCAGCAGCACGTGGGCCCGAGCAAGCCGGGCCTGGGCCTCCGGGCCCCACAGCATCTCGTTGCGGAGAAAGGGATGTTCCATAACGGACCTCCTTGTTGCAAACAGGTGGAAAACGTCCGGCTTTGAAATTTCAAAGCCGGACGTCTTGTGTTGTGAATGGGAATCAACCCACAAAGCTCATGCCGAAGGAGGACTGCTCCGCAGTATAGCCCTCGGTCTTCTCCTCGTAGAACGTATCCACGGCGTCATTGACCAGATCTGCGGACACCTGGATCTCCCAGTAGGGCTGGTCATAGCCCACGAAGTACATGACGTGGTAGCCGGTGCTCTCGTTGTGAATGATGCCGGTGTCGCCGGTCTGGCGGGCGGGATCGAAGCACCAGTCGTTGAACTCCGTCACCATCTGGCCCTGATAGACCTGCTCATACAGGCCGCCGGTGGTGTTGGACCCGGGATCCTGGGAGTACTCATTGGCCAGCGCGGCAAAGGAGTCCTCGGTGGCGTCGCCGGCCTTCCACTCGTCCAGGATGTCCTGGGCCTTCTGCGCGGCCTCGGCGTCCTTGGCGGCCACATCGTCCTCATAGCCCTCGTCATCCTCGGAGAGCTCGGAGGCCTCCGGCTGGATCAGGATGTGGCGCACGTTCACCGTGTTGTATTCGTTGCGGGAGCGGCCATTGAAGACCACCACATAGTAGTTGCTGCTGTCGCTGTCCTCCAGCACGGCGGAGTCACCGGCCTGCCGGGCATCGTCATACAGCCATTCACCCAGAACAGAGGAGCTGTACGAGAAGCTGTCAGAAGAGGCATAGGTGGCGGTGGACTCATACTCTGCAGCTGCATCCTCCAGAGAGGTGCCCGCCTTGTAGGCGGCGTAGATGGCATCTGCGGTGGTCTTGGCAGCGGCCATGGCCTCCGCCTTCATCTCGTCGGTGACCTCGATGGAGTTGCCCTCTTCATCTGTATCAGCTGCGGCGCCGTTGACGCGGACATACGCACAGTCCACCAGATCGTAGGCGGTCCGGTCCTCCTGATAGGCGGCCTCCAGCTCGTCGGTGGAGTAGGTCAGACTGTCCTGATAGGACTGGAGATAGGCGGTGGCCAGCAGGCTGCGCCGGGTCTGCTCCTCATAGATGCTGCGGGTCATGGTGCTGCCGTAGATGAGACCCAGATACTGCTTTTCCGTATAGCCGTACGTGCTGGCAGCGGAGGCAAGGGACTCCATGGTGTCGTCCAGGTCGGCCTGCATCTCGTCGTTCCAGGTGAAGCCCTCGGCCTCTGCAGCGGCATTCATGGCCTGGACGCCGGCCAACTGCTCCAGGGCCTTGTCCGCGAAGTAGTCGTACCAAGTCTCGCCCTCGGTGGCGTCGGTGACGAACATGACGGCGCTGGAGGAGATGGTCTGGTCCTTCAAGGACGTGCCGGTGTCCAGCCCGATCATGCTCAGAATGCTGTAATTGCCGTTGACAAAGTTCTGATAGTAGTTCTCAAAATAGAAGTTGACCTCAGCGGCGGTGTACTTCTCACCGTTGACGGTGGCCGCCGTGGCCGTCTTGGGAATGATGTTGGACTTCCAGATGACGGCGGCAATGGCGATTACCAGGAATACCACTCCGATGGTGCCATACAGAAGGTTGGTGCTGTGCTCCTTCTGGCGTTGCTTGGCCTCCCGGGCGGTCTTGGGATCGTTCCAGCCGGAGCCGGACAGGTCCTGGCGGGTCTTTTTTTCTCTTGATGCGCTCATGTGTGTTTCAGTCCTCTCAAGTATTCAGGTGCAAGGTTTGCAAGAAACCGGAAATTACGCACTTTGATATTATACTGGATATGGCCGGATTCTGCAAGAGAAATTTGCGGAATCCCCGCCGCGATCCGGCAGGATCGGCAAAAACAGGGGATTTTTTGGCTGATCCGCAAAAAAAAGCGGAGCGGCCAGACCGCCCCTTCAGAAAACGTGCCCCGCGAGAGCCGTGTAGGCCCGTTATAACCTGCACCTTCACGGCCAGGTGGGTTGCCTCCAACGCGCTTTACCACTTCCAACTTCCAGCCGCAGACAGCAGCTGGGAGGCCTGCGAACCACGCGCTGATCCGGCATCCCGTATAACGAAATGTGGGTTAAAAAAAGACCTATCACAAACCCCGCAGGGCACATATTCACCGTATCACATCCCGGCCCGGGATGCAAGAGGAAACCAGCGGACCCGGAGAGAAATTTTTGTATGGAGTGTCAGGACTCTCCGTCCTCGTCGAACAGGGACTCCATGAACAGCGCTCGAACAGCTTTCACTCGAAAAAGAGGCGCTGTACCGCAGCATTTTCGAAGAGTCGATCGCGCCGACGCGCGGATTGGTCGATTTCCTCAAAAGCCTCAAAGAGCATGGAATCAAAATCGCGGTAGGTTCGTCGGGCAATACGAACAATGTCAATTTCGTATTGTCCCGTTGTCGTATTGCGGAGTACTTCGATGCGATTGCCAACGGCGATATGATTTCGCACGGAAAACCCGATCCGGAAGTTTACCTGTTGGCTGCGAAATTGTTGGGATTAAAGCCCGAAGAGTGCGTCGTAATCGAGGATGCTCCCGTCGGTATCGAGGCGGCACGCCGGGCCGGAATGGCTGCCGTGGCGTTGGCCACTACTTTTTCGCGAGACCGGATTCCCGATTACGATATCCTGGTCGACGATTTCACACAGCTTGGCTATGAACAGGTGATGCATTTGCCTGCATTTGCCGACCGGCCTGTACAGGTCGAAAACTGATGCCGGACGGAGAATGTCCGGAAAAGAGCCGCAGAGATATCTGCGGCTCTTTTTATTCTTTGTAGATCAACGCCACGGCATGCGCCTCCACGCCTTCCTGCCGTCCGACGAAACCGAGCTTTTCGGTGGTCGTCGCTTTGACCGATACCTCTTCGGCGGCTATGCCCATTGCTGCGGCCAGTGTGCGGCGCATCGCTTCGATGTGCGGTTTTACCTTCGGGCGTTGCAGGCAGAGCGTACAGTCCACATTGCCGATGCGGTATCCTTTTGCGGAAAGCAGCTCGACTGTGCGCCGCAACAGAATTTTGCTGTCGATTCCCTTGAAATCGTCCGATGTGTCGGGAAAATGCAGGCCGATATCGCCGAGCGCTGCTGCGCCCAGCAAGGCGTCGCACAGCGCATGGATCACCACGTCACCGTCCGAATGGGCGATGCAACCCGCTTCATGCTCGATTTTTATTCCGCCGAGCCACAGTTCTAACCCCGGTGCCAAAGCATGGACATCATACCCGTGTCCGATCCTGAAATTTCCCATAACCGTCGTTTTGTATGCAAAGTAACGAAATAATGGCTAATTTTACGTCACCTCAAAACTCTTAAAACAGATTCCATGTCAGAAATAACCAACTTGTCGCCCCGTTTGGTGTGGCAGTACTTCGATGAAATTACGCGGGTGCCGCGTCCTTCGAAAAAAGAGGGGAAGATCAGAGCCTTTTTGATCGATTTTGCGAAAAAGCACCATCTCGATTACCGGCAGGACGCTGCAGGCAACATCGTGATCCTGAAACCCGCCACGCCGGGCTGCGAGAAGAGTCCCGTCGTGATCCTGCAAAGCCACATGGATATGGTGTGCGAAAAGAACAGCGATGTAACGTTCGATTTTGACAACGATCCGATCCGGACGCGTATCGACGGCGAGTGGGTGCGCGCCGAGGGGACGACGCTCGGAGCCGACTGCGGTATCGGCATGGCTGCCGCGATGGCGATGCTCACAGCCGACAAGGTCGAACACGGCCCGATCGAAGCGCTGTTCACCGTCGACGAGGAGACCGGTCTGACCGGTGCTTTCGGTCTCGGTGAGGGGATGCTGACCGGTAAATACCTGATTAACCTCGATTCGGAAGACGAGGGAGAAATATTTATCGGTTGTGCCGGAGGGATCGACACGTTGGCGACTATCCTTTATACCCCCGAACCTGCGCCGGCGGGACTGGTCTGGTTCCGAATCGCGCTGTCCGGTCTTAAAGGCGGGCATTCGGGCGATGATATAGATAAAGGGAGAGGAAATTCGAACAAGTTGCTGAACCGTTTCCTGCGTTACGGAACGCGGGAGTTCGGATTGCGTCTGGCGCAATTCGACGGCGGTAACCTGCGTAATGCGATTCCCCGCGAGGCATTTGCAATATTCGGGGTTTCGGCGGGGTGTGTCAAGCCGATGTTGGAGCGGTTTGAAACGTATAAAGCGGAAATAACCGCAGAATTCCAGATGACGGAACCGTCGTTGGAGGTTACGCTGGCCGAAGAACCGGCCCCTGCACAGGTGGTCGACGAGGTGACGCAGCGTCGCCTCGTCAATGCCGTTTGCGGTGTTCCGAACGGTGTGCTGGCGATGAGTTCTGCGATGCCGGGACTTGTCGAAACCTCGACGAACCTGGCATCTGTAAAATTTCCGGAACCGGGGCGGATCGTTGTGACCACCTCACAGCGTTCGTCGGTGGGAAGCGCCCGTGATGAGGCGGCTGCATCGGTCAGGGCCGTATTTGATCTGGCCGGTGCCCGGGTGATTCATTCGGACGGTTATCCGGGTTGGAACCCCAATCCCGATTCCCGTTTATTGAAAGTGGCCGAGCAGACTTACGAACGCCTGTTCGGTCATGCGCCGAAAGTGCGTGCGATCCATGCCGGGTTGGAGTGCGGACTGTTCCTCGAAAAATACCCGCATCTGGAGATGGTTTCGTTCGGTCCCACGCTGCGCGGCGTTCATTCGCCCGACGAACGGCTCGAAATCCCTACGGTCGACAAGTTCTGGAAACTGTTGGTCGGGGTGGTGGACGCTCTTCGATAACCTCGCTCCGAGGGTGGTGACACTCCTCCGATAGATTTTGGGACAATGTCCGATACGGATCCCGATCAATAAATACCCCTATGTAATCACAGGGGTATTTATTTGGCCGTCCCAAAACCTTTGTTAGTCATTGCATATTTGGATCCGGTCTCGTTTCGCGGATGGTTTATTCTTTACGGTCGTTTTTTCGTAGTGCGGGTCGCGATTGGTTTGTGTGTTCCTAGTGTATTCAGTTGCTTCCCTCCATTGGAAGCGGGAAGCCGGAGCGGTATGGACCAAGCGATTACCACAGCTTGTTTTCCGCCATGTATTTCCACAGCGAGGCAGCGTGTAACGCTTGTTTGATGGCATCTTCGCGCAGCAAGGTTTTGACTTCGTCGAGGGAGAGCAAGTGTACGGTAAGATCTTCGGTCGGTTCGAGGTGCTGGGTCGAAACCGGTTCTACTCCGGTAGCCAGGAAGCAGTGGGTCAGGTTGTTCGTGGCACTGGGATTGGCCGAAAGCACCATGTATTCCTGCCACGTGCCGTTCCCGTAACCCGTCTCTTCCCACAGTTCCCGTTGGGCCGATTCCAACGGCGAGGAGTCTTCTTTTTCGCAGACGCCTGCGCACAGTTCAAAAGCGGTCAGGCCGAGCCCGTGCCGGTATTGACGTACGAAAACGAACTTCTGATCGGGCGTAACGGCCAGCACATTCACCCAATCCGGATATTCGAGGACATAGTATTCGGGGATCTCGTTGCCGTTAGGTAGTCTGAGACAGTCGCGTCGCACGGTCAGCCACGGACGGCGGAACAGGTATTCGCTGTCGGTGACTTGCCAGCCGCTTTTCTCTTTCTCGTCATTTTGCATGGAGTATCTGTTTTTCTCGCTAAAGATAGTGCTTTTGGACAGTTTTCCCGTGGTAGTAGGGGATAAAACGGTTGGTTGATAAGGAAAAAACGATTCGATGGCGCGGAGACAGGGGATAACGGGACGAGTTATTGAAAAACGAATCGTTGAAATGCCACCGAGCGTGATAGGGCGATTGAAAACAGCCCTGTTTTACGTACAGGGCTGTTTTGATTTGTACAAATTTCCGGGATTGCAGAGTCCTGGATTCGTACTGTCGGAAATGTCGGGTATTATTTGGCGAAACGCATTTCGTCGAGCAGGTAACCTGCATTCCCGATGCGGTCGATCACGAAGAGCACATAGCGGATGTCGACGATGATGTTGCGGCACTTGACGACATCGAATTCGTAATCGCTCATCGTGCTTTCCCACGTCCGGTCGAAGTTGATGCCGACCAGTTGTCCGCGGCCGTTCAGCACAGGACTGCCTGAATTGCCGCCCGTGGTGTGGTTCGTGGCCAGGAAGCAGACCGGGACCGAACCGTCTACGTTCCAGCGTCCATACTCTTTCGTCCTGTACAGGTCGCGCAATCGCTGCGGAATGTTGTAGTCGTAAATATCCGGATTGTCCTTCTCCATAATGCCGTCGATCGTCGAGAACGGTTCGTAATAGACGGCGTCTACCGGACTGTAGCCCTCGACAGTCCCGTAAGCGACACGCAGCGTCAGGTTGGCGTCGGGAAAGAAGGTGCGGTCGGGCTGCATCTCCATCAACCCTTTCATGTAGAGGCGGTAGAGTGTGTTGATTTCGGTGTTGAGGCGCTTGTATGTCCCGTCTACTTTCGTATTGTAGAACGTGTTGAAAGCCTCGGCCAGCAACAGGGCCGGATCGTTTTGCAGTGCAGCGGCCTTTGTAGCCGAATCGGCCGAAGCGAGCGCCTTGTACTTTTCGATCGTCGAAAAGTTGCTCTGCTCGAACAGTTCGTCTACGTACCGGTCGACACCTCCCGCTTTTTGTACCGCTTCGAGGAAATAGGCGGGCGTCCATTCGGCCGGAACATTTTTGACGTATTCACCCAGAACGGCTTGGGTACTGAGCCGGTCGATCGTCTGTGAATAGTTTTTGAAAAAGCCGTCGCCTGCTTTTTCCGCGTCGGGTTTGAATATTCCTTTAGCCGCGTTTTGTGCGAACTGGGTCATTTCGATGGCCTGGTAAGCTTCCTGGTAGTAATCGCGGGCAAAGGCGTACGGAGCCAGTTCGGCGTAAAGCGCCCGGAGCTTCGGCAGCACGTCGCGGTAAAGCGGTTTGTCCGCCGCCCATGCGGTGAATTGCGCTTCGAAGGCCCGTTTCTTGTCGAGCGTGCCCAGGCGGGCCAGCCCCTTGCTTTCGCCCTGCCATTTTTTCCATTGGTTCGATACCCGCGCATTTTTAGCGGCGTAGGCGATGCGGGTTGCCGGATCCTTGGCCTGCTCGGCATTCATGATCTCGAGGCGCATCGTGCGCATTTTGATTTTGGCCGGGTTGCCGCGGTTGACCGCATAGTCGATCGCGTCCGAAACGACGTACTGCATCGTGCGTCCCGGATTGCCGTAGACCATCGTGAAATCTCCCTCTTTGAGCCCTGCGGTCGAAATCGTGAACGAACGGCGCGGACGGTAGGGGACGTTGTCTTTGGAATAGTCCGCCGGGTTGTTGTTTTTGTCGGCATAGATGCGAAACATCGAAAAGTCGCCGGTATGGCGGGGCCACATCCAGTTGTCGGTATCGCCGCCGAATTTACCGATTGCCGAGGGCGGGGCGGCCACGAGCCGTACGTCGCGGAACTTTTCATAAACGAACAGGAAGTACTGGTTCCCGTAATAGAACGGTTCGACGGCAGCTTCGTAATGCGTGCCTGCGGTGGCTTTTGCAATCACGCCTGCGGCGTTGGCCTTGACCATAGAATCGCGTTCGGCCTGCGGCATTTCATCGCCGACCCCTTTCAATGCACGGTCGGTCACATCTTCCATGCGGATCAGGAACGACACGGTCAGCCCCGGATTCGGCAACTCTTCGGAGCGGTTCATCGCCCAGAAGCCGTTGGTCAGGTAGTCGTGCTCCACGCTGCTGTGCGAACCGATGAAGTAGTATCCGCAGTGGTGGTTCGTGAGGAAAAGGCCCTCGTCGGAGATCACCTCGCCGGTGCAACCGCTTCCGAAGAGCAGGACTGCGTCCTTGAGCGATGAACGGTTGATGCTGTAAATGTCTTCGGCGGTCAGTTTAAAACCTTTGGCTTTCATGTCTTTGATGCGGCTCTGGATCAGGGCGGGCACCCACATGCCTTCGTCGGCCAGCGCCGGAACGCCTTTCAGGCAGAACAGGGCGAGGATAAGTAGTACGATTTTTTTCATGTTGGAAGTAAAGTATAACGAATGAATTTGAATTGGTGCGTATGCCGGTCTCAGGCTTCGATAAAACGTTCCAGTTCCCCGTACAGCTTCTGGACCGGCAGTCCCATTACATTGTAAAAGGAGCCTTCTATGCGCCGGATCGCCACATAGCCGATCCACTCCTGAATGCCGTAGGCTCCCGCTTTGTCATACGGGCGGTAGGTCTCCAGGTAGTAGTCGATCTGTTCGTCACTGAGTGCGTCGAAACAGACGTCGGTCTGCGAGTCGAATGTCCGGCGTTTGTCGCGGCTGCGCAGCGTGACGCCGGTAATGACCCGGTGCGTCCGTCCGCTGAGGCTCCTGAGCGTGGCGACGGCGTCGGCGTGGTCCCTGGGTTTGCCGATGATACGGTCATCGAGAATCACGACCGTATCGGCGGTGATCAGGATGTCGTGCGGTCCGAGCGGAACGGGGTAGGCATCGGATTTGAGCCCGCAGAGATAGAGCGGCACCTCGGCAGCGGGCAGCGTTGCGGGGTAGCGCTCTTCGACTTCGTATTTGTCGGCGGGCAGGTATGCGAGGCCGCAGTCCCGGAGCAGTTGCTGCCTGCGCGGCGAATGGCTCGCGAGGATCAGCCGGTAGGATTTGAGTTTTTTGTGAAGCAGCATATACGGGTTGTTGGATGCGTATGAACTAGCCGCCTTTGCGGTTGGGGCGTTATTCAATAGAGGGTAGTTGCCTTGTTTTCAGCATGTCGTTCTGGAACTTTCTGTATTTCTTCACGTTTCCTGTGTTCAGCGTCATTCCCGAAACGGTAACCTCATAGGTTCTTTGCGTGCTGTCCGTAATGACGGCGTGCACTTGTTCGGGATAGTACTGCTGTCGGGAGGTCGACAATGCGTAGTTTGCGTCTATCTCGAGCGACGAACCGTTCGGATTCAAAATGAAAACGGATGCCCGCCGGACGAATTGCGTGGCAGGGTCAATATAGAGGCGGATTTGCCGGTTGTCCGCCCCCCTGAGATAAGGACGGACAATTGAATAGGTTTTCTGCCCGTCCGACGATTCTCCGTCGTAGTAGATACGGACTTTTTTGTTCATATATGCGCGGGGATGTACGAAAGCCGCGTAGATCGACTCCTGAATGGCCTTGAAGGTGCTCTTTTCTCCCGGGGCACTTGTAAATGTGGGGGAGAAGCGCCCTATCCCAACCATTTGCGGCCTGCGATCCGTACTCGGGATGTAAATGAGTGTCAAGCGCCCGTCGTATACTTTTGCCGCAGGAATTTCCGTAATTTCCGATATGGAGAGAGTCCCGGTCAGTTCTTCGTACCAGTTGACACACGGTACAAACCGTGCGATTTTGCTCAGGTCTTTCTGTGGTTGCCGCATCGTGACCGTCACCTCGTCGAGCATGGCAGGCATCAGCGTAACATCGTAGCGATCACTGCCGTCGTAGACGACCGATTGTCCGCTCGTCCCGATATACCGGAAACTGACCGTATCGCCCCGTTGCAGTGAATCGGCGCTGATGGAGAACAGCCCCAGCGTATCGGTCGAACCGACCGCTTTTTGATTGATAAATTTGACATTATCCACCGCTTCCGTAAGCCGGCTGTACAGATTGACAAGCTGTTTTCGTTCCTCACCATCCGTGCGTTCCAACAGTTCTTTAAATGTGCATCCGGTGAGTCCTAGCGAGTCCATCAGTTCCTGCCGTCTCTTCTCCATATTTTCCATCTGCTTATCTGAAGCCTGCTGGATAACTATCGTCTCCTCTATTTGTTTTAATTCCTTTGTGAAGAGATTCTCCAGCTTTTCCTGCTGTTTTTCCTCCAACTGCTCAAAAAATTCGGTGTATTCTTTCAAAAACTCAATCAGTTCCTTCACCCTGTTATCCCCTGTTCTGTATATTCTGCCGATTTATAATGAATTCTGGAATCCTGACATCAGGCGTTTTGCACTTCCTTCTGCCGATACCTGATAACTTCCGTCCTGTATCTGCCCCTTCAGCTTTGCAATCCGTTCCGGAGACGCTCCTTCTTTTATTGACTGGGAAAGTGTTGAAGAGATCTTTGCAGCCTCCTGCTTTTTCATCGCGTCGCTGCTGATTTGTATTTCGTCATTCCGCATTCTGCCATCCGCAGCTGCCGAAATAGATGCATTTTTATCCAT
>OKRX01002972.1_pt1 | contig 10691 bp, 9 predicted proteins | sample 1601241 | NCBI WGS metagenome assembly OKRX01 (sample SAMEA3541500, study PRJEB24748) | human gut metagenome | biome: human gut; feature: human-associated habitat; material: faeces | place: China | collected 2012
GCTCATTGCGTTTGGAATGCCGACTCTCTGCACGACGAATGGAAATAGATCATAAGAATCTGGGGATTAAAATATAAAGAGAACTTATAGCAAATCAAAAGAAAAACCTATAACAGAAATAATGCAAAAGATGTTGACAATAAAGATATGTGGTTGTACAATCTAAAACATAGAAAACCTAGTAGAAATATAGGAAATCAGAAAGGAGCGAAAACATATGAGAATAACCGTAGTGACACAGAAGAAAGATGGCAAATGTTGTTGTTGCTGTCAGGAGACATATATGAATATGGGTTCATTTTCATATGAGTAAAGCTACGATTTAAGATATAGAACAAAGAAATATTATAGAATAGAAGTTAAAACAGCAAACATTATGGAGGTTTAAAATTATGAGTAAGATCACAGAAAGCGCATTAGAATTAATCGGAGGAACACCACTTCTTAAAGCAGATAGATATGCAGATAAAGCAGGAGTTAAAGATGCAACGATCCTTGCAAAACTTGAGTATTTAAATCCAGCAGGATCAGTAAAAGACCGTATTGCATTAGCAATGATTGAAGATGCAGAGAAGAAAGGTCAGTTAAAACCAGGATCAACGATCATCGAGCCAACAAGTGGTAACACAGGAATCGGTCTTGCAGCAGTTGCAACAGCAAAAGGATACAGAGCAATCCTTACACTTCCTGATACAATGAGTGTTGAAAGAAGAAACTTATTAAAAGCTTATGGTGCTGAATTAGTATTAACAGAAGGTGCCAAAGGAATGAAAGGTGCCATCGCGAAAGCCGATGAACTTGCAAAAGAGATTGATGGAGCAGTTATCTTAGGACAGTTCGTGAACCCAGCAAACCCAGCTGCACATAAAGCAACAACAGGACCAGAGATCTGGGATCAGACAGATGGTAAAGTAGACATCTTCGTAGCAGGTGTTGGTACAGGTGGAACATTAACAGGTGTGGGTGAATACTTGAAAGAACAGAACCCAGATGTTAAAATAGTGGCAGTTGAACCTGCAACATCTCCAGTATTATCAACAGGAAAAGCTGGAGCACATAAGATTCAGGGAATCGGTGCAGGATTCGTACCTGACACACTGAATACAAAGATTTATGATGAGATCATCACAATCGAGAATGAAGATGCATTTACAGAAGGAAGAGCATTCGCACACAGCGAAGGAATCTTAGTTGGTATTTCTTCAGGAGCAGCTCTAAAAGCAGCTACAATCCTTGCAGAAAGACCAGAAAACAAAGGAAAGACAATTGTAGCATTACTTCCAGATTCAGGAGACAGATACTTATCTACAGCATTATTCGCTGAAGACTAAGAATAAAGAGGAAAGAATATGGAAATCACGGTACAGCAAGTAGAATTACTGTCCGATGATGATTATATCTATCTTGATGTACGAGGTGAGATCGCATACCAGCATGGACATATACCTAAGGCTTACGAATGGGCTGGTGATTTCTCCCGCATTGAGGAACTTCCAAAGGATAAGAGACTGATCGTATATTGCAACTATGGAGAAAAAAGTGCCCCGATTGCTGAGCAATTAAGACAGGAAGGGTATGAAGCTTTTAACTTATCCGGCGGTTACCGAGAATGGTTATTACATGTGACATCCCAAAAAGAACAGATGCAGGACGTTTCAAAGGACGGACGGCATCTGTTTTCGTCTACAGAAGAATTAACACCAGACGAGGTCAAACGATATGATCGTCAGATCATCCTGCCACAGGTAGGAAGTGACGGACAAAAGAAGTTAAAGAAATCAAAAGTTCTGATCATCGGAGCCGGAGGCCTTGGAGCACCAGCGGCTTTATATCTTGCAGGAGCAGGAGTTGGAACGATCGGAATTGTGGATGCAGATGATGTCAGTGTGTCTAATCTGCAGAGACAGATCATTCACACAACGAAAAGAGAAGGAACGAATAAGGCAGAGTCTGCCAAGAAATCAATGCTTGAATTAAACGAGCATATCAAGGTAAACACATATCCAGAGTATTTGTATGCGGATAACGCAGAAGAATTGTTCAAAGAATACGATTTTATCATTGATGCTGTGGATAACTTTGAGACGAAGTTCCTGATCAATGATACATGTGTGTTGTTAAAGAAACCATTTTGTCATGCAGGAATCTTGCAGTTTCAGGGTCAGGTTATGACCTATGTTCCAGAAGAAGACCAGCCATGTTACAGATGTATCTTTGAGGAGATACCAGAAAGTGGTTCTGTGCCAAACTGCAGTCAGGCAGGAATTATCGGTGCAGTCGCAGGAATCATTGGATGTATTCAGGCATTAGAAGCGATCAAGTATCTGTTAGGAATCGGGGAATTGCTGACAGGCAAGATGCTTGTGATGGATGGATTAACGATGAATACAAGAGTTGTTAAATTCCCATCAAAGAATAAGAATTGTCGTGTTTGTGGTGAGCATGCGGATATTAAAAGTGTGAAAGAAAATCGGATGGAATATGTCGGGGTCGCTTGTCCTGTAAAATAAAAGATAAAGAGAGGTCATGTATGACATTAAAAAATATGATTGAATTATCAAACGGATTAACACCAATTGAGACAGAAATCGGATATTATATATTAAAAAATCAAGAAGATATCTTAGATATGTCGGTTATTGAATTAGCAGAAAAAACATTTGTGTCAAAATCAGCCATTCATCGATTTTGCAAAAAGATTGGGTTAAAAGGATTCAATGAATTGAAAGTCATATTGGCAAAAGATATCTCAGAAATGAAATCAGATATTGAGATGATCGATGTAAATTATCCATTTGAACGAAAAGATGGACCACAGATGATCGCAAAGAAACTGAGTAAGTTATATGAAACAGCAATCTATGATACCTATGATTATATGGATTTTATAGAATTGCATAAAGTGGCACAATTATTACATAAAGCGGAAGTTATAGACATTTATACCCATTCACATAACATGAATGTTGCAGAAAATTTTCAGGATAAGATGTTAACAGCAGGCAAAAGTAGTGTAGAATGTCCACATGGATTTTATAAACAAAGACTGACAGCATTAGCAAGTAATCCGAAACATGCAGCGATCATTCTCTCATATTCTGGAAAAGCAACCTTTGTAAAGCCAATTTTAAAGGTGCTGCATCAAAAGAAGGTGCCTGTTGTGTATGTTGGGAAAGCAGGTGGGAATTTATATCCACAGTATGTTGCCGGTGCATTAACGATCAGCAGCAGAGAAAACTTACGAGATCGTATCTCTCAGTTCTCATCTCATATTGCGATGCAGTATATGATGGATGTTGTTTTTGGTTGTATTTACAATATGGACCGTGAAAAGAATATTGAATATCTCAAAGAATCCATAGGATTTATGGATGATCGAGATATTCAGGATGAATGATACTAAATTATAGTTTGTTATAGATCATGGAATTTGTATATACATCTTTAGCATGTTTCGAATGATAATTCTCCATATAATTTTTCTGGAAAATGATAGAATAGATGTAATCAAAAATAAAATCCATATTTGTTTGAGAGGCAAAACTGGCAACTTTTTCATCAAAGGATTCATCATCAGGAAGTTGTAATACAATATCAGAATTCACAGCCAGTTTGGAATGAATATTACTTGTAACCGTAATGATCGGAACGTTATGATCTTTTAAAACTGGAAGATAAGAATTGTAATCATGATGCATAGCACTATAAGTACAGAAGATCACAAGGTCATTAGAGGTAATATTGCCGACTGTATAAAAATTATTCTGATATTCATCACCAATAATAAAATATTCATTTAATTTGATCATTTTATTTTTAAAATTCTCAAGAGAAATTCTGGAGTCACCTTTTCCAAACAGGAATACACGGTGGCTCTTTTTTATATTATAAGCAGTCATTTCTAATTGCACGGGATCTAACAGATTCCGTGTTTTTTTAATTCCATTTGCAAGAATTTCAGATAAATGAAGACCGATATCTTCAACAGAATCATCTGGAGAAAAAGGTAGATTAAAATTAAGATCCTGACCAGAAATAGATGCTTCTCGGATCAGTTGTAATTTGAAATCTTTAAATCCATCAAATCCTAATTTTTTGCAAAAACGTAAAACAGAAGAAGTCGAAGAAAAGGATTCTTTTGCCATTTTGTTTAAAGTGACTTGATCAAAAGAGTTTAAATTGTTTTGTAAAAAATAAATCATATTCTGTTCAGAATTATTAAAAAAATCAGGATTTTTAATTTGTTCTAGTATCATATCAAACATTCTCCTAAAAAAGTATAGTTTTCAAATATTTCTTTTTTTATTGTGAATTTGCACAAATAACCGGAATAAATTTATGCAGATTGTCCATGAAATAGTTGTGATGTTCCAAAAATAGCGTGAACTATTGAGCCTGAAATTTTCAAGAAATATAATCAGGGCACATGAAATAATATGACGGATATGGAGGAAAAAATCAATGAAAAAAGAATTTAAGATTGTGATATGTGGTGGTGGAAGTACTTATACCGCAGGGATTGTAAAAAATCTTTTGGAAGAGGAAGAATTAAAAATCAAAGAATTATGGTTATATGATATTGATCAGGAACGACAAGAAAAAGTGTCACTGATCGTAAAAGAAGTTGTAAAAGATTTAAGACCTTCTTTGGAATTGAAAATTAGTACGGATGAAGAAGAGGCATTTACAGATGCAGACTTTATTATGGCACAGATGCGAGTCGGTGGACTGAAAATGCGAGTAAAAGATGAACAGATTTCATTAAAACATGGATGCATTGGACAGGAAACATGTGGAGCCGGGGGAATGGCATATGGAATGAGAACGATCGGACCAATGGTACATCTGATCGATGTTTGTGAGAAATATGCATCAAAAACTTATTGGATCGTTAATTATTCAAATCCAGCTGCGATTGTTGCTAAGGCAACACAGACATTACGTCCAAATGCAAGAATTTTAAATATCTGTGATATGCCAGTTGAGGTAGAGGCAAGAATGGCAGAAATCCTAGACACAGATCTTAGCAATCTGGAAGTGGATTATTTTGGATTGAATCATTATGGATGGTTTACAAAAGTACAGTGTAATGGCGAAGATGTCACAGAAAAATTAAAGAAACATGTGGCAGAGTATGGTTATGTATCAAAGGCAAGTTATGAAGATGCCTTGGTCAAAGATCCAGACTGGTTACATACATTTACGAATGCAAAGAAGATCGTCAACTATTTTCCAGATTATCTGCCAAATACATACTGGCAGTATTATCTTCTTGGAGATGACATTGTAGATTACATGGATATTAATAATACAAGGGGAATGCAGGTTATTCATGGAAGAGAAACAAAGATTCGTGAGGCAGTTAAGAAACTAGAAAATGGAGAAAAAATCGATTTGACACAATTTTATGTAGGAGTTCATGGAAAATTTATTGTAGAAGTGGTAAAAGCACTTGCATATGACACGAGAAGCAGACAGCTTGTCATCGTAAAAAATGACGGAGCAGTCAAGAATCTTCCAGATGATGCCATGGTTGAAATTCCTGCATATATTACAAAAGACGGACCAGAACCAGTAAGAGTTGGAGAAATTCCAAGATTTTATAAAGGACTGATCGAACAGCAGGATGCTTGTGAAGGGTTGGTCGTAGAAGCAGTGATCGAAGGATCATATAAAAAAGCATTGCAGGCATTTACTTTAAACCGCACAATTCCATCTGCAAATGTGGCAAAAGAAATTTTAGATGAAATGATCGAAGCAAACAAAGAATACTGGATGGAATTGAAATAAAGTTTCAAAAAGTTTCAGAAATTTTCATGATTCTGAAACTTTTTTTGGGAAAAAATATCCGCATCTACTAAATCCATTGTGAGAAAAAAGCTGACTCTGTATGATGTAAACAGAACAAAGAAAACGAACATATTTGAGGAGGTATAGAACCATGAAAGGCACAGTGAAGATTGTAACGATTGGTGGAGGAAGTAGTTATACACCAGAGCTGATGGAAGGTTTCATCAAACGATATGAAGAACTTCCAATTAAAGAAATCTGGCTGGTCGATATTGAAGATGGAAAAGAAAAAGTAGAGATTGTAGGAGCACTGGCACAGAGAATGTGGGATGCATCTCCATATGATGTAAAAGTTTATACAACATTAGACAGAAGAGAAGCATTAAAAGATGCAGACTTTGTTACAACACAATTTCGAGTAGGACTTTTAGATGCCAGAATTAAAGATGAAAGAATTCCATCATTGTATGGAATGCTTGGTCAGGAAACAAATGGAGCAGGAGGAATGTTTAAAGCATTTCGAACCATTCCAGTGATCGGACAGATTATAGAAGATATGAGAGAATTATGCCCAGATGCATGGCTGATCAACTTTACAAATCCAAGTGGAATGGTAACAGAAGCGGTAATTAAACATTTTGGATGGAAAAAATGTATCGGACTTTGCAACGTGCCAACGATCGCAATGATGGCAGAACCAAAGCTCCTTGGGAAGGATATCAGCCAGTTAAATTACAGATATGCAGGAATTAACCATTTTCACTGGCATAAAGTATTTGATGAAAATGGAAATGATATGACACCAATTTTGATCGATCATATCAATGAAAAAGGTGGTGGAACACCAGCCAATATCTATCAAGCTGAATTTCCATTGGAATTACTTCACAGCATGAATATGGTGCCTTGTGGATACCACAGATATTACTACATGAAACAAGCAATGCTTGAGCATGCGATTGAAGAATTCAATGAAGGTGGTACTAGAGCAGAGCAAATGAAACAGGTAGAACATGAGTTGTTTGAAATTTATAAAAATGCAGAACTTCATGAAAAACCAGAACAACTTGGAAAACGTGGAGGAGCATATTACAGCGATGCAGCTTGTGAATGTATTCGTGCAATTTATGCAAATAAGAAGATCCATATGGTAGTAAGTACACAAAACAATGGAGCAATTTCATGCTTAGATGATGACTCTATCGTGGAAGTATCCAGTATCATTTCAGCGACAGGAGCACAGCCAATGGCATTTGGAAAGCTTCCATCAGCAGAAAAAGGATGGCTTCAGATGATGAAAGCAATGGAAGAATGTACAATTGAGGCGGCATTAACCGGTGATTACGGAAAAGCATTAGAAGCATTCGTGTTAAATCCATTAGTAGAAAATAATGAAAATACAACAAAAGTTTTAGATGAACTGTTAGTTGCACATGCAAAATATCTGCCACAGTTTAAAGAAAAGATTGAAGAACTTAAAGCAAAAGGAGTTCATTCTACAGATCCTGTTGTTATGGACTTAATGGAACATGGACACTAAGCAGGAGGCTGATATGGGTGTAACAAAAGAAAGTTTTGGCTTTTTAGAAGATAAAAGAGAAGCATTTCTATACACGATTGAAAATCAAGAAGGATTTGCAGTCAAAGTTACTGATTTTGGTGTAAATATTGTTTCTCTCCTTGTAAAAAACAAGGAGGGAAACATCAAAGATGTAGCCCTTGGATATGACACCTTGGAAGAATATTTTGAGAATGGAATTATGTTTGGAGCAACTGTCGGACGGAATGTAAACCGTATCTCAAATGCCAGATTCGAAATTGATGGGAAAGAGTATCATGTAGCAAAAAATCGTGGAAAACATAACATTCACAGTGACAAAGAACATGGATTTCACAAAGTCTTATGGGATAGTGAGATCATTGATGATCATGCAATGAAGTTTACTTATGTAAGTCCAGATGGGGAACAAGGATTTCCGGGAACATTGGTAACAAATATCATTTATACGGTAACGGAAACAAATGAATTGATCGTTTCCTATCATGCAGTTAGCGATAAGAAAACGCTGATTAATCTGACAAATCATAATTACTTTAACCTGGGTGGACATGAAAGCGGAACGATCGAAAATACAAAAGTAAGGATTTATGCAGATGAATTTACACCGATCAATGAAGATACGATCCCAACAGGAGAAATCAGAAAAGTAGAACATACACCGATGGATTTCCGTGAATGGAAAAAGATCAAGAATGATCTATATGCCGAAGATGAACAACTAGAAAAAGGCAAAGGATATGATCATAATTTTGTAATTCGGAATAAAGATTGTGGTTTCCGAAAAATGGCGGAAGCAATGGACGAAGAACAGGGTATTAAAATGGAAGTTTATTCAGATCTTCCAGGATTACAGTTTTACACTGGAAATACAATGAAACCAACAAAAGGGAAAGGAGGAGTGATCTACGAAAAAGGATGTGGATTTTGCATGGAACCACATTATTTCCCAAACAGTATTAACACAAAAGAGTTTGATGCACCAGTATTTGACGCAGGAGAAGTGTATCAGACAGTAACCATGTATCAATTTGTCACAAAGGAGGATTAAAATGGCAAAGAAAAAGAAAAGTTCAGCATTTGCAGTAGTACAACAGATAGGAAAATCATTTTTCCTTCCAGTATCTGTATTACCAATTGCGGGAATATTATTAGGATTGGGATCTTCATTTACAAATGCAGACACAATTGCAGCATATCATTTACAGGGAATTTTAGGAGAGGGAACGATTCTTCATGCATTGTTAATGATCATGTCACAGGTAGGTAATACGATTTTTGGAAATTTACCATTGATCTTTGCATTAGCAGTAGCATTAGGAATGGCAAAAAATGAAAAAGCAGTCGCAGTACTTTCTGCAGGTATTTCATTCTTTGTAATGAATTCAACAATTAATGCGATGTTAAAATTATCAGGAAAGATTTTAGCGGACGGAACATATGCAAAGAGTGTCTTAAACGGACAGATCACGAGTGTCTGTGGTATTGATTCTCTTCAGATGGGAGTATTTGCTGGAGTTATCGTAGGACTTGTAACAGCAGCATTACATAATCGCTTTTATAAACAGCAATTACCAGCAGCATTAGCATTTTTCTCAGGAGTGCGTTTTGTGCCAATTATTAGTGTAATCGCACATATCGGTGTAGGTATTATCTGCTTCTTTGTATGGCCAACGATTCAGAGTGGAATCTTTGCACTTGGTAATCTGGTTATGCATTCTGGATATTTTGGAACAGCAATCTTTGGATTCTTAGAGAGAGCATTAATTCCATTCGGATTACATCATGTATTTTATTTACCATTCTGGCAGACATCTCTTGGAGGAACAATGGAAGTTGCTGGAAAGATGGTAGAAGGTGCACAGAATATCTTCTTTGCACAGCTGGCAGATCCAAATACAAAACATTTTGCAGTAGAAGCATGTAGATTCATGACAGGAAAATATTCTTTCATGATGGCGGGACTTCCTGGAGCAGCTTATGCAATGTATCGTTGTGCAAAACCAGAAAAAAGAAAAATTGTTGGAGGATTACTATTCTCAGCAGCATTAACATCATTCCTTACAGGAATTACAGAACCGATTGAATTTACATTCTTATTTATTGCACCAGGATTATTTATCTTACATTGTGGATTAGCAGGTTTGTCATTTGCATTAATGCATATCTTAAAGATCTGTATCGGAACAACATTCTCTTGTGGATTGATCGACTTTATGTTATACGGTGTATTACAGGGACAGACAAAGAGTAACTGGATGATGATCCTTCCAGTATTTGCAGTTTATGCAGTATTATATTACTTTGTGTTCAAATTTGTCATTGAGAAATTTGATCTTCCAACACCAGGTAGAGATGATGACGAAGAAGAGGTAAAATTATATACAAAAGCTGATTATCAGGCAAAAAAAGGTGCAGCAAATGAAGATACAGACGCACCAGAGGATCCAATTTCCTTTATGATCTTAAAAGGACTTGGTGGAATTAAAAATATTGAAGATATTGACTGCTGTGCTACAAGACTTCGTATCACAGTAACAGATGAAACTAAGGTGACAGATCAGTACTTAAAACAATCTGGTTCCAAAGGAATCATCAAAAAAGGAACAGGAATTCAGATTATTTATGGACCACAGGTATCTGTGATCAAGAGTAATTTTGAAGAATATGTGGAATATTATGCACAGCATGGAACAGATCCTTCCAAAGAAGAAGAGGTGACACCCATAGTTTCCTCCAAAGAAGAAGAGAAAAAAGAAATCAGACATGGTAAATTAGTTGCGGTAGCAACAGGAAAAGTTCTTGCAATGACACAGGCAAAAGATGAGGCATTTGCAACTTGTGCTATGGGAGATGGCGTTGTGATCGAACCAGAAAAAGGTGTCGTTGTTGCACCAGCAGATGGAAAGATCACAGCATTAATGGAACCATCTTTACATGCGATTGGAATCGAGACAAAAGAAGGATTAAATCTTTTAATTCATATCGGAATTGATACAGTCAAATTAGATGGAAAAGGATTTAAGTCTTTTGTCAAGAGTGGACAAGAAGTAAAGGCAGGAGATAAGTTGGTAGAGTTTGATATCGATCTGATCAAGAAAGAAGGATATAGCCCAGATATTATGGTTGTTGTCTTAGAAGATTCTAATCTGCCAAAAGTAGCTTATAAAACTGGAGAAAAAACAGTTGCAGGAAAAACAGTTGTTGCGGAATTTTAGTAAAAAATGATTGACAACAAACTGTGAATAAGGTAATATAATGGCTGTTCTGAAAAAGGAACAGTCATTATATGCGATAGTGGCGTAGTTGGTAACGCGCGACCTTGCCAAGGTCGAGACCGCGG
>OKRX01002978.1_pt1 | contig 10668 bp, 9 predicted proteins | sample 1601241 | NCBI WGS metagenome assembly OKRX01 (sample SAMEA3541500, study PRJEB24748) | human gut metagenome | biome: human gut; feature: human-associated habitat; material: faeces | place: China | collected 2012
CTCCGATCTGATTTTTCGTATAGAAATCAAATCGGAGCATGGCGGTGACCGGATATGTAGTGTCCCACAATTCTCGAAAAATGTCGAATAAAAAAGTGCTGCAACCAGTTCGATCACAACACTTTGCTTATTATTCCCATTTTGTTGTCTTAAGCACTTTCTTTGATGCAAATATAATTCTTCTCCTTGCTATGCCTTTCCTTAAAACACCACAAAGAAAAGTATATAAAAAAAGGCTGACAAAACTGTGTTATATAACAGTCACTTAACAGTCATTTTTCGCATTATCCGACATCTTTCGACATTTCTTCTGAGTCCGTTAATATCCAAATACTTTCTCACCTTCTTTCGTCCCTTTGGAATTATCTCGCATTCTCTGAATCATTTTCAAGCCTTTATACAGAGAACCTGCCACTGGTAGCTTCTCTTGCATACTTTGATATAAAAACTGCCAGGATTTTACCCCCAGCAGTCCACTTTTTCCATATTCAATTATTCTGTTGTTGGAAACATCGCTGTCTCCAGCTTACTTCTTTCGGTTTCAGACAGCTCATACGTCCCGGAATGATTCTTTTCCACTTTTACAGTTACCGCCACCGGATCCCCATAGCTGTTCTTGTCAATGCTCTTCTGCACACTTTCCGTTAAAACAGATGCAAATACACCCGGATCTGTTTCTTTCATTCCCTGTGCAATCTTTTCCTTGCTGACTTCTGCGGAGCTCTGTTGCAGTGTCTGAAACACATCGGACGGTTCAACTTTTACACTGACCGTGTAATTTCCATCCTCATCCTTTTTCTCATCCTGCACCTTGTACTTCGCCAGTTTTTTAGCCTCTGCCATCTTCTCTGTGTAAGCTGCAATCTCCTCTTCTGTGATGTTATCGGAAGAGGTAAATTGCTGACGGATGCTTTCATTAAAATCTTCTTCGACCTGTTTCTTCACATCCTCTTCTGAGATTTCCATCAGATTCGCATAATCTGCGTACTCTCTATGATACTCTGCATCAAGAGAACTTTGGACATAGGATTTAAGTTAATAGTAAAAATATGCCTATCATCTGTAAAGAATGTATGGTTAAATATGTAATCCGCATCTGCATGAATACCAATTCATTAAGTGATAATTATTCGAAAAGTTTAGAAATCGCATTCACCAAAATACTGATTAGTACAATAACACATCTTTTATTCAAGTAATAAAAGCCTATTACTTACAATTTTTCCGCCCATCGTTTTTAGCAAAGCAAGCATTACACCATTTGCTCCTTCTAACATAGAATATTCCGTCCTATACTCCATCTTCTCCCAATAATTTTCATGACACTTTAATGTGACATATACATTCTTGTCTAGTGTCTCTAAAAAATGAATATCGTTTGTTTGAAAATATGCGCTCATCTGAAGCATTAAAACACTCGCATATCCATGACAAATAATCGGTTCATCCAAGCCTTGCTGTTCGATTGGAGCAGACAAGATTTTCAATAACGCCTCTTTATAATACTCATATTCATCACTGCTACCACAATATTGAGCTGTTCTCATAAGTCCCAATGCAATACTGCCATTTCCATAACACCACCCGCAATTAAATGATAAACGCTTTGCCGTCTTCTCTTCGTACTCTTTCATTCCTAACTGAACCGGAAATTTTAATATTTTATTTTCTACTTGCACAGTATACTCTTTATATAAGTTTAATAGTATCTGGATCGCTTCGTCTATTCCGTCCGTGTAAAACCCTTGATTCTTTGCTTTAGACATCACAATCAGTGGTCCAAGGATTCCATGAGCCATGCCAAAGTCAAGATACGGCATGTTCTCCGACTCATTTATCACATAAGGCGGTAATTCCATAATAAAATAATTTATTATCCCGCTCTCATTTTTACCTGTAAGGAAAATTAGATATTTCATCAAACCTTCAATCGTACACTTTTGATCCTTTCGATTATCTAAATAATAATTGAGCAAGCCTGACAATCCATAAATTGTATCGTATAAAATTGGAGCTGTTTGCTTTTCGTAATATAAGCTGATATTTGAATCATAATATTCCGCAATCAAATCATCGAAATATTTTTGAAATTGCGTCAGCTTGATCCCTTTTTCATTTAAAATTCTCAAGCTGAAAGCAATATTTCCAATTCCTTTATGGGAACCCATATAAAAAAGTTCTTCTGTGTTCCCCTTGTAGATATCTTCTTTCAGATCATTCAAAATCTTCATAATGATAGACTTTATATCTTCTTGGTAAACTTCCAAAACTGACTCTTTTAAAATCTCCGCACAGAAAAACAATACATCATCATATGTTTCCTTTTTTATCTGTCCAAGCTGAAATTCATTTACAAAATATTCAACATATTGACAAACCGCATGTCTAACTTCCTTTCTCAACTGTGAATCATTTATCACTTTTTTCACCTCATATTCATGCCCGCACTATTATTGCGATGTTTTCTCTGCTGTACAATCTGGTACAATGCATTTCTTACAAGTTCTAAATATTTTTCCTCATAAGCTCGAATTCCCGTCACCCTGTTACAATACATATGAACAATAGAAAAAATAATATTCTCTCTGCTGTTCGTGTTTTTCCCTTCCGCTATCTGGCTGTCTATTTTTTCTGCAAAAGAATTTAAAACTCTTTTTTCCTGAATATGTTCTTCCATGACATCCAGATATTCACCTTCTTTTTCATCCAGCACCGCCTGCACGTATTGAACATACTGCCGGCTCCGTTCACGATACTCTTTTCTGTATCTATTCTGAAAACCCACGGTGTCAATTAAACAAAACATATCGTCCAAATCTTTCGTCAAATTTTTCAGAATAAAAGAAATGCCAATCATATATACTTTTTCCAGTTCTTTTTCATCATCCAAAATGTTGTTATGAAGAAGCTTTTCCACGGTTACGGAATCTTTGAAAAATATCTGTTCACAGGACTCAATCAGCTCTTTTCCGCCGTATCTATTGATTTCTCTGAAATATGTATCAAACATAACATTATTAATCATTTCCATATCCATCAGTCTTTGAATCCACTTATTTATTACGCTAAGCTGTATATATGCGGTCTCTTCATTAACACATTTTACTCTGATTCTTAAATGTTCACCTAACTCATCTGAATAGCGCAGGAAAAAATGTTCAGGACAATCAAGATTGCCCAAAAGTTTTGGAAGCTCCATGCTGATAATCTCATCTCCGCGATGTCCAATTCCATATAATTTAAAATAAATCCAACCGCTTTCGCATAACGTTTTTCTTCTGTCGGTTTCACATAGTTCAGAATTCCCATTATAAAGCTCGGATGAAGCACGGTTTTGATTAATATTCAAAACACTGAATACACATTCATTAATATATTTATTTTTCTGATCATCCTGCACTATAGCGCCTTCAACCAACCCTTCCTCTATTTCAGAAAAATGAAGTTCCTTTTTTCTCTTAAATTCGTTATAAAGAATATGTAGATATTTCTCCTTATCTAAATCCACAATAATTCGATTATCAGTCGACGCATAATAGAGAATCGAATCCATCTTATAAATCTCCCTGAATTTTTCAAATTGATCTCTGAATTTATTATAGGAATCTCCGGAAATATCTGCTTTATCCAACATCCACATTCGTGGCACAACAACAATATCCTCTATCCTTATCCTAGGAAGATGCTTATAGTGTAATTGTGAAGGAAGATACGCTAACCGGCTTATTGGACAACTACTATACTCTCTGGAAACTCCTAGTAACAGCCTTGTTATTTTATTGTTCAATGTTGGGTTCAGCATATTATCTGTAATAAATCTCAATTTTTTCCCAAGTAGTTTCGACCATGCATATATTCCGCTACCATCAAGACCAATGTATATATCCTCGAGCTTAATCTCGCTATTTTCATCTTCTGAATGAGTCCCAAGCGCCAGGCAATACTTACGGTTCCTTCTTATGTTCAGGATATTACTCTGTCCGCCAAATGTTTTAAATTCTCTAATTTCAACATTCTCATATTGACTGTAAGCATCTTCGTTTTTCTCATACAGTTGATTATATTTCACAAATTCCTCTGCCGTGAAGCACTCCGAAAATCTCTGTGTCATGGCTCCAGCATGTTCGGCTCCAAAATTAGGTCCCAACCACAAGTCATATTTTTTATCTTTATCCAAAACCAGCACATTAATATCAAATGACCCAACTGATACAGGTTTATACTGCAGATGTGAAAAATCCTTATCAAAAAGACGAATTTCCTTCTCCTGATTTATGAATGCCTGTTGGATTTTATTATCTATAATATGTAAAATCTCTTCTTCGCCTTTTGTCCCTATCCTGCTTAAATCAATAAGGCTTCCACCGTCAAATCTGTTATCATCAATAATTTGCATAAGAGGGACTTTAACGTTTTCTCCATATACTTCCATGAATTTCTCTTTTAATGCATGAGTTGTGTCAAAGTCAATGGGAATCTTATACAATACTTCTGCCAATTTTTCAATTTTTTTCTGAATACTTCTGTCTAGTGTATTCACCACGTATTGGTTACCCGTATTTAGTATAAGATAATTTTTATTCTTTTTAATTGCACTCATTCTTTTATAAATTTCTTGGAGTATTTCTTCACTTTCTTCTTTATGGTATTCCTCAAGCAAATCTTGTATCTTTCTCAATTCAAATAAATAATGTCCTGAATATTCTATCTCATCTAATTTTTGAATGATATATGCCAGTGGATCAACACAATACGCCGGTATCCGAAGGTCTGAAATCAGGAACTCATTTTCTATCATATCACCCAATGTCTTCGCAATCACTGTCTCTGGAACCGCCCCATATGATTCTTTGACTCTGTCAGACAATTCTTTCAGAATAATAAAATCTGATGCTAAAGATTTTAATAAATCCGTCAACGGTGTATGCCGGATACTTTTCTCCTCGATAATCTTCTTTTCATCCTCCGCTTTTCCATGACTTGTAAAATACAAATTTTTCACCCGGTCACCACTTATATAACACAAAGGATTATATCGGACTTTTAGTTTTCCTTGTATTGCGTCCTCCTTCTCCAACAAACTCACAATTTGATTTATCCAATTATTGTCAACCCGCAAATCCAGAAGCTGTTTCCCGCGCAAAAGGCACGTACTTTCATCAAACTTTCCTAATGCAACAGATGCAAAATATCCATATGGAGTAGGACGTCCCACACTCCGCAGGAAATATTTCAACAGTGATTCTGTCAGATTCTTATATCCCTTCTCATCTGTAGGTCTATTAACATAACTTTTGTAAAGAGTTGGACTAGCAGTTAACAATGCTTTTCTGAAAAAGCTGTCCAATTCTTTATTCTGGCGGATAAACTCATATATATCCAACTCTTGACACTCATATTTATCAAGGTATTTTATGGGTAAATTGGGTGTTCTAATCATATAATAATCCTGACATTCTGCTTTCATCTTTTCGTCTCCTGATTAATTTTATTTTTATTGCACTTGTATCTCATACAGTTTTTTATATGTTTCATTGGATTTCGTTAATTCTTCATGAGAACCATTTCCTGTGATTTCTCCATGCTCCAAAACAATAATCCGATCCACACTTCTGATCAGATTGTTAAATTTATGCGCAACAATGATTCCTTTCTTTCCATCTAAAAGCTCCTGATACAGCATCGCTAACCGCTGTTCAGATATCGCATCCATCGCTGCGTTAGGCTCATCCATAATGTATAAATCTGCATTTTTACAAAATGCCCTTGCAAGGCCAATCTTCTGCCACTGGCCGATTGAAATTTGCTTTCCATTGTCGAACCAATAGCCAATCTGACAATCCAGTTGCTCATCCGTTTCATCGATCAACTGCTCCAGATCAAATTTCCGACAAATTCTTTTCAGCTTTTCATCATCATCTATTGCGTTTAGATTTCCATATGCAATATTTTCCCTAAATGTTGCCTCATATTTATAAAAATCCTGAAATAATGTAGCTATTTTGTTAAGTACAGATGTCTTATTAATCTTACCAAGTTCCACTCCATTAATCAAAATTTCTCCCTCATAATCATCATAAAAGCCCATTATAACTTTTAAGAGAGTGGTTTTTCCGCTTCCATTCTGTCCTACTACTGCAATTGTCTGGGCGCCATCTATTTTAAGATTAATATCTCTCAGTACATAATCCTGGTCTTCTCTGTATCTATAATACAAATGCCTGATTTCAATACATTCAATTTCTTCGATATCCATCAGAGCTTCTTTTCCTTTGATTCCTTCCTCCGGATAATCCAAATATTCTTTTAACTGATCAATGTACATGCTTTCCTGATTCATATCGGAAAATATCTGTAATACAGACATCACGTGTGTTTTTACTTGTGTAATCGTCTTCATATATGTCACAACATTTCCAATCAGAATCTCTCCTGTATATCCGCAAAACACAATATAAGCAAATATGAGGCCATCAATCATTGTTTCAAGAACCGTAGCGCCGCCCAATCGTACAGTACTTTTTTTCTTCAACCTTAAATCTTCCGCATTAAACTGTTTTTTATACTCTCTATACCGACCGATAAAATGCGAGAACAAGTTATAAATTTTCAATTCCTTATATGCTTCTCCATAAGTAAGCACATGCTGCATATACCAACATTTTCTCGAATCGTTCGTACGTTCTCTTATAACTTTAAATGTCTCCCGATTCATCTTCCTATTTATGCAGAATTTAACGATAGGAATGATAAGAATACACAACATAATCCAAATACGGAACCTGACAATAATCAACAAATACGAAACTGTTGTAATAATACTGGAAAAAACACCCATCAAAGAATCCAAATACGTCAGCAATTTTCCATCCGCTTCATACTGCGCCCTGGACACCATATCGTAGGTCTCACTGCTTTCAAAACTTTTCAGATTCAATCGGGACGACTTTTTAAGCACCTCCTGATTCAAATGTAGATTATACTCCTGTGCAAATGTGTACTTATAGTAATCCAGAAAGTACTCGATCAGCATCTGAAACAAATCAATTCCAATATAAATTGCCGCAAGCACCAAAAGCATCTTTAGGCTTCTTCTTTCCTGCAAACTGTTCATAAGACTTTGCGAGACCAGCGTAGACATTGGGGAACAGATAGCCGTTATAACTGTCACAGTCCCCATTGCAAAAATATACTTATGATCAAATCGAAAAATTGATCTTAATACCCAGATTATATTATCTATTACATTTGTTTTCTTTTTCATATGCATCAATCCATAAATAATAATTTCCCGTAAGTAAGATTGCCTGTCATGCTGTTACACAACGCCAGTATTGTTCCTGCGCTTCCATTCAACAGCGAAAAATCCTTACGGTAACCTTCATCCTGCATTTTCTTTCTATGCTCTTTCAGTGTGATCTCCACGTTTCTCTCCAGGTTCACAAGACACCTTTCATCCTGGCTTTCCAGAAAGGCATATTTCTGTATCGAAATCACACTCCCATATCCGTGGCATACGATTGGGCTGGAGAGATTGTATTCCTTTGCGGGCTGTGCTAAAATATCCACCAATTTATCCAGATAATACGCATATTCCATCGGCTTCCTTAAATACTTCGCCGTCTTCATTAAACTGCGGACAATCCCAAGATTCCCATAACACCACCCGGCATTCTCCGTAAGATCAGCGCTCGTTTTGCTGACATAACAGTCAATCGGAAGCCTTCTCGGATAGCGAACAATCCCATTATTCTCCACACATAATTCCTCATACAGCCCGAATAATTTCCAGATTGCTTCCTCCAGATACATTTCCTGGATTCCTTGTCTCTTCGCCTTCGCCAGAGCGACGAGCGGGCCCGCAACCCCATGTGCCATCCCGAAATTGATATGTCCCTGTTTCATCGTCTTTCGTTCTATTGCAAGAAACTGTTGTCTTCTTCTTATGTGATAGCGAAGAATTTGTTTCCCCCAATAAGAATAATCTCCTGACAAATAGATTAAGAATCGTATCAGATCCCGCAATTTCAGCTTCTCCTCCGGCTGGTTCAGTATTTCCTCACAGTCCAGCAGATAATATACCACACCTGCAATTCCGCCTAATATATCGTACGAACCAAACGAAAGTTTCCTCTGCTGGAACAAATCTGCTTTCTGACACGCTTGATCTAATAAAAATCTATCCAGCAATTCTGAAGTCTCTTTTAACTCTCCTGTCCTTCCCATGATCTCATGAACTGAAAATGTAAGCACTCCCAATCCCCCATACATTCCATCATTCGGAGAAGCAAAATCTATATCCAGATCCTGTCCCAGTAGTCCTACCATCTTTTGCGCCATTGACTGAATTACTCTTTCGTCCGCTCCCAAACTCTCTTCTAACATCATTTGCGATAGAAAAAAAAACATCTGAATGTATTCCTCACACTTGTCTCTGAGGTCATTCTCATTAATATACCGTATATAAGTCTGTATTTCTTCTTTAACCTCAGACTTCATGTACATCACTCCTGCATTGTAATTTTCTAAGGTTCAGCACTTCCTGAAAAGTCTCGCACTCTGCCATCCCGGAATCATACCAATATTTAATCTCATAGGATTCATCTTTATACTGTTCCATATCCGCGTTGACAAATCTAGCCTTCAGATACTGAAACGTATTTTCTAAATCAGCCGTGCTTATATATTGTTCTTGATCAGAAAATGCTTTTACGATATTGGATACAATTCTTTCTATAACTTCCTCCTGATCTAATTCCTCTAGTGCCACAACCTTATACTCTCCAACCACATTACACCCCATCTGTAAAAGGAGCTTCTGCAAGTAATAAGAAACAAATTCCTGTCCGCTTTGATCTGTCACTGTCACTACAATCCCATTTTCCCGGAAAGTGCCAAAGTATGAACCCAAGATCCAATCCTGTCAAGAAATGTTTTCATCGCGCCGGACACATTATTCAAATAGACTGGCGACAGTAAAACAATTAAATCTGCTTCTAGAATTTTTTTTCTAATGTATTCCATACTATCCTCTTGATCCTGCGGACATAACCCTTCATCAAAACATTTTCCGCATCCCCGACACTCCTCCACTACATTGTTTCTGGCTGTATACAGTTCCATTTCTATGTTCTTCTCTCGCAGCATTGTTTTCAATTTTTCTCCCAGACAGATGCTTTTTGAAAACGCGGAGCGACTTCCTGCATAACCAACTACTTTCATACTCTTTCCCCTTTTCTGTATTCCTTCGTAAAAAGAAATAGCAGCATAACAATCACAGCAACAGCGGTCATAATACCGTCAAAGACGCTTACACTTTCAACCGTATCGGCGACAGTTACTAAATCAGAATCAAATGCTGACACCGCCGCATTATTGACTCCATGAATCAAAACACAGAGCCAGATATTATTTGTCTTCATATATGCCCATCCAAAAAATACAGCTAGCGCAATAACATACGGCATACGCATCAAAACAAGCAGTACAATCAGCTTCCTCTGCCCCGGCTCAGAGATCTGGAACCACAGTGGCATATGCCACAGCTCCCATATGATTCCCAGCAAAATAACGCCCATGCGCTTCCCGAATATATTCTGCAGCCGTCCCTGCAGGCACCCCCGCCATGCATATTCTTCCCCGAAAAAATATATACTTTGCACCACGAAAATGTCGATTGGCGCAAACAGTAGATTGGAAACAATCTCATCTGCCGTGCGCAAGGCTCCGGCATGTATAAGCTGCGGAAGGTTTGATATCTGCGCAATGGCTACAAACATAATATAAATGCCAATGGCCTTTTTTAAATCTTTAAACGGATAAAGTTCCTGCTCGTCAATCATCCTGCCCAATAAAAGAACGATGCTCAATGCCATAGAAGAAACCGTCAGCATATCATCTGCCGCTTTCCCGGTTATTACTTTCGCCGCACACAATACCATCACCGCAGTACTCTCGATAAAAGCAATTGTATAAATCCAATGAAACCACCCATGAATTTTTCGCTCACAGATAATTCTTCCCAATATAATACCGAAAGTCGGAAGAATCATCATGTACGACGCCGGTATATTGTACGCCAAAATCCCCTCTACCCGTATCTGCGGTAACAGTAACCACGGCAATCCAAAAGCTACAGCTGCAAATGTAACGATTTTTATTTTATCTGTTTTTGAAAATAAAATTGTCTCCATATTCACACCTTCCCTTTGATTCTTTTTTATAAAAGAGCGCAGCAAAATGCCACGCTCTTACATTTTAGATACACTGAGGTTCAGCCGCAGCATTCGTCCTCTTGCAGCACATCGCTGACCTTCCTGTTGTCGGCGTATCAACAGATTTACACTTGTTCTTTAATGACATTTTGGATATGAAGCTCACAATCTTAGTCGAAATCTCTGATACTCCACTTGGCTCCGCTTCCCCACCTGATGCTACATTCCTTAAGTCAAGATCAAAATCTTTAAAGTTACCCATAATTGTTCTTCCTTTTTTCTTTTAAGTTGTTTCGGAATTCCTTTGTAATTACTTTTTTAATATGTCATTTTTTTTTTGTTTTGTCAATCAAAATTTTTTATTTTATTAAAAAAATTATAATAAAGGAAACGGGGAGCTTTTTGCTGAGAGTAAGTATTGACTTAGACCCATAACCTGATTTGGATAATGCCA
>OKRX01002986.1_pt1 | contig 10631 bp, 7 predicted proteins | sample 1601241 | NCBI WGS metagenome assembly OKRX01 (sample SAMEA3541500, study PRJEB24748) | human gut metagenome | biome: human gut; feature: human-associated habitat; material: faeces | place: China | collected 2012
GATTTTATCGGGTGCCCTTGACATGCAATAAAATCCATGCTACTAAATAGACAACGGGCTGAACAGCAAGAGATGCCATTCAGCCCATCACATTATATTTTAGTATTCTATAAACCTACGATTTTATCATCAATCTGAGAGGTTTACACAGAATAATTTACACTACCAGTGATAAATTTTGTTGCTTAGTCTTTGCAATTTTCAATTTACCAATATTATCAATCGTTTAATACAGAACTAATACAGCGTCAGGGCAGTTATAAGTCGAGAGATTTGTAGCTGCCCTTTTTTTATTGCTTTTGGACACGATGTCCAGAAGCGGAAAGGAGAATTATGAGGTATTTATTACATCGTAAACGCAAAATAGGTTCTTTCCATTGTTAGTTGAATTCACAGCGAAATTGCTCGTAAAAGCACTTTTGCTTTTAATAAATCATACACCCAGTATTTCAATAGAATATTCAACAGTGCCTTACACCGAGCGTTCGAGCGTTGTAATGATTAGTTCTATCATCGCATGAAGCTTCAAAAAAGTCATTCTTTATCTGCGCTCTATAATCGCACTACCTTCAATTATCATCAATTCTTCTCTCTTATTTTTTAATCTATTTATTTTATCTTCCAATTCTTCAATAATTCCTGCATCCAGTTTCAACACTAATTTTTTCAATTTTTTATTATTTTCAAATACATCAAAATCTACTTCTATCTTCCCACTCAGGCACTGTATTTCTACTTCTTCCAGATTAATCATATTACGTAGATCATTATCCGTAAAATATGCTATTTGTCCGGCAGAGAGTACTAATCTTTTTATACTCTGTAACGTTCTTCTTTCTGCTATAGAATTGAGTATTGGCGACAGATCTCCTCCTGTGCAAAATACTAACTCTTCCAGATTATTATAATAATCCAAAAAATCAATGTCTTCTATCACTCCACTTAAAAGCAATTTTTTCACACCAGAAAAATATTGATAAATTTCTGTATGCCCGTAATAGTCATTTTCATTTCTCATATTCCCTATCAAATGCAATTCCTGTATATGCTCTAATATTTCTTTGTCTTTTTCCCTTATTTCCAAACCTCCGATCATATTTAAAAGCAAATCATACGTGACAAGTTTGTCATCTTCCACCTCTTTAAACAATACTTCCTGCAATTGTTCTTTTATCCCCTGCTCATACAAAATTGTATCTTCATATTCACTTAAAATTTCTAAAGCCAATTGCTTTATTTGAACATTGCCATTTCCTTGTATATAAGAAACAACATCCGGCAACGTATCTTCATTGTCTAGATTATAAAGTAACAATAAACAATTCCATCTGTCATCATCTGAAAATTCGCCCCTGTCCTTCAAAAATGGGAGAAGATAATTCCCTGCTTGCGACATTTCACTTATCTGCTCTCTTTTTGGCGGAATTAATCTGGCAATCTGCTGTTCAATTTTTGCCTGCATTTTAAAATTGGTAAACGAAGCATTCGCCGCACACAAAGAAGCCATGAGTATATATCTCTCGTCTTTCTCCTCTTCAGCTCTTTTCATCATTTTTCTCAATGTTGACGAAACCTGCACCTCTCCCATCTTGCTAAAACACATAATAATCGTTTCTCTCCAGTTAGGATTACATGCCTCGTCTACCAGTCTTCCCCAGTCACAATCTCTGCATATCGATTCCACTGCTAGATATTCCATAAATGTTTTATGAATAAAATCTATGACCCCTTTTTCTGGTTCTCTTATAATTCCACTTCTTTCAACTAAAAAGTCCAGGATCTTTTCCGTCTTACACTCCTGCTCTGAAAAAGCAATAATATTCATATTCTTAAAACGTTTATCCAGAAAGTCAATCACATTTTCTTTCAATTCCGAAGCATTGTTGTTGCGAAGCATCCAATAAGCCAACTCTTCCAGAATCATCTTTTTCTTACTATAATCCAATAATTTCAGATTCTTATCAACACTTTTTTGAATTCCTCTTTCTGCATCTCTGGAATCGATCAGCATTTTACAACAGCTTTCATATAATTCCATTTTATTTTCTGGAAGATGCTGCTCATTTATATAGTTCAGTGCACAAAGCATTGCACAAAGCAGCGGCGTTTTTGCCAGATTTTTCAAAGCAGGACTGTTTCCGATTCTCCCGATAAGATTATTTTCCAATTGTTTTATCTCCCGGTCATCAATAATTGCATCATCATGCAGAATCGCTCTGTGCCAATATCTGATGAATTTTTTGATATTATTCATTTTCATCGGACAGATCTCATAACGTTTTTCGTAAAAAGCTCCCTCTTCTCTGACCGAATTTCTTGCCGTTAATATAATCCTGATCTTCGGATATTTTTTCACCAGTTCCTCTACAAAATCGTATACATCATCTCTTCTATTTTCCGACACTTCATCCAAACCATCAATCAAAATCAGAACTTTATTTTCTTTCAGCACGTGATCCAGCCATCCTTCCGGACAATGATATCCGAAGGATTCTGCGAAACGATTCACATATACCTGCAAATTAACCGGCCATTCCTGTATTCTTCGGACCTCTATTACAATCGGAAGTGTTCCTCGTATATTTTCTACTTTTTTATAATCATTCCCAGCCGAACAGATTGCAACCCATTTCAAAAATGTTGTCTTACCGGAACCGGCTTCTCCTCTTATCCAGACAACATTACTATCCTTAAGAACCTGTGATATCTCTATCTCATCTTCATAATCCAGACAATTTAATTCCACATATGCAGATGTTATATTGTATTTTTTTATCTTCCGGTTATTTATCCCCGCTCCTATCAGTTCCACTTTACCATATCTTTCAAGAATAGTTTCCCGGTATTTATTCTCAAAATCACGATAAGTAACTTCCGTACTTTTGTACAAGTTTTTCATATTATGTATTTCACTTAATATTTTTTGCAAATATTTTTGGTATTCCATTTGGCGTTCTATCACAACAGTCAATGCCTTCGGTGTAAATCCCGGCCATTTTAAGACAAACTCCACACACGCCTTTGCAACATAACTGACACAATTCTCATACAAGCCTCGTTCTTTATCACTCCACAGTTTTACCATCTCTTGTCCATTCTTTAAAATCTCAGTTTTCAATACATCGGGTTTAAAAAACTCCAAAGCAACCGTCTCTTCACTGATATTAACTTTCTCAACATCTTTTATTATTTCATTTACTATCTCTTCTTTTCGTTCATTGCTTTCAATTTCAATATCCTCAAAAAAGTGCTTCGCTATGTCTGCAATGTAACTCTGCATCGTATAATTGAATTGCATAGAATCCCACATCTGTAATCCACAAGCCTGCGCCATTTGCCCAAAGTCAATCAAGTTTTGACTTAACACCGTATTATCCTTCGCCCAGTTTCTGATCAGCATTCTGAAGATCATGCTTATTAATTCGATTACTTTTCTTTCCATTTTTGTATCCTTTGTTATAATCTGCTTTTCATATTTTACCGTGTTATTTAACAGTGCCTGACACCGAGAAGTTTATTTGATTTTCCGAATCTTCTTGGTTTGCTATTACAAATATAACCTTGCAATGTACCCAAAACTCTGTTTGTGTATTTTATGAGTCCTGTAATACTACTTAAATTTATTCTATTACGTAAAGTATCTAAATCATCGCTATCACATTGATTCTTCAAAACTTTACTGAACAACGAAATTAACTCAACATACATTTCTTGTTTTTGCTGACATTGCTTTTCAACTTGTTCATGTTTTCACAATTTCTAAAATAATTTTCATCTTTTCCTGATATTAAATCTATCACGTTTCTACTATAATTAAATTTTCATTATAGCATTAATCAAAAATTTTCGTAATATCTCGATACCGATTCAACACCCAGTAAATCCCCACATACTCTTCTCTAACTTTATAAATAATCACAAAAATTTAATAGCGCCTGACACCAATGGATATGTATTAACAGACCTATTAAATTAAATATAACATAAAATGAAAACAAGCACTATTAAAACTTTTCAATCTCACACAAAATATTAATCCGAAAGGAATATATTCTTATGCATAATTTTATTCTTCTTATAATTATTGTCTTTGCCATTGCATGCCTGATTGTTGTCTGCTGCTTATGTATTGCATCTACAAACTGGCGAGATGACAGACATGATTATGAGTTAGATGATATCAGGGATAAATCAGATGAGAACAAGTAAATATGACAGCACCTCAATGTTCATGACATTAATATTTTTCACATATCACCGTATTAAAGTATTCCTCTAAAATTAAAACTGACTATCCAGCCAGTTCTAATCTCTATACTTTGACATACTATAAATCAGAAAATAAATCTTCCTTATACACTTCTGTTTTCAGCATCTCCTCAAAGCTCTCCTTCACTGTAACCACATCTTCCTTGTATGTCATACCATACCAGGTATCATTACTGCGCAATACTTTGACTGACATCTTATTTTCTGCTAATAATTCACCAATAAAAGTTGGAATCAGATATTCCGCTTTCATTGGATCAGCCGGGACTTCATTCTTAAAGAAATCAGCAAATCCTGCTTCTAAGGTTTCCAAAAATGCCGGTGTCAATCCCCACATATTCATAGATACCAGAGAATTCATATCAACAGCCACGCCGTCTGCTTCTGCTCCGTCCGCAGTCTTTATAATGTTCTTTTTCTCAACAACCTCAGTCAGATTGTTCTGTTCGTCCATCTTGCAGATACCACGAGTTACACCGCCGTTATCGGACAGAGTGTTCTTCAAGACAAATCCCGCCATACAAGACTTGCCGCCATTTACCAGATACTCATGAACAGCTTTAAAACCTTCCTTGCCATAGTAATCATCTGCATTGATGACAATGAAGGAGTCTTGATGATCTTCTTTGCTGCAAGCACGGCCTGACCGGTTCCCCACGGTTTTGTACGACCTTCCGGCAGAGTTCCCGGGATATCGTTAATATCCTGAAACGCATAGTCCACTGTTACATTGTGGGAATTACAGATAGCGACAATGCGGTCACCAATGCACTCTTTGAATTCCTTCTCGATATCCTTACGGATAATAAATACCACATGGTCGAAATCAGCCTCAATCGCATCATGAATGGAATAGTCCATGATGATGTGTTCAGAAGCGTCTATCGGCTCCAACTGCTTGATTCCCGTTCCGAAGCGATTGCCGATACCAGCTGCCATGATACGTAATGCTATTTTCATTATATTCTCCCTGTACTATCTTTTGTTCCACTGCTTTAACCGACTATCCTTTAACATATACAGATCTTTTCTTTTTGTTTTCCCACTTTATAAAATTTTAATGGGTCGAGTAGGTGCACCCCTTACGGTCGTACACCCCTCACAGAATTCCGGACGTGCGGCTTTCCCGCATCCGGCTCTTTGCGAAACGAATCGTTCACATTTATCAATCGTATACACTGACATATATTCTTGCTCTTACTAACGGGTAACTGCTATCAATCATATTCAGAAACTCTACCCAGTTGTAGCTTTTCATAACATTATAACGAAATGCTGTGATTCTCTCTGAATTGTCAGTGATGCCATAGTAATGGAAATAACCAGTCAGTATCTCATTAAGCTTGGAAATGATTTCTTTTACTCTCAAAGTCCGCATGCTGCCTATCAGCCTGTGAACCTCTTTACATTTCTTTGCAAATTTCTTCTTGCTGGTTCTCCTCTTCACTCTGAATCTACCGCTCCTGCTTTTGGAACAATAGTGTGTAAAACCCAGGAAGTTAAAGGTTTCCGGTTTTGTTCCCCGTCTTTTGCAGTTTTCTTCTGCAAAGCGTCCGAACTCTATCAGTCTGCTCTTTTCTTCCTCCAGGCTTAATCCAAAGTGTCCCATCCTGTGCTTAAGCCGTTCATAGAACCATTCTGCATCTGATTTATACTGAAAGCATACTACGAAATCATCGGCATAGGCTATCAACCCTCCATATCCTTTTAATCTTGGAGTTATCACCTCTTTAAACCACCACACCAGTACATAGTGCATATAGATACACGAGATGACCGGTGAACAGACAGAACCCTGTCCGCTTCCTTCCTCTGTTGCTTCGAACTGGTAATCGTTCATAATCCCTGCTTTCAGCATACGCCTGACAAGCCGGGTGATATTAGGGTCTTTAATCTTTGATTCTATGAAGCGGATAATCCATTCATGGTCAAGATGTTGGAAAAATCCTTTAACATCCGCATCTAACACATAACTGGTCGGCTTTCTTTCCAGCATCGTGTTCAGTTTACGGATTGCCCTATGGCATCCTCTGTTAGGTCTGAATCCCATCATTTCGTCATAAAACAATGGTTCAAATACCGCTTCCAGTATCCTGCGCAGTGCTTCCTGCACCAGTTTATCTTCATAACAATAGATACTAAGAGGGCGCGTCTTTCCATTATCCTTTGGTATCTCTACCAGTCTTGCCGGTTTGGGTTTGTAGGATTTCTTCTTTAAACGTTCTATCAGGTTTTCTATGTTCTCATCCAGGTTTCTACTATATTCCTCTTTTGTAACTCCGTCGATTCCTACAGCTTTCTCCCCATCCATTTGAAGATGACAACTCTGAAGCATCTCTTTGTTAATGAGATGTCCCAGTGACGTAAAGACCATGTCTGGATTCTCTTTTGATAATTGTGATATTCTCGCCAATTTCGTTTCCATTAGTTCTCCTATCTCTGTGTATAGCTAATGTTTCCTCTTTGATATAGTTTCGCAGGCCAGAACTGCGAGGAACAGTTCTATCTCGACTTCCCTCCGGCATTTATTTTGTTCATGCCTTCATCAGTACTTTTCGGGCCTCCGACTACCTGCATTTCTTTTGCCTTTCTTCTTTTGGTTGTGGGGCATACCTTCCTTTTACCCACTACGGAAGGAAAATGCAGGTTCTCCCACAGTTGACATATAATCCTTGTATAACATGAATAGTTCCCTCCAACACCGCAGAGCCACGTGAAATCTCGCCATTACGATAAACCCGTGTTTTGCCTTCCTTCCAGACCACAAAGTCGGCGCTCTGATTTATGGGATTTCGGTGCTCTATAGCTATCCCTATTACCTTGCTGTCTACGCTTAGCATATGCCGTTACCGTCATACACCCAAGACTCGCTTCAAATGCTGTGGCTAGCAACTTATTTGACAGGATTTCCACCTGCCGGATTATATGCCCTTAACTGGGCGCACGGTCTGACCACGAATATTTCCTTATATTTTCTTCCCACAAACTATAATTAATCATTTAAAATTGTCTCTTTTCTATTTATTTCTAAAACTAATTATACCTTATCCAATATCATATGAGAACACTCAAAATTACTTATTCTTCCTTTCCTAAAATGAATTCTTAGATTCCACTGCCCCTCGGCACTGAAATTTACTTTTTCAAGTCAGCGATTAAATATTCTTGTGCCTCACCGTAATATTCAGCCAGTTTATATGTCTATGTAACACAATACCACCAGGGACACAAAAAAAGCCACTATTCCCGTCCCCGATGGGCCCCAACGGACAAATGTTATTACAATTAACACCATCTATCTCCCCACAAAATTATTTTCACCTCTCCACAACTTATCCCTTGCCATTTCCCCGCATATGTACTATACTTTATATGTTTTACAAATGCCACAAGCATTACAATAACGTTATTTTAATTAACATTCGCACAATTTAAATGCATAAATAACAATTCAACCAAACAAAAGAAAGGACCGTACCACATGAAAAAATTATCCACCTCTCTCCTTGCCAATCTGGTAGCAACGAAGAGAAAAGAATTGAAACTTACTCAGCAGGATCTGGCTGATGCCACAGGCATCAACCGCGCCCAGATCTCACGTCTGGAAAAGGAGGATTACCTCCCGTCCATTCCACAGCTGGAACAACTCGGTGAAACACTCGGATTCGAGCCGGATGAAGTATTCGTTGACAACAGCAGCAACAAGCTTCCATCACCATCACCGCTGAATATCGCAGTAGCCGGAACCGGATATGTCGGACTTTCTATTGCCACTCTGCTTGCACAGCACAATCATGTCACTGCAGTGGACATCGTTCCTGAAAAAGTAGAGATGATCAATAATAAGAAATCACCGATTCAGGATGATTATATTGAAAAATATCTGACTGAAAAGGAACTGGATCTGACTGCTACATTAGACGGCAAAGTAGCTTATAAAAATGCAGATTATGTAGTTATCGCTGCACCGACAAACTATGACAGCAAGAAGAACTACTTTGATACTTCTGCCGTAGAAGCCGTTATCGAGCTTGTATTAAAAGTAAATCCGGAAGCCATTATGGTCATCAAGTCTACGATCCCGGTTGGCTATACAGAGTCTGTCCGTAAAAAATATAATACATCAAATATCATCTTCAGCCCCGAATTCTTAAGAGAATCCAAGGCATTGTACGACAACTTGTATCCAAGCCGTATCATCGTTTCTACAGACAAATCCGATGAACGACTGGTAAATGCTTCTCGCACATTTGCAGCACTCCTTCAGGAAGGTGCTCTGAAGAACCAGATTGATACTTTATTCATGGGATTCACAGAAGCCGAAGCAGTAAAACTTTTCGCAAATACTTACCTTGCACTGCGTGTGTCTTACTTCAATGAATTGGATACCTATGCGGAAATGAAAGAGCTCAATACTCAGGAGATTATCAACGGCGTATGCCTGGATCCTCGTATCGGAACACATTATAACAACCCTTCATTTGGATACGGCGGATACTGCTTGCCGAAAGATACCAAGCAGCTTCTGGCAAACTACAATGATGTGCCTCAGAATATGATGTCTGCTATTGTGGAAAGTAACCGTACAAGGAAAGATTTTATTGCAGATCGTGTACTCAGCCTTGCCGGTTATTATGATTATAATAATCATGGGGATTACTCCGCTGATCAGGAAAAAGAATGCGTCATCGGCGTTTACCGCCTTACCATGAAGAGCAACTCTGATAACTTCCGTCAGAGCAGTATCCAGGGAGTCATGAAACGAATTAAAGCAAAAGGCGCCACTGTCATCGTATACGAACCAACTCTTGAAGACGGCACAACCTTCTTTGGAAGCAAAGTTGTGAATGATTTGAATAAATTCAAAGAAATGTCACAGGCTATCATCGCCAATCGTTATAACTCATCTCTTGATGATGTGAAAGATAAAGTATATACCCGCGATTTATTCCAGAGAGATTAATTCTTTTTCAAAAAAGCGGCGGCACATCCTTTCTTTCGTTAGGATCTGCCGCCGCTTTTTGTCCTTCATGATGACATTTGCAAGCTATCATATCTTTCCGCTCTGTTATGTACTTAAAGAAGTATGTTATAATACACAAACTTTTAATTCTTATTTACAAAATTCCCATTTTTGTCTAATGAAACCGGCATGCTATCTATTATATCCATTTTTTCAATTTCCATATAAGCATACTCATTAAAATGCTCAATCTTCTCTTGCCATCCATTATGAAGATTCATAACATGTTGCGCACCTTTTTCAGTAAATGCAACTGAATAATAGCATTCCTTAATTTTTTCTTTTCCCAACACATTTTTCTCATATGAAATAACTGCATCGCTGCCACTTCCAAGAATTATCATTGTATCTTCTCCAAAATCTCGAAATCTTCCTATCCAGTAAGAATAATGAATATAGGAATAATACATTCTTATTCCAGGATGCGGATGATCATATTCATCAATACTTTTATCAAAATAATCCGCAAATTTTCTTCCTGTTTTTTCTGCAAATGTTCGGAAACAAAGATAATTTGCTATAAACATCTTATCAAAATTTGCAAGATTTACCCTTATATCCTCCTGCCATTGCTGCAAAAACAATACCGCTTGTATTGTTACCGCAAAAGAATCCGCATCATATTCTTTTAACTGTGTAGTCCAATTCTTTACCTTTCGGTCTTTATCATTAGCTACATCTGACATTCTAAACGTCTCATCAATACTTTTTTCACCTTTTTGTTCTCTAAGATGTCCATGTGCTATATGTCCATACTCATGCGCAATGGTAAAATTGAGCATGTAAAAATATACATTATCCATAAAAATTGGTCGATTTTCTTCACTAATTTTAAAAACCGAAGTCAAATTATCCTGACTAACAAAATCTTCAACTTCATTCCAAAACGCTGTTAATAGGCCCACAGATAACGCTATATAATTTTCTCCGTTTTCATAATGACACAATGCATTAGCTCTTGTATCATTATATACCCATAGAGAGATCTTCATTTCATCATATTTTTCCGGCGAAACCCATGTAGGCAAGCCTTGTCGAAGTAATTCCAATGCTGTATTTGCTTTTTGAGATACCAAATAAAAGGCTTCGACAAATTCGTATAATTCAATTGTAGAATTGGAACAAGTAATTATCGCTTTCTTCATATAGTCAATTTCCCTTATAAAATTATAATGATTCGATATTGTTAATGTGCAAGAATGTATTGTTTATGATCTCTTAAATTGTCCGATTCTTGATCGAGACTGTAATTAATTCTGTGTAAACTCTAAAAGAGCTATATATCCTCTTGGATTGATGTTAAAATAAATATCAATTCAGGAGGATTTTTTTATGGCAC
>OKRX01002988.1_pt1 | contig 10625 bp, 10 predicted proteins | sample 1601241 | NCBI WGS metagenome assembly OKRX01 (sample SAMEA3541500, study PRJEB24748) | human gut metagenome | biome: human gut; feature: human-associated habitat; material: faeces | place: China | collected 2012
GACCGAAGCCGAATCCCGAAAGCAACACAGCGATTCGCCTTTATGCAACAGTCTCCTAATATTTCCTCGTATATCCCGCTATCTCTGCGCTTGGAGGAATAATGAAAGAGCCTGCTTACTTTTGCGTCAGAAAGTAATAACAACGCAAATAACACAACAACAAAATGAGATTTACAGCCATTGACACCTCCGCTTGGGAGGAACTGAAAGAGTGCATCGAGGAGCTGACAAAGAGTTTCAATGAACATTTTGCACCACCAGCCCAATTCCCTGACTTACTACACAATGGGGATGTATGCCGAATACTGAACATCAGTAAGCGAACATTGCAGCACTATCGAGACTCGTCCGTGCTGCCCTTTATCCAAATCGGACATAAGTGCTATTACAAGCGAGAGGATGTGGAAGCTCTCCTCGCTAACTCTAACACTCGTAAAGGTTAACGACTATGGAGTACGAAACTATCAATAAAGAAACACCAGAGATGAAGCAACTCATCTCTGGCATTAAAGGCTTGACGAATCGAGTGAGAAGCATCGCTCAAACTCATCGTCCTCTTTTTGAAGGTGAAATCTACCTCACAGGACGGGAGGTTTGCGAGAGACTGTTCCTTTCCCCTCGCACCCTGCAAGACTATCGGGATAAGGGCATTATCCCTTACACCCAAATCGCAGGGAAAATCCTCTACCGGCTCTCAGACATAAACAGAATACTGAGTGAGAACTATGTCAACAGAAACCTTCATCGGTAATGATGTAGGTCTTTGTTTTTATCCATTGTTTTGGTCAGAGTATCGCAAAAAAAAACTCTATCTTTGCCATTGAGTATCTGTGTATGCTCTTGCCTCTTGATAAAAGAGGCAGGATATTTTCTTATATGCCCGAGAGCAGAGAAACTTAAAGCAACAAAGGACAAAGGAAGCGAAGCACATAGTTTCACGTTTATTAAACAGGCAATGAAGTAAAAGTAACCAATTAAATAATTGGGCATTCTATTATAATATGAATCGATATATTCTCTTTTTCTTCTCGCTGTTGCTGAGCCTTTCGGTATCGGCTCAAAAGGTGATTCTAAGCGATGAACTCTTACCCCTATCGGGCGAAAACAATACGACAGTTTATTTCGAAAAGGACAGCCGAAAACCCTTGCAGGGAGAGTGGCGTATCAAGCGGGGGCTTGACGAAGAGACTATTTCCTTTTCTAACGGACTGATGGATGGCAAGTACCACCGCTATCGGGATGGTGTACTGAGAGAAACGGGAGCGTATGACCAGGGGAAAAGAAATGGGGTGTTCACGGAGTACTACCAAGACGGCAAAACTGCCAGCAAGATTACCCCTATGAAGAAGGGCAAAATCGATGGCTGTGTAAAAACCTATTTCAAAGACGGTCGTTTGGATTTGGAGAAAGAATACCAGGAAAGTGTGGAAAACGGCTTTGAGAAGCGGTATGACAGCCAAAACGGTGCTCAAATACTTGAGACCCGTTGGGTGAATGGGAAGAAAGACGGGGTCGAGTGGAAACTCACGAAGCAGGGAGATGGCGTTGAAAGCAAAGTCACACGAACTTATCGCATGGGCGTGCTACATGGGGCGTACAAAGAAGAAGTTTTGCGCAACGGAAATCCGATTCTGGTTGTAGAGGGACAGTATGCCGATGGAGAACGTTCGGGGGTATGGAAAGAGTACGACGCCACTATGAAGACGACAAGATTACTAAGAATTAATCATTGAGACAAGCGAATTTGTATGACTGCATCAATAATTGCCGGGAGTGTCCTTATCGCAATAGCTGTGCTTATACTGATTTGGGGTATAATCACCTCTAATAATCTCATTGCCAAGAAAAACAGGGTGGAACAATGCCGGAGTGGCATTTGTGTGGCACTCAAGCAGAGAAATGACCTTATACCCAATTTGGTGGCATCTCTTAAAGCGTATATGGGACACGAAAATGAAATCCTTACCCGCATAGCCGAACTAAGGTCTCGAGCAGACGGAGCCCCCGAAGCAGAACAAATCAAGGACGGGACAGAAATCTCCGCTCTTCTCAAACAAGTTAAGGCCGTTGTTGAGAGTAATCCGGATCTCAAAGCCAATGAGCAGTTTGTCTATCTCCAATATCAGATAACGGATATGGAGAACGAATTGCAGGCTATACGCCGAACTTATAACGCAACCGTAACGGATTACAACAATGCCGTAGAAATGTTCCCGTCTTCATACATCGCTTCAAGAAAACATCTTGGGAAAGAAGCATTGATACAAATTCCTGAAAGTGAGTTGGGAGACATTCATATCAAGGAGATTTTCGGATAAATGATGAAAGAAGACCACTTGATTGACTTCAAGATTGTCGCTCAACAAATGAGAGGGCAACTAACCCACATAGCTATGTGGCGTAAGATTGTTAGGCTTCTCATTTATTCCGTTTACCCTTTGGCTCTGCTTTGGCTTGCATTCACTATATTCGGAAGGTATATCGTCGATGCGGGCAATTATGAAACCTCACAAATAACGGCAACGTATGTCGTCATATTCTTTGTCGCCTTTGTGGTCCTCAATACGCTGTTCTCTTTATGCCTAAATGTACTGAAGCAGAAAGAGGAAAAAGTAATGGGGCAAATTATCAACCAGCTATTTCCGGATGCAAATTATTCTCCGACAAAAGAAGTAAAGGTGTCCGATATTCGGGCAAGCAGACTATTCGGGACCCCAAATAGGTCGGAGGGTACTCTACAAGTGGCAAGTTACGGTGCATTGAGTTTCCCAACTCAGCATCAAGCATTGACAATAGCCGATATAGGAGTAACCGCAACAAATGAACAGAATACTAAACCATGGAGATCCTTTAGGCTCCTCTATCGGGCGATTTTCAGTCCGATGTGGGGCGCACAAGTAGAGAGCACGATGTTCAGCTTTAGGGGAATGTTTGGTTACTGCCGTCTTCCAAGAACTTGCAGGGGATTTGTTATGCTGCTTCCCGACCATTTGGAGGATAAGTTGGGCTACTTCGCTCTGACGATACAAAAACTGAGGGAGAGACATAAAGCAAAGTTTGTTTATTTGGAAGACCCCGAGTTTGAACGTCTCTTTACCGTATATGCCGATGACGAGGTAGAAGCCCGTATGATTTTGACCCCGGCAATGATGAAGAAACTTACCGCTCTTCGTTGTTCCTTTACTCATGACTTGATGCTCTCCTTTAGCGGAGATACATTTTATTATGCCTCCAATATGCCAAAAGGATTTCTTCGCCTTAGCGGGAAAACATCTTTAAACGAAGACCTATTGCTTGAAATCTACCAAGAGATCGGGTTCTGTCTTTCTGTAGAAGAAATGATGGGGAAGCATGTGGATAAGTAGGAAATATGATATAATAGACTTATGTTTAACTTTAGAATAATACTTGTATGATCTGGAAAATCATCGTGGCAATAGTCGCTGTCTTGATTATTGCTTTTATCGTGTTTGAAATCGTGTCTCGGATCTTTGCTAAGAAAAACCTGAAAGCCTTTTTGGCTTCTCATCCTCAAACACCGCTCACCGAGGAAAAGAAAAGGTTACTGGTATTTGGAGCCATCTTGTCTTGTTATCGCAGTGAGGACATCCTTAGTATTATCACCGATGATAATATGAATGTATACAAGACCGGGCTTCAAAAACAATGGGGCATTAATGGTCGGGAAGATGCTCTAGAGACGCTAAACGCTCTGCTTAATTTAGAGCAGAGTACGGAATTGGACGAAGTCCTTGCTCAAAGAGGTTCTTCCGAGGAACTTATTGAGCTGCAGACTTTGATAGCAGACGGGCTAAAAACGGATTTGGCTCAAGTCCGGACCACAACCTCCACGTATGCTTGGGACGTATGCCGACTGGTGAGCTTGGCAAAATGGTGTTATTGGTTGCAATACATCAGTGAAGCGGAAATGTGGAAGTACCTCAATGAAGGAGCGGTGAAAGCATCGTCATTAGGCAAAGACTGGAACGACTATACGGTCTCGTTCTTAATGGGCCGAGCCATTCACGGATTTGGTACAGAGGATATCATAGACGATTGTAAGGCTCTATATCATAGAGAGTCTGACACGGATGTGTATTCCAAATACAGCTTTAAATAACTTTTCAAAGCTGACCGAGTCCTCTGTGCAAAGGTCTCATAGATAGGTGTAAAACACCCTTGCGACCCCGGCCGAGGGGTCGGACAACCCTATCTAGGTCTGACCCCTCAGCCGAGGTCCTTACTCCATTATCCTCAACAGCTTGTATATGATCATTCGTACAACATTTCTTCTAATGCGTAACGCCTGATCCTGGTGAAGCTTTCCCTTTGCCAGGGTCTATTATTATTATTATGTGACAATGAAACCGATATTCATAGTAGGCTTCCCAGCAGTGGGAAAGAGCACTATAGGCCGTGAATTGGCAAGGCTCCTCCAGCTCCCCTTCGTAGATACCGACCTCTATATTGAGCAGAAGTACCACTCCTCCGTGAGCGATATGATCAGTTGCTGTGGTTTGGAGAAGTTTCGGAAGCGGGAAAAGGTAATCCTCATTGAGCTCTCTCAGCTTCAGGATGTAGTGATTGCTACAGGCGGAGGGATGGCAAGCCACCACGATAATATCTCTACCATGAAGCAGCGTGGCACTGTGGTCTACCTCAAAGCTTCGCCCCAGCTATTGGCAGAGTGGCTCTACCTCTACCGCGAGAGCCGACCAGCGGTGGCACAGCTTGATAAAGAGGGGGTGAAGCAGTATGTCGAGGCAACCCTACCCCTACGCGTACCATTTTACGCACAGGCCGATATCACCATTGAGGTGACGGCTGAGGCGACCACTACCCACGTGGCGGAGCAGATCGTCCATCACCTGTCCCAGCTTCGCTCCACTATGTAAGGAGTTTAAATAAAAAAAGGCTCCACCGAAGTGGAGCCGTAATAACTTCGGCATATAGCCTTGTTATGAAAAGATTACTTTAGGGAATAATCTTATACCGCAAATGTAGGAAATATATTTGAAGTGCCCAAATAATTGTCTTATATTTGTTTCATAAGTTATTCATCCTTAAAGTAATATATCATGATCACACTAGGCTTAGATATCGGAGTCAGTAGCTTGGGGACAGCTATTGTAGATACACAAAACAACCAAATACTCCACACAGGAGTCTATGTATTCCCCGCAGGTAAAGAGGCTTTCGGCACCAATAAGGAGAAGCCAAAAAATGAGACACGAAGGGTAGCAAGGCAAGGTCGCAGACAAAACTATAGACGTCGTTTGCGCCGCTCACAGCTGCTCAAGTTCCTCTATCAGCTCAGTGAGCTCAATAGCCCCGAAGGGGATCGCTATGTGCCACTCACTTTTGAGGAGATAGATGCTTGGCTCTCCTGGGATAAGGAAGGGAAGACGGCAGCACGTCAGTTTCCTGATAGTGATGCCTTCAGAGCTTGGATGGCCATGAACCCTTATGAGATTCGCTCAAGAGCGGTTGAGGGGAGCATCACGAGGGCCGAGTTTGGTCGCCTGTTGTACCACATCATCCAGCGTCGAGGCTTCCAATCTTCACGCAAGATGAAGACCGATGAGGGTGCTATGGCAAAGGGGTCAGGTGCTATCATCGGCTACACTCAGACTAAGTTGGAGCTGGGAGAGCAGACCCTTGGGCAATACCTCTACCAGATTAGTGCCAAGGAGGGAGAGCCATTTACCCAACGCGAGGAGAAGCCTAGAGGCAGGTATACCCTCCGCAGTATGTATGTGGAGGAGATGGAGCGCATTTGGGGTCAACAGTCTAAGCGACTAGGCCTAGAGGGACTAGAGATAGAGGGGACTCCCGTCAAGGAGCTCTTGCTCGGACAGATTAGCCACGATCCAGAGAGTGGAGAGCTGCTCTATAAGTCCAATGATAGCGTCCTCTTTTACCAGCGCCCACTTCGCTCCCAGAAGCACCTGATCAATAAGTGTAGCCTTGAGAGCCGTAAGATGTACGACGCTCTGAAGCAACGCCACTATATCCAAGGGCCACGTGCCGCAGCGGTATCTCACCCTACCAGCGAATTTCATAGGGCACTTCAGGTGCTGAGCAATGTGAGGGTAGAGGGGCGTACACTCTATGATATGGGATTATTCCAAACCTCCCTCGACTTCCTCTGCTCAAAAAATAGCAAGACCATCAAGGTAGCTGACCTGAAAAGGCACCTCAGCCTAGTCTCCAAGCTCAATTACGACGATGACCAATCCCTCCCAGGGTGCCCTACCATAGCCAGTATCACCGACCTTTTTGAAAAGGGCACATTGAGCTACCACTATGGAGAGACCGATACCATATACATAGATATCTGGCAGAAGCTCCTCTTTTACGATGATGAGAGATTACTTGAGAAGAATATCGCCGACTATGCAGAGCGAAAGGGACTAAAGCTCAAAGCCGACTTTGCCAAGCGACTGGAGGGCATCAATCTCGTTGATGATTATGGCTCTATCTCCATCCACGCCATGGATAATATCATCCCATTCCTACTCCAAGGGCGGAGCCACACAGAGGCAATTTTCCTCGGTGGCGTTAAAAATGCGTTTGGTCCGAGATACTACTACTTTGAGAAAGAGGAGCAGATGTGGCAAGAGCTACTCCAGATCATCAATGAGCCCGCCTCAAAAGGCGAGAAGATCGACCGACTGATAGAGTTCCTCAGCAATCCTGACGAGCAGACCGGTTTGGACGAAAAGCGATTACGGATGAAGCTCTACCACCCTACCCAGTCTGTGCAAAAGATAGAGATACAGAATCGACTAGGTATGGTGGATAATCTCCGTAACCCAATCGTGGAGCAAGCCCTTTGGGCGGTACGAAGAGAGGTCAATGCCCTTATAGATCAGATGATAGAGCAGACAGGCAACCCCAACTTTAGGTTCGACCGCATCACCATAGAGCTCTCCCGCGACCTCAAGTCGTCCCTCGACCGACGCCTCAAGATACGCCAGGAGCAAGAGGCCAATCGGGCAGAAAATGAGGAGGCGGTGATAGAGCTAAGAGCTCGAGGTGTGCGGGTCACTAGAGATAACATCCTGAAATACCGACTCCATAAGGAGCTCCGACTGAAAGGAGATGGCGTTGCCCGCTGCCCCTATACTGGGAAAGATATAGGCCTGGCTCAACTGTATGATGGCAACAACCTCTTCCAAATAGAGCATATTATCCCTAGAAGTATCTCCCTAGATAATAGTTTTGGAAATAAGACCCTCTGCGAGTCCAACTTCAATAGAGAGAAAGGTAATATGACCCCTTACGAGTTTTACTCCGTCAACTCTAGCAAAACCCTCTGGGGTGCTGAGGATTGGGACGAGATCACACACCGCGTAAGGCAAGTGCTACCAGCACGTAAGGCGAGTCGCTTTCTATCCAAGCGGAGTGCCCAAGAGCAGCTGGAGGAGCTACCGAGTAAGATGCTCAATGATACCGCTTATATGTCGGTAAAAGCTCGTGAATACCTCACCTCTATCTGTGGTGATGTCCGTACTGTATCGGGGAGTATCACTGCTAACCTTAGAAGATTATGGGGTCTCAATAAGATCCTAGGCGAGACATACGAGTGCCTGCCAGGGACTGTAAGCAAGGAGCTAACAGCTGGGGAAGAAAAGGAGGTCTATGCAATTCTGGATACTAAATCAAATGTGATTACAAGAGTAGTTCCCAAGTTCAATCCAATTCCCTATAGAACAGCAGATGAGATCCGTATCCCCGTAGTGGTCAAGGGGACAAAGCTATACCGCGATGGAAAGGAGTACCCCAAGCCTGCCCACCTTGATCTCAATGGAGTGACGGGTGAGGCCCTCATCGCTTACCACGCAGTAGGCGGTACCCCATACTGCCAGCCCCTCTTCAATCCCAAGCCCTCTACCAAAGATATGCTAGTGGTGCCAGCTACCATTAATAGCAAGAACCAATTGACTAGCGACTATATTGAGGCACTCCGAAAGGTCAAGAAGAGTCAGTACCCTACCGATCCGGGAAAGTACTGGGTCACTCTTCAGCTTAAAGGCGAACCTATTTGGGAGCTACCTAGCAATAAAAAGAGAGCCACCGACAACGCAGTAAGAGTATCGGGTCGACTCAATGGCAACGCCTTCTGGAGCCCTCTCTTTGAGACCGAAGTGGATAGTGGTGTGGTCAATATGGAGGAGCACCGCAATCGTACCGCCTATCTCAATCTTGACTACGATACAGCAGAGTTTACCAAGATGCTTCGCCCTGCACCAGAGGTAGGAGAGGGAGAGCTACTGCTCACAGGCGTCGCCAACCACGGTTCGCTCCTTCTGGATCAGTGCGATGGCAAGACAATCGATGTACAGCATTTGAATCTCCAAGAGCAGACCAAGTATTATGTATCCTTGCGGTACGGTGAGACTCTTTCTCCTGAAGAGCGAGTCACCATCTATCCACTTTACGCCAAAACTCCAACACCAAGAGGTGGCGAAGTACTGCTAGAAGGAAAGCTCTTCCTACTCGATAAATCTCAAGGACTCTACGCACTGGAGCCGGTCAAGAATAGAGATGACCATAGGCACCACGCTGTGGACGCCCTAGTGATTGCACTGGCCAAGCAAAACTATGTCACGGAGCTTTCAACTTACAACCGGCAAGATGACTCCTATCGACAAGGAGAGGCGCTAAAGCCACGCTTCGATCTACCGTGGGAGGGCTTTAGAGAAGAGGCAGAGCAATCCATCAATGATATTTTGGTGGTACATAAAAAGAACCGAGTGGATCCCCTCTCCAAGGTGACCCGCAAAATCACCAAGAAAGGCAAGGTCTATACCTCTGAAGGTTACGCCGTAAGAGGTGCCCTACATAAGGCTACTATCTATGGTCAGAGAAAAGCACCAGGGGAGACAGAGGTGGGCTATCACTCTAGGAAGAGCATCACCGAAGTGACCAAGATGAGCCAACTGAATAAAGTGGTGGACGCCGCTATTAGGAAAGAGATGCTGCGGATACTCAAGGAGGAGTTTGGGCTAGACATAGGCAATCCAAAGCTTGTTTTCCCAAAGAATGCCTTCATTGATGAGGAGGGCAAAACCAAAGTCTACCTCCCCAATCGCAATGGTGGAGAGTCTGTGCCTGTGAAAAAGGTGAGATTATGTGATAAGTTTAATAATGTGGTAAGGCTAAAAGAGGCCAATCAGTATGTTGACCCACAAAATAATCACCACGTGCTGATTTATGAGGCACTAGATGGCAGTCTCCAAGAGAGCGTAGTAACTATGTGGGATGTGGTTGATAGACGGAATAGAGGTGAGGAGATATTTCAGCTTCCACCCGATGGCAAGAAGGTTCTCTTCAAGCTGATGCGCAACCAGATGTATCTGATCGGAATTACAAGAGAGGATATTCTCCATCACCTATCCGATACCGCCTATCTCAGCAAGTACCTCTATAGAGTGCAGAAGTTATCATCAAAGGATTATTTCTTTAGAAAGGCAACTGCTAGCACCACCAATTATGATAGAGAGATGATTAGAGTGCAGTCCCTACCATTCTTTGAACCTGATAAGGATAATATTCACTCGGTAGTGATCACCCTCACGGGGCAGGTGAAGTTGAAAGATGATTAAGCGAACCATCACCATATCTAGTCCTGTTCACCTCTCCTTAGAAAATCGGCAATTGGTGATAACCAATAAGGAGACAGAGGAGCGACAGACCCTCCCTCTAGCAGAGGTAGGACTATTGATACTGGAGCATCCGAGGGTGACCACCACCCTCCGGATGCTCCAGTACTGTATGGAGGTGGGCTGTATAGTGGTAGTTTGTGATGAGTTTCATATCCCGAGTGGCTACCTCTATCCACTAGAGGGACACTCCATACAGGGTGAGCGAACTCGAGAGCAGGTGGCAGCATCCATCCCTACTAAAAAGAGCATCTGGAAGCAGTTGGTAAAGAGCAAGATCCTCAATCAAGCAGCAGTGCTGAAGGCGCGAGGAATAGAGGAGCACCAAAGGCTACTCAACCTTGCTGATGAGGTGCGGAGTGGCGACCCAGATAATAGAGAGGGGATCGCAGCACGTATCTATTGGAGTGCCCTACTGGGAGAGGACTTTATACGCGGACGAGATGGCGCCCCACCCAATGCCCTATTCAATTACGCCTATGCTATCTTGCGTGCTTCGGTCACCCGATCCATCATCGCTTCGGGCCTCTCCCCTAAGTTGGGGGTGCAACACCAAAATAAGTACAACCCCTTTCCGCTCTCCGATGATGTGATGGAGCCCTACCGTCCCTTTGCCGACCTAGCGGTGATGGAGTTGGTGGATAGCGGTGAACTCTCTATTACCAAGGAGAGTAGAGCGCATCTCCGTACCCTATTGGCACAGGATACCCTTATCAGTAAGCTCAAGCGACCACTTTTCATCGCCATTTCTATCACCACCAGCTCACTTGCCAGAGTCTATTCAGGTGGTGCCAAAGTCGTTGCGCTTCCCGAGATACCATAGTCATAGAGCCACACGATGAATGTTTCCAGAATCAGTGCATACAAATTTATGTGGATTTTAGTCGCTTTCGATATCCCCGTCCTTACCAAGAAGCAACGAAAGGAGGCAGCAAAGTTTCGAAAGGATCTGCTGGG
>OKRX01002989.1_pt1 | contig 10625 bp, 6 predicted proteins | sample 1601241 | NCBI WGS metagenome assembly OKRX01 (sample SAMEA3541500, study PRJEB24748) | human gut metagenome | biome: human gut; feature: human-associated habitat; material: faeces | place: China | collected 2012
TCCTCCTTGATCGCCTCAATATACTCCGTCTCCTCCTTCACAGGGTTGGTATCATCAAATCTCAGGTTACATACACCATTGTACTTCTCTGCGATCCCGAAGTCGATACACACAGCCTTGGCATGCCCTATATGGAGATAGCCATTTGGCTCAGGTGGAAACCTCGTCTGGATACGCCCTCCATTGAGTCCATTCCGAATATCCTCCTCTACGATCTGCTCAATAAAGTTGAGCGACTTCTCAGTCGTACCTTTTTCCGCCCCAGTAGGCTTCACATCCTTATTCATATTCTTTATCTCTACAACTTACTGATGAAAACGAAGTTCTTCAGCACCTCGTCTTCCGATTTTTCAATATCCTTACCTTTCCCTTCCCACCATATCTTTCCTCCCTGCACAAATAGCACATGGTCCCCTATATTGGCGACCGAATTCATATCATGCGTATTGACAATCGTCGTCATCCGATCCTCCACCGTTATCTCACGCAGTAATACATCGATCATCTTGGAGGTCTCTGGGTCCAGACCACTTGTCGGCTCATCACAAAATAGATACTGAGGTCTCAAAGCTATCGCCCTAGCAATCGCCACACGCTTCTTCATTCCACCGCTGATCTCCCCAGGATACTTGTAGCGAGCATCATAAAGCTGCCCACGCTCCAAGCACTCCCTCGCTCTTGCCCTGCGACTAGAGCCCCTCTCAGTCGAAAACATATCTAGTGGAAAGAGCACATTCTCCATCACATTCATGCTATCAAAAAGTGCGGAGTTTTGGAAGAGCATCCCCACCTTCTGTCGCAATTGGCGTGTTTCCTTGGCCGATAGAGAGTGCAGCTCTACACCATCGTAGAGCACCCGCCCCTTCGTTGGTTCCAGCAAGCCAATGACGCACTTCATCAATACCGTCTTCCCCACCCCCGACTTACCAATAATCAAAGAGCATTCGCCTGGATTAAAGGTGGCATTCACCCCCTTTAGCACCTCCTTGTGCCCAAAGCTAATATGCAAGTCACGAACCTCTATCATAGTCCTCTACATCAGCATCAATTGGGTAAGCACAAGGTCACAAACCAGTATCGCCACACTACTCATCACCACAGCCTGAGTGCTCGCTCGCCCCACCTCCAAAGCACCGCCCTTGACATAGTAGCCAAAGTAAGAAGCAATAGAGGATATGAAAAAGACATAAAAGAGACTCTTCACCACCGAGTATAAGATATTATAGGGCTTAAAGAAAAGCTGCAGTCCCGACTCGAACTGACTAATAGGGATATTCGACGAAAGCATACAAGCCAAATAGCCTCCACCCAATCCTATACACATGCTGATAATCACTAGCACAGGCACAAAGAGCATCATCCCAACGATCTTGGGTAGGATCACATAGTTAGCCGAGTTTACCCCCATTATATCCATCGCATCAAGCTGCTCAGAGATGCGCATGGTACCTATCTCACTCGCGATGCTACTGCCACATTTGCCAGCAAGAATCATACACATAATAGTACTCGAAAACTCAAGAAGCACTATCTCACGAGTGGCATAACCAATGGTAAACTTCGGGATCAAAGGATGACTCATATTGATACCCATTTGCATCGTCAACACCGCACCCAAAAAGAAAGAGACCAGCACAACAATCCAGATAGAGCCCACGCCCTGCACATAGACCTCTCGGATTAACTCACGGACAAACATACGATGCCTCTGAGGACGCTTAAACACCTCCCCAAGAAGCTGTATATACCTACCTATATGCTCAAGAGCACGGCCCATTTCACATCAACCTGTTACCAATCGCTAACTACTAAAACTTAATACCTACAAAGATACAAATTTAGAGCCAACTGACAAGCACCCGCCAAATCACCTTAATTCCGCAAGCGAGATAGAGCTACAAGGGAGGTTTTTACGCCCGTTTTTCTGGAAGTAAAAGACATAACGTTGGTTAATACAGATAAACTCCGAGTGTTTTAGTCTTCCGTCCAAAGGAGGTTTATAATAGACTATAAATCACTAGGTTATAAAGCCAGAAATGGAGCTTGTAACTGGGCGATCGCTGAGTTACAAACTCCACGATGACTGAGTTATAAACTCCACGATGACTGAGTTACAAACTCGTTGATCACTTCGTTACAAACTCGCCAATACTGTGGTTAAGAACTCAATAAACATTTATTTTGGACACCTCCATTGTAGCTATAAAGGAATAACAGGGGTTACAAGCCTATAATTGAAGAGAAAAAGAGTAATCTCTCCTTAATACCTCTTCCAATTGCTCGGAATTGACTAATTTTGTACCGTATTCTGTTAGATAACGTTATGAATAAAGATAAACTTCGGATCGTTCAACTGGTCCTCACCCCGCTTTTACTCCTCATAGCACTACTCTATGGCTGTGCCAATCGTGTCGCTCCCGATGGAGGTCCTTACGACGTCACTCCGCCCAGATTAGTAAGTGCTAAGCCTGAGGATAAGGCGCTTAATGCCACCAAAAAGCGAGTAGTACTCACTTTTGACGAATACATACAGATCAAAGATATCTCTACCAAAGTGATCATCTCTCCGCCTCAGCTACAACAACCAAAGATAATGGCCGTTGGGAAGAGAGTTACCGTTGCTTTGGAAGACGACCTAATACCCAATACCACCTATACCATCGACTTTACCGATGCCATTGTGGATAATAACGAAGGTAATCCCCTCGAAAACTTCTCCTACGCCTTTAGTACCGGCAATGAGATCGACACCATGGAGATCTCTGGGAAGGTGCTCAATGTGCGTAATCACGAGCCTATGCAAGGAATGCTGGTAGGTATACAGCCCGATAGCGCTGGATGGAATGCCTTTACCGATACCACTTTACTCCGTATGAGCCGTACAGGCGACAAGGCTCAATTTGTAATGCGCAATATCAAAGAGGGTAAGTACAGAGTCTACGCACTCAAGGAGAGCGATGGTAACTACCGACACGACATGCCTACTGAGGGGATCGCCTTCCTTGATAGCCTCATCACCACTACTTGCATGGCCAGCACACGGCAAGATACCCTATGGGTAGATAGCCTGACCATTGATACCATAAAGACCGTACCCTATACCCGCTATCTGCCCGACGACCTTGTACTAATGTACTACGAGCCACAGACACCACGACGCTATATCAGCAAGCGTGAGCGCCCCGATTCTATGCAGATAAAGCTCACTTTCAATGCACTTCCCATAGGAGGTGTCAAGGTAGAAGCAATCAATCCTAAAGACTCCATCTCCAAGGAGGAGAAGAAGAGCACTCCACCCATCTACGACCTTTTGCAAGAGAAGCACGAGGCGGTGGCCTTCTTCACCGACCCTCGTTGGAAACATCTCAATCAGTTTGTCGTGAGTTATCAATCGGTGGATAGCCTCAACCTCCCTACGATAGTCAGCGACACACTAAAGCTCAACCTCTCTAAACCTCCGAAAAAGGAAACGAAAGAGACAAAGGAAGAGGATATAGAAAAGAAGAAAGAATCAAAGCTTACCATCCGAATAGAGCACAAGGGCGATGGTGGTATCAATGACTCCATACTATTCCACACCTCGCTCCCTATTGATACGACAGCCTTCAAGGCCTTTGAGCTATACAATGCCAACGACAGCATCCTGAAGCCACTCCCCATTGACTCTATCTGGATGCTTCCAGATAGGTCTACTAGTGGTATGATCAAGGCAAGGTTGCAATATAATACCTCGTACGAACTCTATGTAGATAGCACGAAGTTTGTAGATCTCTACGGGCATCACCTAGCCGAAACAGCGGTCGACGCCTTCAAGACACAGGCAAAAGAGGAGTTTGCACAGCTCACCATCAATATCACAGGAGTTAAAGGGCCTTACATCGGGGAACTATTAAGCACCGACGATAAGCCGATTCGCACCATCGCTACGGACCAGGCCAAGATACTCTTCGCCGATCTGAAACCACAAAAGTACGGCTTCCGACTGATCATCGACCGCAACGCTAATGGACAGTGGGATCCTGGTAGCTATAAAGATAGCATACAGCCAGAGCAGGTCTACTATATGCCAAAGATACTCGAAGTGATGAAGAATTGGAAGGTAGCCGAAAACTTCGCCCCCCTCAGCACACCTATAGACCAGCAGAAACCTAAGGAGATGATCAAGAACAAACCTAAGGCTACGCAGCGTAAAGACCGCAACAAAGAGCGTGAAGAAGAGCTTAAAAAGCGGAGAAGTGGCACGCAAGAGCAAGGTGGCATGAACCCAATGGGTGGCATGGGCGGACTAGGTGGTATGTTGCCTACCGGTAGCCCATTTTAGCCATATTTCGTAGCAGAGCTAGCTTTTCCACACCCACTTCGCACTGAGGAGTGCTTTTACAGGCGCTCTGCACTCTTCACCCCACTCACCTCACGCACAGTCTTCAGGAGCGTATTGACCTGAGATGGATTTTGGAGATGCAGGTTGAGCAGTGCCTGGAAGAGACCATCTGCCGACTTTATGCTGTAGTTGCGGAGAGTAACCCCCTTCACCGTGCCCACTTGGTTCACCACCGAATGGACAATACTTAGATTGTCATGCCCTATCACCTTCAGCACAATCTCCACCCCCTGCTTAGCTTCACCCTTCCAGCGAGCCTTGAGGATTCTATAGCCGAAGCGATTAAACATATCCAAGGCATTGGGGCAATCCATACGGTGTATCTTTATCCCAGAGCGAGAGACAAAAGCAAAGATTCGATCACCATAAATCGGATTACAGCACTTTGATAACTGATAATCGACCCCAGAGATGCCATTATCAATAGTAAGGATATCCTCTTCTTCCTCCACTATCTTCTCTGCCTCAGTAGGTGCGATGTATCTATCTGCAGATAGGGGCTCCTCTCCCCCTTGTTGCTCCACCTCTTGCGCCTGCTTGTATTCATCCAAGAAGGTATTGAGCTCTATCCGCCCTTCATTTATCTCGTGAAAGAATTCATTCGTCACCTTAAACCCTTTGCGTTTCAGAAGACGAACGAAAAGCGCCTCATCATACTCCAACTTGCGATTGCGCATACGGCGGTGCATCTCCTCCTTGGTAATCCCAATGGCTCGCTCCGACTCCACACGCAGTGCTTGCCGTATCTTAGAGCGCGCCTTACTCGTCACCACAAATCGGAGCCAATCGGCACTCGGTGCCTGATTGGAAGCGGTATTGATAGAGACCGTATCACCATTATTTAGGAGTTGGCGAATACTCACATTCCGCCCATTCACCTGTGCAGAGACCGTCTTGGCACCCAATCCGCTGTGGATCGCATAGGCAAAGTCCAGTACCGTAGCCCCCTTAGGTAGTTTCACCAAATCACCCTTCGGAGTAAAGACATAGATCTCCTCATCGTAGAGATTCATCCTAAAGTTTTGGATCAGCTCCTCGGGGCTTGCCGACTTATTCTCCATCGCCTGCCGCACACTGGTCATAAAGTCATCCAGCCCCGTCTCACTCTTCACCCCCTTATACCGCCAATGAGCAGCTAGTCCCTTCTCAGCGATTTCATCCATCCGCTCCGTACGAATCTGCACCTCCACCCACTTCTGCTCCGGTCCCATCACAGTGATATGGAGACTCTCATAGCCATTGCTTTTAGGGATCGAGAGCCAATCCTTCAGCCGCTTAGGATTGGGCTGAAACATATCGGTGATAATAGAGTAAGCCTTCCAGCACTGACTCCGCTCCTCCTCGAGAGGGGCATCTAGTATCACCCTGATAGCAAAGAGGTCGTAAATAGCTTCAAACTCAATCTTTTGCTTTACCAGTTTATTACGGATAGAGGAGATCGACTTAGTTCGTCCCTTGATCGAAAACTTCAGTCCTACCGCTTTCAGCGCCTTCTCCACTGGCTCAATAAACTTAGCAATATAGGCATCTCGAGACCGCTTCGTCTCTGCTAGCTTATCCTTAATATAATTATAGGTGTTTCGATCGGTGTACTTCAGACACATATCCTCCATCTCGCTCTTGATGCTATAGAGCCCAAGGCGATGAGCCAAAGGTGCGAATAAGAAGGAGGCCTCAATGCTCAAGTCGGCCTGACCATCGGCATCGAGATGCTTATCAGCAAGCCTCAGTTGCACCAAACGATCGGCAATCAGTATCAAAATGATCCTCACATCCTCAGCAAAGGAGAGTAAGAAGTGGCTGAAGTTATCGCTCGTGACCGCTGTACTCTTGGCGTAGAGGTCACCCACCTTCTGGAGTAGCTCTACCAAATGCAGCACATCCTCGCCAAATAGCGCACGGATCTGCTCCACCTTTATCGTACCTCGCTGAAGAGGTAATTGTATGAGCAGGGCAATGATACTCGCACCACCTACCCCCACCTCCTCGGCAAGGGCAATAGCGGTGAGGAGCTTCTGAGAGAGCAGAGGAAGCCCGAAGCGATCCACCTCACCTCTTGTATCTCGCTCAAAGGTCTGTAAGATAGGGACTAAATCCAGAAGCTCCTTATCCGAAAGATCGTGGTTTAGCGCCTTCAAACTCCCCATTAGCTGATCAAAAGAGACCAACTTATCCAACTCATTATACCTTTTCATCTATTCTGAAATTACCCGTTGTCACCAACTATTTGTACGCTAAGGTACCAATTATACTTCAATTTGCCACAAATAAGTTCAGTTGGCAACTAATCCATTGTCGAGTTCGAAACTCCACGATCGCTTAGTTACAAACTCCGTGAATGTTAAGTTACAAACTCAACGATGGCTTAGTTACAAACTCGACAATAACACTGATATGGCATTGAATTTCAGCGGCTTATAATGACGCCACAAAACTGACATAAAACCACTGAGTATCAATCAAAAGTAATAACAGAATGGTCTATTGATTAAACCGATAGGTATAAATAGAAGTCAAAGCACTAGGATGATACTCTTAAGAATATATAAAAGTGGTCAAACTATGTATGAGATTGCGAAATAGTGGTATCTTGCGTATAGAAAAGAACATAAGTGAGTAAGTTTAGATAACTAAATAAAATAGGAGGAAGTATTATGAAGAGGTTTGATTTAATAGCAAGAGGGCTCCTAATGCTCTTTATCGCTTCGCCAATGATTTCGATTGGTGCCAACGCACAAGACGATGCTTACCTTACCCCTTCGAGAGCAAAGGAATTGCGTAAAAAGGAAGCCGCTGAGCAAGCAGCCCTTAGGAAGAGAATGGAGGAGAAGCGTGCCGCCGAAATGGCAAGAAGAGAAAAGGCACGCGCCGAATATCAAGAAGATGTAAAAGATTGGTACAACCGTAGAGATATGAAGGTGACTATCGAGGAGATGGAGCAAAATCTAGATCAACTCGATGGAAGAACAGATGCACGCACTGCAAAGGGCGGTAAGTACAGCACCCGACTACGTAGATTTGACCGACCCAATGAGGATAGGATCGTACTCAATAATGTAAGGCAAGTCTATATGCTGGACGACTACGATTACTACGACCCTTGGACCAATAGCTACTACGGTAGAGATTGGGATAATGGAGTAAATATCATCATCAACCAAGGCTCACCTTGGAGATATGGATGGGATTATGGCTATGGAAGGTTGGGCAACCCTTACTACTATGGCTACTACGGATACTACACCCCTTGGGATAGCTACTGGTACGATCCTTGGTACTACGGTGGCTCCCGCTACTACTGGGGCTTCGGACGCCCTTGGGGTGGCTATTATGCCGGTTGGGGCGGATACTATGGCGGTTACTACGACTGGTACTATGGAGGCTATGCCAATAGCTATTGGAATGGCTACAGCGATGGTAGATCCGATAGTCGTAGGGATAGATACTACAATACACCTCGCTCTAGCTATGGTAGAAGCACAGGAAGCTACTACGATAGAGCATCGCACAATGCTATCTATGGACGTGCTCTCGGCAATTCAAGTCGTACCGTAGAGGGCTCTAGCTACTACGACCGCAGTACTCGCAGCTTTAGTAACTACGAAAACGCTAATCGCAGCTATAGGTCTAATGGTAATAACCGAACTAGTAGATGGGATAGAAATTCAACGAATCGAGACACCTACAACTACGATAGAAGTAGCTCCTACTCATCACCTTCCCGCAGTAGTGGATCATACAGCTCTCCCTCAAGAAGCTCAAGCAGTAGTAGCTCCTCTAGCAGTGGCACCACACGCACCACTACCGGTCGCCAAAGATAAACACAGTGAATCTTCACCTATATACAAGTATTTCTATGAAATATACATTTAAATTTTACTCGTTACTCCTAGCGTCTATGCTCATAGGTGCCACCAATCTTTGGGGGCAAGCCTCATCAGATGCTTATCGCAATGTTCAGAACCGAGTAACTGGAACGGCACGAACTAAAGCAATAGGTGGTGCAGCAGGCGCTATCGGAGCGGACGCAGGTGCGGTATACATCAATCCAGCTGGCATAGCTCTATTTACCCGCTCAGCATTTGGGTTTGGTGCGAACTTTGGCAAAAATAATACCTCAGTGGCGACAAATGGTCAGACCATTGGCCGCTTATTAGGATTTTCTGCACTTAATAATATCTCATACTTTACTCGTGGATACTCTATTCCAACGGATGATGCCAACTCTCTGAGGATGAATTATGGTATATCTTATGGGCAGGAATACAATTTTAAGAGAGACTACGAAATGAACTCCTTAAACCCTAGATTTAGTATTACAGATCGTATGTCAAGTAAGGCTAACTACCTGGGCTTAGGAAAAGATGCCTATCTAAGGACTAAGAACTATGACCCTTTTCAGTCCAACGTGGATCCCATGATAGCACTTGCCTTAAATGGAGATATCATTGAATTTTCAGAGGTTAAAGATAATGCAACTGGTAAAGTATTAAAACAAGGATACAATTCAAAGTTCAATGACAAGGAGACCCTTAAATCATGGAAAATAAGAAGCAGTAATCTCAATGTCAGCGAACGTGGGCATCGCAATTATACCGACTTTAATCTAGGTTTCAATCTCAACGATAGTTATTTCTTTGGAGCCGCACTGAGACTAGGGACTATGACTTATAGTCGCTCTTCGATGATTCGCGAAGACTTCGATGACACGAACGACAAAAATAATAGTTATCTTGAGTATGGAACTAGCCTTGATGTGACGGGTAGCTCTTTAGCTCTCAACCTAGGCTTCTTGATGGCGATTGGCGACTATGGTCGTATAGGCGTCTCATACTTGACTCCGCAATATGCTCAGTACAAAGAACTGTACTCTGGCTCTGTAGCTAGCTGGCACAATGGGGTAAAAAAACTATCAGAACGTTACTACACTTTCCCAACAGATGAGTATAGAAATGAATATGCTATGATCACGCCAGGGGAGCTAACTGTAAGTGCCATGGCATTTCTCTCTAGATATGGAATGGTCTCCTACGACTTCCAATACCGCAACCTTGGTCACTCCAAGATATTACTTAAGGGTGCAGGAGTTAGTGGGGTATCGGACTTCATCAAGGAGGATTATGGAGCAGAGCTAACGCATAGGGTTGGACTAGAGATAAGACCAATCAAAAATATATCACTCCGTGCTGGGTATGCTTATACCGGCAACCCTCTCAAGGCAGAGCCTCTTAAGAAGGAAGCAGACGATGGTTTAGACTATGAATACCCTAATAGTGGTATGATAGCTGACTTTGTCCTTCCTCGTAGTTACCAAGCTATCACTGGCGGTCTAGGCTTTTCTTTAGGCCGAAGCACCACACTTGATCTCGCCTATGTACACGAGATCCGCAAGGAGAAGGCCTATCCATTTACTGGTTGGACCGACCCTCGTGAAAAAGAAACTTCCTTTATCGCTGTCAAAGGCGGTAACCTCAAAGAGTCGAGAGGTAGCTTCGTTGCCAACCTTACCTTTAGATTCTAAGGCTACCAAAACCTAATAAAAAAGGACCTCCCACCGAGGTCCTTTTTTTATTCACCCACTTCAAGGAGGGCAACGAAATAGGTATCCTCCAAAATAGGAGTAAGGAGGTAGATACCTGGCGACACTACCGAAGTATCGTGAAGGTAGAGGGGCCTAGCATCCTCCACTTGTGAGATAATTGGGTCGTTACGACGGGCGATGAGGAAGCGACCACTTCTACCACCTAAATACTTTCTGGAGAGAGAGAGTGCAACATACCCCATCGTAGGACGGATATTTACCTCCAAGCAGGGCACCAATTGCAGCATCTCCATTCCTTGATAGAGGGCAGTATCCACTCCAATGATCCCTTCATAATTGTAGAGTTCCATGGCCTCAAGCGCTTGGCGTACCAGCTCCGCATACACCTCCACCGCCACACCAGGTGACTTCGCCCCAAGGTAACTCCCCACGTACTGCGACTTTTGCGTGATAGCTCTATGGTACCCTAGATAAGTAACCTTGCCCGCCTGCCGACGGTATTCGAAGCCCAGTTCATAGATAATCTCATAATAGGGCTCAATAAATAGCGACTTCTGAGGCGACTTCAACTGCTTTGTCCGTAGCACTTCAGTCATATCAACGTCGCTGCTATCCAGTATCTCAATACCGCGACCCGAACTAGTATAGTCCTCCTTTAATACCCACTTACCTGGCGACAACTTCAGCGATGGCACTACTTTA
>OKRX01003002.1_pt1 | contig 10597 bp, 7 predicted proteins | sample 1601241 | NCBI WGS metagenome assembly OKRX01 (sample SAMEA3541500, study PRJEB24748) | human gut metagenome | biome: human gut; feature: human-associated habitat; material: faeces | place: China | collected 2012
CAGGCGGGTGAGGATCACCCGCCTGTTTTTTTGTGGGGAGGCAAAGCAGGGAAATACTCTTCTCCACTTGAGATGTCCCCCACGCAAAAAGGAACGTGCCATGGCACGTTCCTTTTTGCTAATCATTTTCTTGCTTCAGCTGTTATTCTCCCGTTTCGGCTGCTTCCCTGTTTCAGCCACTGCCCCTTGCTTTGTCCGTCAGGGACGGGGCTGCTGCTGGGTGATGCAATGGATATTGCCGCCGCCGAAGGCCACCTCACGGGTCTGCACGCCCACCACCTCACGGTCCGGGAACATCTCCTGCACCTGCCGCACTGCCAGAGCGTCGTTCTCGTCGCCGTACTGGGGCAGGATCACACCGCCGTTGACGATGAGAAAATTCATATACGAAGCAATACTCACCTCGCCGTTTTCACGGGGGACGGTACCCTCCACGGCGTCGATGGTCTCGGCGCCCTCCAGTCGGCAGGGCTCACGGGTCAGGCACAGCTTATGCACCTTCAGCCGCCGGCCCTTGGCGTCGGTGGCCTGAGACAGGGTGCGGTAGGCGTCCTGCGCCGCCTGATAGAAGGGGTTGTCCTTGTCCTCCGTCCAAATACAGGCCACCTCCCCCGGCGCCACGAAGCAGGCCACATCGTCGATATGGCCGTTGGTCTCGTCGGGGTCGATGCCATCCCGGAGCCACAGCACCTTCTCGCAGCCCAGATACTGGCACAGCTTCTCCTCGATCTCCGCCTTGGACAGATCGGGATTCCGGCCGGGGGACAGCAGGCACATCTCCGTGGTCAGCACGGTACCCTCGCCGTCCACATGGATGGAGCCGCCCTCCAGCACGAAGCCCTCCGTGCGGTAGGAGTCCACGTCCGCCATCTCACAGATCTTCTGCGCCACCTGATCGTCCTTGTCCCACGGGAAGTACAGGCCGTCGTACAGGCCGCCCCATGCGTTGAAGGTCCAGTCCACCGCCCGCAGGCCGCCCTGACCGTTTACCAGAAAGGTGGGGCCGCAGTCCCGGACCCATGCGTCGTTGGAGGACACCTCCACCACCCGGATCTCCTCCGGAAGGCGGGCCCGTGCATTCTGATACTGTCCGGCGCTGACGCACATGGTGACCTTTTCAAACCGGGCAATGGCACGGGCCACCTGACAGAAGGTCTCCTGAGCAGGCTTGGCTCCGCTGCGCCAGTTGTCGTTGCGCTCCGGCCAGAGCATCCACACCCCGTCCTGGGGTTCAAATTCCGCAGGCATCCGGTAGCCGTCCGCCTTGGGGGTAGAGCCGATGATACGTTTTGCCATATGATGCTTCCTCCTGCAATCAGTGTTGGGGCCGCCGGGCCGCTATGAGCACCTCGCCCAGCAGCACGCTCAGCACGGAGCCGACGGTGATGGGCAGCACGCCGGTGAGTGTCTCCCGATTCCACGACAGCGGCACGGCGGTAAAGATGATGGATAGAATGATCAGGGCCATAGGCACATAGGCCAGCCACTTCAGAAAGCCGCTGCGGCCCGGCACCCGGAAGGGGCGCTCCCGGTCCGGGAATTTCCGCCGCAGGGTCAGAAACGCCGGAAACACCGGCAGATAGCTCAGCAGCAGCATCACCAGATTCAGGGCGAAGAAGCTCCAGAACAGGGACGAGTCAGGGCTGAGCCGCTCCATCACCGCCCCCAGCAGGCACACGGCAGAGGCCACGATGCCGCTGGTGACGGCGGAACCCACGGGCATATCGTTGCGCTTCCAGCGCCGGGCGAACACCGCCGGCATATCGCCCCGGTCGGCGGCGTAGGCGGCGGTGGAGTTGACGCCCATGGACCATGAGATCATATTACCAAAAAGCGTCACCAAAAATAAGAGGGCCACCACCCGCACCAGCGTACCGCCGGCCCCGCCGGTCATCAGGGACACGGCATCGATGAGACCGGAATCCGGACTGATGTCCCGTACCGGCACGGCGGCGCCGATGCCGAAGGCGGAGAACAGGTAGATGGCGGCGATGACGATGCCGCCGGTGACGATGGCCTGCGGGATCTGCCGCCGGGGGGCCTGCATATTGTCGGCGTAGGTGCAGACCACCTCGAAGCCCAGAAAGTTAAAGAGAATGACGGAGATATAGGACAGGCTGTTCAGGTCGAAGGACGGCAGGAAGGTCCGGGCCTCCATATTATTGACGAAGCCGTTTTTCGACACGTACACGATGCCCAGCACCCCCACCGTCAGCGCCAGCAGGATCTTGATGGCGGCACTGAGGTTCAGGATCAGGATGCTGTCGCACACCGGATAGGCGGCGATCCATGTGACGATCCAGATGAAGGCCAGCTGGATCACCAGCGACCACACCGGGCCGATGCGCCCGCCGAAGATCACCTCCAGCAGCTCCGGGCATACCACCGCCAGAGACGCCATCCACAGCGGGAAATTGATCCAGTAGTACCATGAGGCCCGTGCGCCCCAGCGGGTGCCGGGATAGGCGGTCTGGATCCAGTCGTACAGGCCGCCGTCACCGGGAAAGGCCGTCCCCAGCTCCGAGGCGATGAGGCCGTAGGGCAGCAGGAACGCTGCGATCATGAACAGCCACCAGAAGTACTGGCTGTTGCCGATGGAGGCCACCGGCGCCGCCGCCTCCGCCACGAATACCACGCAAATGACGGACAGGATCACATCCGCCAAGCGGAATTTTCTGCGGTTTTCCATAGGCCGTCAGCAGTAGATGCGGTCCTGCAGGAACCGCTCCAGCGTGTCCCGTGCAGCGGCGATCTCCAGCTCCGTGTGCTCCGGGCGGCAGCGGGTGAAGTAGACCAGCAGGCCCCGCATGGCCGTCAGGCGGTTGCCGGCCTGCTCCCAGCACAGGGAGGAGGCGGAGTCCGCCACCTCATCCGTCACGTCCTCGCCACGGGTGGCCGGCAGGCAGTGGAGGAACTTGCAGCCGATGGCTCCCAGCGCCATCAGCTCCCGGTTCACCTGATAGTCGTGGAACACCTGCACCCGCTCCTCCTTGGGCATCTCATTTTCGTACAGGCCGTACCACACGTCGGTGTAGATGAAATCGGCGTCCCGGACGGCGGAGCGGTCATCCGTCACCAGCCAGCTGCCGCCGGAGAGCTGGCAGTTGCGCTCTAAAATGGTCTGATGCTTCTCCGTCAGCTGGTGGCCCGCCGGGCCGTAGTGGACGAAGTGCATCCCCAGCTTGGTGGTGATGAAGCCCAGCGAGGCACAGACCTGCGTGCCGTCCCCCACGAACACCACCTTCACGTCCTTCAGGCGCTTGCCCTGGGGCAGATGCTCGAAGATGGTACACATATCCCCGATCTCCTGCGTGGGGTGGTTGTAGTCGGACATTCCGTTGAGCACCGGGATGGTGCAGGACTGGGCCAGCTCCACGACGGTCCGATGCTCGATGACACGGGCCATCACCACATCCACCAGACGGGACAGCACCTTGCCGGTATCCCCAATGGTCTCGTGGCCTCCCAGCTGGATCATTCCCGGCCCCAGATACTGGGCGTGGCCGCCCATCTGGCTCATGGCTGTCTCGAAGGAGACACGGGTACGGGTGGAGGACTGCTGGAAGATCATGCCCAGTGTCATGTCCTGCATCAGGGGCGGATAGTACCCGCTGCGGACGGCCCGCTTGATGGCAAGGCTCAGCTCGATCATATCCACCAGCTGCTCCCGTGTGAACTCATTTGTGTCGATGAAATCTTTCACCATAGCTTGCGCTACCTCCTGCGTCATAAAATGGAAACGCCCATAGTTTGCGCCGCAGGAAGCGGAATATGTACGCCATGATGTCCTCTTTTGCAATTTCCCCTTGTTATCTGCGGATAAATGCGATATAATGCTCTGTATTAGTATCAATCGTATCATCGGGCAGTCTGCCCTTTATCCTGAACGGAAAGGAAGAATACTATGATTAAGGTCCAGTCCCAGCGGGGCGAGATCAGTATCAGCAGCGCCGTATTCACCAGCATCACCGGCGCCGCCGCTACCAACTGCTTCGGCGTCAAGGGCATGGCCTACCGCAGCATGACGGACGGCTTGGTCCATCTGCTGCGCCGGGAAGCCATGAGCAAGGGCGTAAAGGTCACCTATAACGAGGACGGCACGGTGTCCATCGAGCTGCACATCATCGTGGAGAACGGTGTGAATATCGCCACGGTATGCCGCTCCATTATGGGCGAGGTCAAATATGTGGTCACCAAAAATACCGGCGTGGAGGTCCGTGAAGTGAATGTCTTTGTGGACTCCATCACCGTGTGATGAACGTCGGTAGGAGGAGAAGCAAGAGCATGACAGAAAAAATCAGCGGCGGCGCCTTCAAGCAGATGGTCGCCTTCGGCGCCGCCTGTATCACCCGTGAAAAGCAGGCCATCAACGACCTGAACGTTTTCCCCGTGCCGGACGGCGATACCGGCACCAATATGAGCCTTACCATCCAGACCGCTGCGGCGGAGCTGAAAAAGTGCGAGCCCGCCACGGTGGGCGAGGCCGCCAAGATCACTGCCAGCGCCCTGCTGCGGGGCGCCCGTGGTAACTCCGGTGTTATCCTGTCCCTGCTGTTCCGGGGACTCTCCAAGTCCGCCAAGGGGTTGGAGGAGATGGACGGTGTACAGCTGGCGGCGGCCATGTCCGAGGGCGTGACCACGGCCTACGGCGCCGTGATGAAACCCGCCGAGGGTACGGTGCTGACGGTATCCCGTCTGGCGGCGGCCAGAGCTGAGGAGGCAGCGCAGGAGCAGAACTGCGCCGAATATGTGCTGGCGGAGGCCATTGCCACGGGCTATGAGACGCTGGCCGAGACCACAGAGATGAACCCGGTGCTGAAAAAGGCCGGGGTAGTGGATGCCGGCGGCAAGGGCTACCTCATCATTCTGGAGGGGATGCTCAGCAGCCTGCGGGGCGAGCCCATGCCGGAGGTGGAGGAGGAGCCGGAGCACGACAAGGCGGACTTTGCCGCCATCGGAGACGAGGACATCACCTTCGCCTTCGACACGGTGTTCATCGTCCGCAAGAACGATCCCAACGTGGATCTGGCCCCCTTCCGGGCCTATCTGGACAGCATCGGTGACAGTCTGGTCATCGGCGAGGACGACGAATCCTTCAAGGTCCATGTTCACACCGACACCCCCGGCGAGGCCCTGACGGCGGCCCAGCGATACGGTACGCTGGAGCTGGCCAAGATCGAGAATATGCGGACCCAGGCCGCCGATCTGGCGGCGGGCCGCAAGGCCCAGAGCACCGACGATCTGGACGCCATCGAGGCGGAGCTGGAGCAGGCCGAGCAGGCGGAGGTCCCCGCCGAGAAGCGCTACGGCTTTCTGGCGGTATGCGCCGGAGACGGACTGGCGGCGGCCTTCCGGGATCTGGGCGTGGATCGGGTGGTATCCGGCGGCCAGACCATGAATCCCTCTACGGAGGCCATTCTGCGGGAGGTGAACCACACCCCCAGCGAGATCGTGTTCGTGCTGCCCAACAACAAGAACATCGTCATGGCGGCCCAGCAGTGCGTGGGGCTGACAGAGAAGCAGGTCATCGTGGTACCCACCCACAGCATCCCTCAGGGCATCAGCGCCATGATGAGCGTGGACACGGCGGAGGAGGATCCGCAGGCTATTCTTGCGGCCATGACCGAGGCGGCCGCCGCTGTCACCACGGCCCAGATCACCTATGCCGCCCGCAACTCCGACTTCGACGGCTTCGCCATCAACGAGGGCGACTATCTGGCCCTGCTGGACGGCAAGCTCTTCGGCACGGAGCGGGACATCACCTCCCTGCTGACCCGACTGGCGGCGCTGGCGGCGGAGCGGGAGGCGGCCTTCGTCACCCTGTTCTACGGCGAGGGCGTGTCGCAGGAGGAGGCCGAGGCGGCGCAGGCCCTGTTCACCGAGGCCTGCCCGGAGACGGAGATCTCCCTCCTCAGCGGCGGTCAGCCGGTGTACTACTATACCATCTCCATCGAGTAAAACCGAGTCTATCGCACCGAAGCATTCCCCGGACAGGACACTGTCCGGGGAATTTTTTCTGCCGGGCGGGGTTCGGGTCTCCCCGGCAGTGGCCGGCATTTTCCGGCAAATGATTTTTCGGTGTGATATTGCAAAACGGTCGTCCTTGTGTTATGATGAGGAGGATAACGTTCCAGCCATTGAACTGGACTCCGTTTCTTTTTCAGCAGACGGTCCCGTCCCTGTGAGGGGACAGGTGGAATAGGGTGCAAATCCCTGCGAGTGGGTCACTGTGAAGCCCTCCCGGCGGCAAGTCCGACGGGACGGATAAGTCAGATACACCGGGCCGTCCGCTGCGGTACCTGCCTACACCGGGACTGCCTGCACAAAGAGAACGCCCTTGATGCGTCCGTGCTGCCGAACCGGCGGCACGGACGCTTTTGCTTTGTGCCATCAGCAAAAGCCGCCCCCGGCCACGGGGGGCGTACGGCAGACAAGAAAATCCCATCGGAGAGGAGGTGAGGGCTGCGGCCTGCACGCAGGGCCGCCGATCCCGACTGACACCACGACATATTTGAGAAAAGGAGAAACGAAATGCAGACAAAGAGCACGTCGTACGGAAAGAAGCTCCTTGCGCTGATGCTGTCCCTGCTGATGCTGGTGAGCGTCCTGCCGGTCTCGGCCTGGGCCGCCGCCGATGCAAAGCCCGAGAAGATCACTCTGGTGGGCAGCAGCGATGCGCTGGAGTACGAATTCTCTAGGTATGTGGAGTATACCGCATCCTTTGAGAATATCCCCCTTTACAAGGTTTATGTTCCCACCGGCACCAAGACGGTCCAGCTCTACGGGACGGTCTATGTAAACACCTCCTCCGGCAGCAGCTATGTCAGTGAGGCGGATTTTGCCGAGTGGATGCCCGGCTTCGAGTATTGGGACCCCGCCGCGGTAGGCTCCTCGGCCCCCTATACCATCGAGACCCGCACAGGCAGTAACCAGACAAAGAACCTGTCCTATGTCAAAACGGCCAGCGGCTGGGCCAATGGCAGCAATTCCTATCTGCTGGAGTTCGTGGAAAAGGACGACCGCATCCTCCGCATGGCCCGCACCATCGCCGATCTGGAGGGCGAGGAGCAGATCCTCCCGACCCATCTGGCGGAGGCCATCCAGTACCGCAGCAGCGCCATGCTGAAGTGATGCGCCCCAATGATAATAACCAAGAAGATATGAAGGAGAAGTACCCATGAATGAGATCATTCTGTGCAAGCTGGGCGAGGTGGTCCTGAAGGGCCTGAATCGCCGCAGCTTTGAGATGAAGCTTATGAGCAACATCCGCCGCCGTACCGCCCGCTTCGGCAAGTTCCGCATCTACTCCAAGCAGAGTACCATCTATGTGGAGCCGGCGGAGGAGACCTGCGATCTGTCCGGGGCCTATGCCGCCTGCAAGCAGGTGTTTGGCATCATCGCCATTGCACGGGCCGTTCCCTGCCCCAAGGAGAAGGAGGCCATTCTGGCCACCGCCAAGACGTATCTGGGGGAGGCCCTGACGGCGGCCCGCAGCTTCAAGGTGGAGAGCAAGCGTGCCGACAAGTCCTTCCCCATGAGCTCTATCCAGCTGAGCCAGTGGGTGGGCGGCGATGCGCTTTGGTCAGTGCATCCACGTTGACGGCAAACTCCGGGTTGGTTTCGGCGGCGAACTGCGCCATCCGCAGCTTTGCCCGAACATCGCCAGACAGGTACTCGTCTGCCATCTGCCAGCCCGCTTCGGGGTCGGTAGGGTCGGCGCTGGGGTCTTTGAAGATCACGCCTGAAAGTTCGGTGGTAATGCGCCCGTACTCACCGGGAGTGCCCAGCAGTTCTGCCATATAGGGCAAGTCCACTTTGCCATGCTCACCAATAGATACCGCCAACGCTTCGCTGGGGGTGTCCACGCTGGTGACGGTGCGCTCCGGGCGAATGGTGCGCTTGGTGAACATTGCAGCCTTGCTCTTGAGCTGCCCCTGCTCGTCCAGATTTTCCAGTGAGCACAGCAGATAATACGAGGAATCCTGCTCAAACAGCCGCCCGTTTTTGCGGTCGTTCAGCAAGCCGTACTTTGCGGTAAAGGCATCGTAGGCGGCGTTCAAACGCTCCTGTGTTGCCTTGATATCCTCGTCCGGGTAGTCGTTCAACTGCTGGTCGATCAGGTCGTTGACGATCTGGCGCAGTTCCACCATGCCGGTGACGCGCCCCTTGGCGGTGTCGGAAAGCTCTACCTGCGTCATCACGGAATTTTCCCGGTAGAACACCTCTCCGTCCACCACAGTGTAGGAGAAGTTTTTTACATCGGGATCAGCCGGGAGAATGTGCTTCTCATTTTCGGCATCCGCAATATCTGGTGTTTCCACCTCAACTTCGGTGTATTGCCCCTCAATATGCTGCACTGCCTCGGCAAGCTGGTCGGCAAGGTTTGCACCCTCGATGGGGGCAACGGTCAATTCCTCCCGTCCGTACTGGGTGCTTTCTGTGGTCAGCTCGCCCAGCACCATCTCCGGGTGGTCTACGAAATACTGGTTGATGGCAAATCCGTCCTCGGTCTTGCCAAGCTGCACCCATGCAGGCTCAATGTCCGCAGGGCGGTCACGCTTTTGCAAAAAGATAATGTCGCTGACAACATCTGTGCCAGCATTGGCACGGAACGCATTGTTCGGAAGACGGATTGCACCCAGCAGATCAGCACGTTCTGCCATGTGCTTGCGGGCGGTGCTGTCCTTGCTATCCATGGTGTAGCGGCTGGTGACGAACGCCACCACGCCGCCCGGACGCACTTGGTCGATGGCTTTGGCGAAAAAGTAGTTGTGGATGGAAAATCCCAGCTTGTTGTACGCCTTATCGTTGACTTTGTACTGACCAAATGGCACGTTGCCCACCGCCAAATCGTAGAAATCACGGCGGTCGGTGGTCTCAAAGCCCGCCACAGTAATGTCTGCCTGCGGATACAGCTTTTTCGCAATGCGCCCGGTGATGCTGTCCAGTTCCACGCCGTATAAGCGGCTATCCTGCATGGTGTCCGGCAGCATTCCAAAGAAGTTGCCCACACCCATGGACGGCTCCAAAATATTGCCAGACTGGAAACCCATGTGCTCCACGGCATCGTAGATACCACGGATAACGGTGGGGCTGGTGTAGTGGGCGTTCAGGGTGCTGGAACGGGCGGCGGCGTATTCGTCCTCGGAAAGCAGCCCTTTCAGCTCCGCATATTCCTTCGCCCAACTATCTTTGCCGGGGTCAAAAGCATCCGCCAGACCGCCCCAGCCTACATACTGGGAAAGCACCTGCTGTTCCTCGGCGGTGGCACCACGATGCTCCTGTTCCAATTTGAACAGGGTGCGGATGGCTTCAATGTTCCGGGCATACTTCTGCTTTGCGCCGCCCTCGCCCAGATGGTCGTCTGTGATGCGGAAGTTCCCAGCAGGCTCCGGCGCAGGTTCAGCATTCAGGGCTTCATCCAAGGCAGCAGCATCCGGGAAGGTCTGCACCTTTCCGTCCATCACAGCAGAGATGGGCAGTTCGTCCAGTTCCTCATCGGAAAGTTCCGGCTCAACCTGCCGCAGAGCGTCCTCGAATTGACGTTTGTTGATAACTTCGTTATCCCACGACTGCCCGTGTGCACTGGTGTCGATGCGCACATCGGTATCACCGATATAGCCTACTGTTCCTTCAATCGTTCTGGTGGGAAGGTCTACTACAACTTCGTCCCCGACCTTATAGCTGACCTCTTTTTCGGGAACCAGATCAATGGCTGCGGCCTGCTGTTCTTCGTACAGTTCTCTGATGTGCGGAAGATGCTCATTGCGGAAAATGGGCAGTCTGTTTTTCGTCAGCTCCATGTCCTGCAAGCTGACGGATTTGAACGTAAAATTAACGTGTTCCACCCGAAAATCCCGGCCATCCAGCTTGATGATGCTGCCGATTGGCAGATAATCCGCTTCCCGGAGATATTTTGCCTGGTGGTGGGAGCCATCTTCGTTCAAGCCAGCCAGATAGACGTTGTTGCCCGCTGCCCACAGCTTTTTAGATTCTGCTGCCCACTGCTCACTCGGAAAACCAGTTACTTTGACTTTGCCAAGCACATTTTCCTGTGACAGAAAATTGGTGCGCAGAATCCGCTCCACAGCAACGGCATCTTTGTCATAGAACAGATAGTTACCGTTCAGTTCAAAGCCCACGAGGGTGTTGGGATACTGTTCTTTCAGAGCAGTGTACTCTGCGGCAACAGTGCCATCCAGCATCGGAAGCTGACACTCAGCTTCCTGTCTGGCAGTACGCTGTTCCTTCTCCTTGTCGGTGAGGTAGCGGTCGGATTGGATCATCAGGTCGATATACTGTTCCACCTGCGCCCATTTCAGGGTAATTTTCTGGTGGTCGGGGTAGTGGTCAAATTCCAGTCCCTTCCAGTCGTGATTCACAAAACCTCGGCTTCCGTCCAGAAAATCGTGGGAATGCCCACCAATGCCGTACTCCTTTGCCAGTGCTTTGGCACGGAGTTTGCGGTCAGGCTGGGTCTGGTACAGCGCCATAATGCGCTGCTTGCCGCCCGTAAATCCCGAACCGTGCTTACGCAACTCGTTCTCAATTTCAGCCTGCGACAAAACAAAAGCGGAGGGCGATTTTTCGCTCTCCG
>OKRX01003008.1_pt1 | contig 10579 bp, 6 predicted proteins | sample 1601241 | NCBI WGS metagenome assembly OKRX01 (sample SAMEA3541500, study PRJEB24748) | human gut metagenome | biome: human gut; feature: human-associated habitat; material: faeces | place: China | collected 2012
GGCAGCCGCCGCGGCGGGTGAGGCGGTAGACGGGATACAGCACCGCCGACAATTCGGCGAGCACGGCGGCAGGCGGCCGTGCCAGCAAACTCGCCAGAGGTAAAAGACGGTTTAACAGATTTCACGAACTCACGCAAGCCGGGACGATCGCACGGATATGGGGCAGAGGGTACCGCCGGCCTCTGACTCGCGACCACTCAGCCAGACGGCACCCCAGACCCCAGCCAACAAACGCATTGTTACTGGCGGCTGTGCACGGGATTTGGATATTCCAGAGATATCCTGTGGGGGACCATTTAGAAGGGCCGTGCGGGCAAAAAGCTGGACCGGAAAGGGGTAAGAATGTGCACATGCGAGGAGAATGACGAGGCGGGTTCAGTCGCGGCCGAACTTCTTGAACTCGTGGCGGCGCTGGATGATGAAATAAATTGTGGAAAGACCTTTTATTTTCAGATTCCGTATGGTATTACTCAACACAAGAGATGTACAAGGACAGTGATGGTATGGCACGGTTTGCGCTTCATGTTTGGAATGGGGATCTTGTGAAGGTACCGGTCATGATGTCCAGGGTTGCCAGACAGGACCTGGAGACCACGGTGAAGTCCCAATGACAGACCGATTGGACAAGCGAGTATATCGTGACAAGCTAGCTTACGGTGTATGCGCACAAGACTGGGGAGGGCGAACTAGTGGCCCTGGGCGCTTATGAGGTCTAGGAGGACGTCTTGGCAGTCCATATCATCTATATGGAGGGGCAGACGAGAGCAGTCCGACCTGCACCGCTGTCCCCAGGTATCGCGGCATCGGGTGGGCAATGGTGGCCTACGGCATCAAGCTGTCCGTGGAGGCCCGGTTTAACGGAGATGTGACACTGGATGCCAAGACTTCAGAGTTTGCACGGCACTACGAGCGGGAACTGGCAAAGCAGGAACTCCGGGCACAGCTAATCCGGGGCTTTTTTGACAGCGAGGTTTCCCCCTGAACTGTGCGGCAGAAGTGGCGTACAACATCAAAAGCAGAAGGATTCGAACCCGCAGCACGTGGTTTTGGAGTGGCTGTGGAAGTCTGCACGCTTAAAGCTTCCTTACTGTCCCAGACACTAGCCAACTCGCAATAGTTCGTCCTTTACATTTCTGATGCTTTATTGATGCTGTCATCCTTTCGAGCAATGCACCTGCCGCGCAGAACGATAGAGATGTCTATACTCTGCACCATAGCTTTTGTCAATCCTCTTTTTCTGCTTTTGAAGTATTTTTTTGTCCTGATTTTACCCGCACCCAGTAAATATCGACTTCGCAACCCCCGGCTTCCTATGAATGGAGGCCGGGGGTTCCCTTTCCGGCTTCTCTCGTCATCCATCCGGTTAGAGAATAACAACTCTTTTGCAACGAAAACCAGATCAAAATTTGCAGGGCAATTAAACAATAGAGGGGCCTTCCCAAACAGGGGGTATTGCAATCAAATTTTGGCATGCTAAATTAAAGAACTGAGAAAACTTTTTTGTGTAATTTCCGCTTATTTTTAGCCTTATCCTCTCGATTCCATCTCCTTTCAAGCCATCTTTGACTGCGTGATTTCCAAGTGCTCCAGCGCCGTCTGTGGCTGGTTATGTTGTCAACAAGCGGGGCTGTTGGTGAATCCAACGGCCTCGTCACTATTTTATGGCTTGCAGGGATTGTAAAGGATATTTCCATCACAGAACCACTGCAAGGTGTGCTATGCCATAAACAAGGATAGGGGTTCCTAATCAAACCTTATTTCTTTGAAAGAGCAAATCGGGAACCCGCTCCACGTTCATCCGATTTTCTACGTATTAGATCAAATTTTCCTCTCGACTTTCCGACCATCTTCCGGTATGGTTTGCTTGCCGGTCACAACGAGCAGAAGGGGATCAAAGATGCTGTAAAAATCGATTCAAAGTCAAATCATTAACCCGTGCATTATTTCCCTCTGCCGATGGGCAACCTATCCATACGGCAAGGGGAACAGGATCGTAAAAGCCCACAGCGGGATCTGCCGCTGTGGGCTTTGCTGCACCTGTAAAATAGCCATATAGAAGCATTGAGGAGGGGCTGCTATGAACAAGTATAGGCCAATATCAGAACATATCCAGGCGTATGCAAACAACCTCCGCTTGGAGGAAAAAAGCGCGGCGACCATTGAAAAATATCTCCGGGACATTCGTGGCTTCGCCCGCTGGCTGGAGGGGCGGGAGATCACCAAGGAACGGACGGCGGCGTGGAAGACCCATTTGGTGGAGCGGGGCTACGCCCCCGCCAGCGTCAACGCCATGCTCTCCGCCCTGAACGGCCTGCTGGACTTTCTGGGATTTGCGGACTGCCGGGTGAAATTTCTCAAGCTCCAGCGGAGAATGTTCCGGGATGACAGCCGGGACCTGACCCGGTCCGACTACAACGCCCTCACCGCTGCGGCAAAGGCGCAGAACAAAACGCGGCTGGCTCTGTTGATGGAGGCCATCTGCGCTACCGGTATCCGGGTGTCCGAGGTGCGCTATGTCACCGTGGAGGCCGTGTACCGGGGAAGGGCCGAAATCTCCTTGAAGGGCAAGATCCGGACCATCCTGCTGCCGGGCAAGCTCTGCCGCAAGCTCCTCAAATACGCCAGGAAACAAAAAATCGCTTCCGGCGAGATTTTTCTCACTAGAAACGAAAAAGGCATCTCCCGCCGGCAGATCTGGGCGGAGATGAAAGCACTGTGCGACAAGGCGGGCGTGGCACCTAGCAAGGTGTTTCCCCACAATCTGCGGCACCTGTTCGCCAAGACGTTCTACCGTGTCTGCCGGGACGTGGCCAGGCTGGCGGACGTTCTGGGCCACTCCAGTATTGAGACGACCCGGATTTACCTGATCTCCACGGGCACCGAGCACGCCGGGACTCTGGCACGGCTGGGGCTGGTCTGTTAGAAATAGGACAGAATCGCCATTCCGATGCGGATGGCTGCAAAAAAATAACTAGACATACATAATTGATTTTAACAGTAACCAAATTCTAGCACAAAGCACCGCCAGCCGCAAGAGCTTTTACCGATTTGGGCAGCATAAAATGGCCGGAAAAGCGTCGAATTTTGTCCGGCTGCTGTCTTTGCGCCATTTTTGAGCCCGCGCAGGCTGCGCGGGCTTTTTTGCGCACATTTGCCCCTGGTCTGCAGGCCCTGTTTCGGTCCCTTACAGGAGGAAATGGCGATTCTGTTGACAGGAGGCGGGGAGATGAGGAGTCCAGAGGCTCTGAAGCCGCGGGAGACACACCGCACACCGAACTGGCCCGGCGCCGAGCTCAGCATGGAGACCATCCGGGCTTATCTGGCGGACCTGTCCGGCAGGGGACGCCGCAAGGGCACGGTGCAGATGTACAGTGCCAAGCTGCGGGCCCTCTATGACTACCTGCCCCCGGACAAGCAGATCTCCCGGGGAACGCTGGCTGCTTGGCGAGCATTCCTGCTGGAGGCAGGGTATTCCCCCAGCACCGTGAATACCCACCTGTCTGCCGCCAACGGGCTGATGGAGTACATGGGGCGGCGGGACCTGCAGTTGGTGGGGCAGCTGGAGGCGTATTTGCGCTTGGCAGTCAGGCAAAAATTGTCAGCCCGAAGAATGTTGTAAATCAGGTGCGCAAGGAGATTGAGAAACTTGCGGAGCAGTATGCGCTTCCTATAGAAAACAGAAGGGAGAATTGAAACATGGATGAGAAACTAAAACCTTTATTTACTCCGTGGCGTATCGGAAACTGCGAGATAAAAAACCGTATCGTATTGACTTCTATGGGAGGAACCGATCTGTTCGGATGGATGGAGAAAAACCATTTTGACAAAATGGGTGCGCGATTTCTTAGGGAGGCTGCAAAAAACAATGCGGGTCTTGTCCTTCCGGGGTGTCAGCCGGTATATAATCCTATGTTTGGACAATGGCTGTACAAGAATAAAAAGATGTATGAAGATCTGAAAGAGTGGATGCCGGAGTTTCATAAAACAGGAGCCAAACTTTTTGTTCAGTTGACAGCGGGTTTCGGCCGGTCGTTTACGATCAGCGAGATGATGGAAAAATTATATACGAATAAGGCGCTGCGCGTTTTATCAAAGCCGTTTATGGATCTGGATAAGATTACTGCGACGGCAAGCCCGTCTCCGAACCGCTGGTCGGATAAAGTTCCTTCAAGAGAGATGACAAGAGAAGAAATTCATGAGTTTGTGGAAGCGTTTGCAAAGTCGGCGAAACTTTTGCAGGATGCGGGAGTTGACGGAGTGGAAATACATGCGGTACATGAAGGATATCTTCTTGATCAGTTTACATTAAAATATGTAAATCATAGAACAGATGAATATGGAGGATCTTTTGAAAACAGATATCGCTTTGCTGTAGAGATCGTGCAGGCGATTAAAAAAGTATGTGGTGAAGATTTTCCTGTATCGCTAAGGTACAGTGTTCTTTCCAAGACAAAAGGATTCAGAAAAGGCGCTCTTCCGGGAGAGCAGTTTACGGAAGTCGGAAGAGATATGGAAGAATCTGAAAAAGCGGTGAAATATTTGCAAGATGCAGGTTATGACATGCTCAACTGCGATAATGGTACATATGATGCGTGGTATTGGGCGCATCCGCCTGTTTATATGCCGGAAAATTGTAATCTGGAAGATGTAGAACATATTAAACAGTTTGTTCGGATTCCGGTTGTATGTGCGGGGAGAATGAACCCGAAAACAGCGGCAGAATCGATCGCCGCAGGAAGATTGGACGGAGCGGGATTCGCGAGGCAGTTTTTGGCAGATCAGGAATGGGTCACAAAGATGATGGAAGATCGGGAAGAAGAGATTCGGCCTTGTATTTTATGCCATAACGGATGTTTTAATATGTGTCACTATAAAGGAGTGCCAAACGATCAGGAATTAAGTGACAGCCTGCATTTGTCAAGGTGTGCGGTTAATGCGGAAACGATGCAGTGGGATCGGCATTTTATAGAGAAAACAAAGAATCCAAGAAGAGTCTATATTATCGGCGGAGGAATCGGAGGGATGGAAGCTGCCAGAGTGTTAAAGCTTCGTGAGCATGATCCGGTTATTTATGAGAAGAACAACGTTCTTGGCGGCACGTTCATCCCGGCAAGTGCAGAATCTTATAAGGGGAAATTAAGAGAACTTTTGGCATGGTACAGAAGACAAATGAAAGAACTGGATGTGGAGGTTCATTTAGGTAAGGAGATTGACAGCGTTGAAAAGTTCGGCGATGCTCCGGTAATAATTGCAACCGGTTCTGTTCCGCGCGTGATGAAAAATATTCCGGGACATGAACGGATGATTGAGGCATGCGACTATCTGAACGGAAGGGATGTAGGAGAAAGAGTTGTAGTGATCGGAGGAGGCCTTACGGGAAGCGAGATTGCCTATGAGCTTGCGCTTCAGGGAAAGAGACCGGTTATTGTTGAGATGAAAAATGATCTTGTGGCGCAGAAAGGAGTTTGCCTTGCCAATAGTTCCTATTTGAGGGAATGGTTTGAGCTGCACGAAGTTCCGGTATATCTCGAAACAAAGTTAAAAGAAGTAAAAGAACATTCGGTGATCTGTACAGATAAAACCGGAAAAGAGATAGAGATTCCTTGTGACTCTGTGATCGGATCAGTCGGTTACCTGCCTAATCCGCTGGAAAGAAAAGGAAAGAATATTTACCTGGTCGGCGATTGTGAACAGGTTGGAAATTTACGGAGCGTGGTGTGGGGCGCTTACGAGACTGCGATGAAGATTTGCTGATATGACGATGCAGAATGATTGATAGAACAAGAATAGTGAGATATTAGAAAATGCAGCTTTCTCTTGTGAGGGTAAAGCTGCATTTTAATCTGAAAATAGATTTGTTTAAGCGAACAACTGTAAAATAATCTGAATGATCCAAAACAGACAATACAGAATCATTCCGACATTTAAGATGATCGTTGAGAAACGTTTTCCTTTCGGAATTGTGATCTCTCCGGGGGCACATTTGAATTTCTTAAAGTTGATCGCCCAAAATATGATGCCTGTAATGACAAGACCGAAAAGAAGCAGCATGTAAAAACAAATCAAAAGAAACTGAACCGGATGCTGCATAACGAGTCCGACGATGGCTGACGGGTTATTTTCCGCTAACAGAGAAAGCTGATTGAAAAATGTTGATTTCATTAAAAGCAGTCCCGGAATCGAGCCTAAAAAGTTGACTGTCATATGCAGGGCAACCGTGTAGATCAAGCGCCCGGTTTTTACATAAATGAATCCCCAGAACACACCGAGTGTAAATGCGTATACAAATTGATTAAAATTACCGTGGAATAACGCAAACATCAATCCTGACAGAAGGATAGCCGTTGCCTGTCCGTACTGTACTGTCCGGTCGATGATGAGTTTTCGGAAAACATATTCTTCGACGATGGGAGCGCAGATCACCATAAGGAAAAATGCTGTGAGCGGAGACAGTCCGGTAAGAATGTCCTGGATCGGGTTGTCTACGAGATCTCCTTTTAGTGTTCCGAAGATAGCTGTCGTAAATGTGCCTATTACATTCGTAACATACATAAGCGCATAGCACATAAAAAAGGCGATAATCCATTGCCCTGCCGTCATTTTCTTCTTGTGGATGACCATGCCGGGGATCGTGCGTACGATGATGACCAAAAGCGGCATTGCAATAAGATACATCGAAAGCGATGAGATGATCAGGGAAATATTCGGATTCACCATAAGCTGGGGTGCGATCAACTGAATCAATGTAATGACAGAAATCTGCACTCCCGAAATTATGATCGCTCCACAGAAATAAAAAAGTCCGATCTTGGAAAAATGACTCTTGTGTTTTTTTAACGGATCGGACGGAGCCGGGATGATAAGTTCAGTGTTTTCCATATGAAATAACCTCCTCTTGCGTAAGATTAAAAATCAATAAAAAATTTTACGTCTATTATCCCATTTTGCGAAGCAAAAATCAATAAAAACAGAACTTATATTTGCAGCCGGTGAGATGCTAAGGCAGCAAGGTGTTAATTTTAGAAATCGATGTTATAAGGAATATTTTCAAAATATGAAGAGGTAAAAATTATTTGCGCCCGAAAAAGGAGGGGGTAAATAAAGTTTGCTGGACTTTGCAGAGTGGAGAGATAAAATAAAATAAAAAGGAGCTTCCTGTATAATTCAAATATAAGGAATTCCAAGAAAGAAGGTTGAGAAAAAAATACCTCAGTGTAGAATAAGATTACTGACTTTGCACGGTTAGTAACAATCTTATTGAACAGAGAGGTATCTAAAATGAAGTATAACACACAGAACGCAAAAATTAAATCTATTACGGAAAAGACATTAATTGTTGGGATTGATGTGGGAAGTGAAACGCACTTTGCAAGAGCATTCGATTGGCGTAATTACGAGTATTCAAAGAAACCGTTGGAATTCAGTAATACAGAAGCTGGATTTATGACTTTAAAAGCATGGATGGCGGATTTTGCAGAAAAATACGGTAAAAACGTTGTGATTCCGGGAATGGAACCAACAGGACACTATTGGTTCAACCTTGGAGCATACCTGCAGGACAACGGCATGAAACCGGTTCATGTAAATCCACATCATGTAAAGAAGTCAAAAGAACTGGATGACAATAATCCAAACAAAAATGACCGTAAGGATCCAAAGACAATTGCGGCGCTGGTAAATGAAGGGAGATTTTCATATCCATATATACCAACTGGTATTTATGCTGAGATTCGGAGTCTTTCAAATCTCAGATTACAAACCCAGGAAGAAATTACAAGGATCAAGAACCGTATCGCAAGATGGTTTAGCATCTATTTTCCGGAAATCAAAGACGTTTATAGAAATCCGGATTCTGTGAGTGGTCTTATGATATTAAAAGAGGCACCTTTGCCACAAGATATCGTAAAACTGGGTGTAGATGGAATCAATAAGATTTGGCGGGATGCTAAGTTGAGAGCGGCTGGACTGAAGAGGGCAAAGACCCTGGTAACGGCTGCAGAGCACAGTATTGGAAGCCAGGAAGCACCTGATAGTGCAAGAATTGAATTGAAGAATCTACTGAACGATTATGAAATCTACAAAAATAGAGAGGAAGACCTGATGAGCCTGACAGAGGAAAAGTTGTCAGAGATTCCTCATATAGATAAGTTGTTGGAAATCAAAGGAGTTGGATTGAAAACAGTGAGTGGATTTGTTGCCGAAGTAGGAGACATCACACGTTTTGATAATCCAAAGCAACTGCAAAAACTAGCTGGATATGCCATTGTAGAGTGTAGTTCGGGAAAACATAAGGGCGAGAGTCACATCAGCTACAGAGGAAGAAAACGCCTCAGATATGTACTGTATGAAGCAGCCATATCCTTGATTGCAAGGAATGAAGAATTTAAGGAAGTACACCGGTATTATCGAACTAGAAAAGAAAATCCGCTAAAGAAGATGCAGTCAGTCATAGCAGTTGCGTGTAAAGTCTTAAGAATCTTTTATACGATTTTGACTAAAGGTGTGACTTATGACGGTGCAAAGATGATGCAAGATATCAAGAGACCACAGATGCTTGCAGCATAGAGTGCAGGAAGTAACCAACCCGAAAAGGTACAAAAGCAGAATGTAATGGGGAACGTCCACTGAAAAGTGCTGTTACAGGAAGCAAGTCAGTAATAATAGGAACAAAGAATGAGCAGGTAGTTGGCAGGAATATTTTCCATAGGGCAAGACCCTGACAAGGAGCTAAGCTGACACCCGGATTATGGATAGGCAGAACGAAGGAAGTTAGGACTCACGAAGTGATGATCCTGGTAGACACGGGAGGTGCGTTGCCATAGATGGAAGGGAATACACAAGGCCATTTAAAACGAATAAAAAAGACGTTTTATTTCGTATACCCTAAACTAGCTATTTTCGTACCAGATACAGAGAAATATCCATGATTCTTGTTCATTCATCTGAGATAGAAACTTTAAAAAACCTTTATTTTAAAGGAAAAAAGACTTGATTTATTAGGGAGGAAAAATAATGGCGATTTGTTATGACAAATTATGGAAATTACTGATAGATAAAAAAATGAACCGCACAGAATTGAAGGAAGCGTCAGGAATAAGTTTTAATGTGTTAGCTCGGTTAGGAAAGAATGAGCCAGTTTCATTTGAATCAATAGAAAAAATATGTTTTACATTAAATTGTAAGATAGAAGATGTTGTAGAGATACAAAAAGAAGAACCATTACAAATCGATAGTGATGCGTTTACAACCATAGAACTGTTTGCTGGAGCTGGAGGTTTGGCTTTAGGGATAGAAAAAGCTGGATTTGAACCATTGGGACTAATAGAATTTGATAAAGATGCTGCAGAATCTTTGAAAACCAATAGGCCGAACTGGAGAGTTATTCATGATGATATAGCTAATATATCTTGTTTGGATTTGGAAGATTATTTTGGTATAAAAAAAGGAGAACTGGATTTATTATCGGGAGGGGCACCGTGTCAGGCTTTTTCCTATGCTGGAAAAAGATTAGGACTTGAAGATGCAAGAGGAACACTTTTTTATCACTATGCAACTTTTTTACAGAAATTACAGCCAAAGATGTTTTTATTTGAAAATGTGCGAGGATTGCTGACTCACGATAAGGGAAGAACATATGCAACGATAACAAATATTTTTGAACAGGCGGGATATACCATTCAGAAAAAGGTTTTAAATGCGTGGGATTTTGGTGTGCCGCAGAAAAGAGAGAGATTAATTACTGTTGGAATTAGAAATGATTTAGTGGGAAAAGTTTCATTCTCATTTCCCAAAGAACATAATTATAAGCCTGTTTTGAGAGATATTTTATTGGATTGTCCAGAAGGACCAGGAGTACCATATGGAGAAAATAAAAGAAAAATATTTGAATTAGTTCCACCTGGAGGATATTGGAGAGATATTGATCCGGAGATTGCAAAAGCATATATGAAAAGTTGCTGGGATATGGAAGGCGGAAGAACAGGAATTCTTAGGAGAATGAGTCTGGATGAACCATCATTGACGGTATTGACATCACCATCCCAGAAACAAACAGAAAGATGTCATCCATTGGAAGCAAGACCGTTTACAGTACGTGAGAATGCAAGATGCCAAACATTTCCAGATGAATGGCAGTTTTGTGGAAGTGTTCAATCTCAGTATAAACAGGTTGGCAATGCTGTTCCTGTCAACTTAGCATATGAAATTGGGTTGGAGATACATAAATCATTAGAGGGGGTAAAATAAATGGTGTGGAATTTAGATTTTATATCAGAAGAAGATTTTAAGAAGCATGTGCGTGCAACAATTATGAAATATGGAGAAAAACTAGAATCGTATGATTTGAAGCGATTCAACAGTAATCTGATTGATCCAATCAAGCTGATTTTTGATAAATCGGTGTATCGTACAAGCTGGGAAGAAATTGTAAATAATGAAATTTTCCGGCAGAGAGATAAGTCTAATAATAATGATATAGGATATTTTCATCAGAATATTTTTTCTTATTTCAAAGGCTGTGAAGTCCCACAGGCAGGCTGGGATGTTATTTACAGAAATCCAGATGGAATACAAATGCCAG
>OKRX01003011.1_pt1 | contig 10574 bp, 12 predicted proteins | sample 1601241 | NCBI WGS metagenome assembly OKRX01 (sample SAMEA3541500, study PRJEB24748) | human gut metagenome | biome: human gut; feature: human-associated habitat; material: faeces | place: China | collected 2012
CGCCGTCACAGCCAATCAGAATATCGCCGGTCCAGCTATTGCCGCGATCGTCAAACACGGTGACATCGTCTTCCGTCTCGCGAATATCCACGACGTTGGTGGAGGTGTGATATTCCACGTCCGGATGCGTCAGTACCGCTTCCCACACCGAGGCGTGAATATCAACCCGGTGGATCACCGCGTAAGGACCGCCGAAATGGTCACGAAAGGCCTGCCCGGTTTCAATGCGCACCACTTCTTCGGCGTTCACCGCATCCATCATGGTAATGTGATCGGTAAACACCGCGCGCTGGCGGGCAACTTCGCCGACGCCGAGGCTGTCCAGCGCCGAAAACGCATTTGGCCCCAACTGGATGCCCGCGCCAATCTCACCGATCTCATGCGCCTTTTCCAGCAGCACCACTTTGATCCCCAGGCGGGCCAGTGACAATGCAGTTGCCGCACCGCCGATCCCGCCTCCCACAATTACTGCGCGTGTCACTTTCGTCATTATAGTTCTCCTGGTCAGGCTGAAATTTTATCTTGTTGATTTTCTGGCGCTGCGGCAATGAACGCTGGCAGCTGTGTGCAGGCGTCGTACACCGCTTTGCAGCGTGGATACCCGCTCAAATCGCAGTTCATGCGTAGCGCGTTTGCCCACTGCGGGACAAGGCAGCAATCTGCCAGCGTCGGCGTCTCGCCCACACAAAATTGCCCCGACTGGTTCTGGCGCAACAGTTGTTCCACCGCGCTTAACCCTTGCTGGATCCAGTGCGCATACCAACGTTTTTTTTCTTCTTCACTGACGTTCAGTTCTTCGGTCAGGTAGCGCAGCACGCGCAAGTTATTTAATGGATGAATATCACAAGCGATGGCATAGACAATTTCCAGCACCTTGTTGCGGGCCGGTTCTTCCTGCGGCACCAGCGGAACTTGCGGGTAGTGCCTCTCCAGCCAGTCAATAATCGCCAGCGATTGTCCGAGTGATTGGCCCTCGTCAGTCAGCAGCGTCGGCACCAGCCCGACCGGATTCATCCGCCGATAGGCCAGTTCATTTTGCTGACCAATACGGATATTCACCCCTTCGGTCTGGTAATTAATGCCTTTCAGCGCCAGCGCAATGCGTACCCGGTACGACGCTGAACTATTAAAAAAACTGTACAGCTTCATCATGCACCTCAGACAATCTTCACCGCGATAGGCGTTAAGCCCTCGACGTTGCCTGTGATCACATCACCTTTCACTACCGGGCCAACCCCTTCCGGCGTACCGGTGAAGATCAGATCGCCCGGTTGCAGCTCAAAGAAGCCTGACAGATAGCTGATGGTTTCATTCACCGACCAGATGAGATGGCGAATATCGCTGCGCTGATGATCTTCGCCGTTAACCTGTAACCAGATTGGCGCATTATCAATACCGCCGATATCGCGGGCTTTGTGCAGCGGCGCGATGGGCGCTGAGAGATCAAACGCTTTACCGATTTCCCACGGGCGGCCCATCTGGCGCATTTCCATTTGACGGTCACGCCGAGTCATATCAAGACCCGTGGCATAACCCCAGACATATTCATGGGCGTGTTCCAGCGGGATATCGCTGCCTTTTTTACCAATCGCCACTACCAGTTCAATTTCGTAATGATAGTTATCGGTCTGCGCCGGATATGGCAGCGCCAGCGTTTCGCCAGCCGCAATCTGTAGTGAAACATCATTGACTACTGTACGTACGGTTTGCTGATGGCGAAAACCCACCGACAAATTTTCAATCGCTAACAGAGTTTGCGTCATGCTACACCGCCTTATTAGGATCAAATGCGTCGCGGACGGCTTCACCAATAAAGATCAACAAAGACAACAATACCGCCACCGATAAGAAGGCGGTGATCCCAAGCCACGGGGCCTGAAGGTTATTTTTCCCTTGTAACAGCAGTTCACCGAGTGACGGTGAACCGAGCGGTAGACCGAAGCCGAGGAAATCGAGTGAGGTCAGGGTGGTTATCGAACTACATAAAATAAACGGTAAAAAAGTGAGGGTAGCGACCATGGCATTTGGCAACATATGACGCAGGATGATACTGCGATCGCTGACGCCAAGCGCCTGCGCCGCGCGGATGTAGTCGAAATTACGGGTACGTAAAAACTCCGCCCGCACCACGCCGACCAGACTCATCCAGCCAAACAAGACGGTAATTGCCAGCAGCCACCAGAAGTTAGGCTGTACGACGCTGGAAAGTAAAATAATCAAAAACAGCGTCGGCATCCCCGACCATACTTCAATAAAGCGTTGTCCCCAGAGATCGACTTTACCGCCGTAATAGCCTTGTAGCGCCCCCGCCAGCACGCCCATCACGCTGGAGCAGAGGGTCAGCATCAGGCCAAACAGAACTGAGATCCGCGTGCCATAGAGAATGCGTGCCAGTACATCGCCGCCATTGGCATCCGTTCCCAGCCAGTTTGCCGGGAGGGTGGAGAAGGGAAGGGCTTATCGGTAGCAAAGTTGATACTGGTAGCACCAAAGCGAATCGGAGCCCACAGTACCCAGCCGTTATTTTCCAGCCGTTGTTTCAGCCACGGGTCCTGATAATCAGCCTGACTTGCCAGCGGGCCGCCAAAATCGCTTTCGCTGTAGTTTTTCAATAACGGGAAATACCAACTGCCGTCATAACGCACCAGCAACGGTTTATCGTTGGCGATAAGTTCAGAACACAAACTCAAACCAAACAAGACGAGGAAAATCCATAACGACCAGTAGCCGCGACGGTTATGGCGAAAACGCGCCCAACGGGCCTGATTGACGGGGCTGAGTCGCGACATTAACGTCCCTCAAAATCAATACGCGGATCAACCAGCGTATAGCTGATATCACTGACAATATTCAGCAGCAGGCCAATCAGGGTGAAAATATACAAGGTACCAAACATTACAGGATAATCGCGCGAGACGGTCGCTTCGTAGCCCAGTAAGCCCAGACCATTGAGTGAAAACATCACCTCAATCAGCAGCGAGCCGGTAAAAAACATGCTGATAAACGTCGCCGGAAAACCGGCAATCACCAGCAGCATGGCGTTGCGGAACACATGTTTCCAGAGAATATTTTTTTCACTTACCCCTTTCGCACGTGCCGTCACCACGTATTGCTTACGCACTTCATCAAGGAATGAGTTTTTTGTCAGCATGGTCAGAGCCGCAAAGCCGCCAATCACTGTCGCCAGCACCGGCAGCGTGATATGCCACAGATAATCGGTGATTTTCTGATACCACGGCAGCGAATCAAAGTTAGCGGAAACCAGGCCGCGCAGAGGGAACAGATCGAAATAGCTGCCGCCCGCGAAGAAGACAATCAGCAGGATGGCAAACAAAAAGGCCGGAATGGCGTAGCCGATGATGATAAATGCACTACTCCAGACGTCAAAACGGCTCCCATTATAAACAGCTTTGCGAATGCCTAACGGAATCGACACCAGATAGATAATCAGCGTGCTCCACAATCCGAGGGTGATGGAAACCGGCAGACTGTCTTTAATCAGCGTCAGCACCGAGGCGCTGCGAAAAAGGCTGTCGCCAAAATCAAAACGGATGTAGTCCCAGAGCATTTTGAAGTAACGTTCGTGGATCGGCTTATCAAAACCGTAGCGATGAGTGATCTCAGCGATCACTTCTGGATCTAATCCGCGTCCGCCACGGTAATTACTGTCGCTGATATTGCCGACGCCCGTTTGCGCATGGCTGGCACGAACACCTTCACCGCCTGCGCCGGGTAATACTCCGGCATTGCCAAACTCAATGGCGGCGATGGCCTGGTCGACCGGACCGCCAGGCGCAATTTGCACGATGAAAAAGTTGATGGTGATAATCGCCCATAATGTTGGGATCACCAGCAACAGACGGCGAATCAGATAAGCGCCCATCTACTCTCCCTGTTGTCTGGCTGACGGCAGTTTCGTCGCTTTGTTAACGTCATACCACCAGGTATCGATACCCAGGCTGTAAACAGGGCGTACAGCGGGTTGGGAGAATTTATCCCACCAGGCGAGACGGTCTTCCGCCATGTACCACATTGGCAGCATGTAATAATTCCACGTTAATACGCGATCCAGTGCTCGTCCCAACGGCAGTAATTTTTCTTTATTTCCCTGCGCGGCAATAATTTGGTTGATCAGCGAGTCGATAACCGGGCTTTGCACGCCGGGGGCATTATAAGTGGAATTGATATATTCCGATGACCAGGAAATCTGTAAATCGGAACTGGGCCACGGCATCGCCCGCCATACGCGCGGCATCATGTCATAGTCGCGACTGCGCATGCGGTTAGTGATTTGCGAGTTATCCACCTTGCGAATGTCCATGTTGATACCCAGCCGTTGCAGGCTGTGCTGGAACGGCAATACCCACTGACTATTGCTGCTTGCGGGAAGCAATAATTCAAAGCTGAGTGGCTGACCCGTTGTGGCATTAACGCGTTGCTGACCCTTCAGCACCCAGCCCGCTTCGTTGAGAAGTTTGTCGGCTTTTAACAGGTTGTCACGATCGTAGCCATCGCCTTTGGATACCGGCGGCTGGTAGATTTGTGTGAAGACTTCTGACGGTAGATCTTTTTTCATTGGTGCCAGAAGTACCAGCTCCGCGGCGTCGGGGTAATTTCTGGCCGCATATTCGGTATTCTGAAAATAACTGTTCGTGCGACTCCAGGCATTGTAAAACAACGCTTTGTTCATCCATTCAAAGTCAAAGGCGAGAGTGATCGCTTCCCGGACCCGGCGATCGCTGAATACCGGACGTTGGATATTAAACGCCAGCCAGCGCGTATCCTGGGCTGATTCGTTCTTTTGCTCATCTTTGATGATGTATTTTTTATCGAAATTTTTACCGGTATAACGCGTGGCCCAGTTTTTGGCGTCGTTTTCCATACGCAAATCAAAGGCACCTGCTTTAAACGCTTCAAAGGCGACATTATCATCGAGGTAATAATCGTAGCGAATGGTGTCGAAATTCCAGCGTCCACGGTTTACCGGTAAGTTTGCTGCCCAGTAATCTTTCACACGGGAATAGACAATATTTTGCCCCATTTTCCAGGACGTAACGCGGTACGGACCACTGGCAAGCGGAGGCGTGGCGAGCGGGTCGCTAAGTTTGTGATCTTTCCAGTACTTTTCTGGAAATACCGGCAGCGAAAACAGACTCAGCATATCTTCTTTGCCGGGTTTAGCTAACTCAATGCGCACGGTTAACGGTGCAATGGCTTTGACGGTGGTGCCTTTGTAGACCAGACGAAATTGCGGCACGCCTTCGGTCATAAATTTTTGAAAAGTAAACTCTACATCGCGGGCAGTAATGGGCGAACCATCATGAAAACGGGCGCGCGGATTAATAGCGACCTCCACCTAGGAATAATCGTCAGCATAGCGTGCGCTTTCAGCAATCAGCGGGTAATAACTGCCTGGTTCGTCATCGGAAGTCGTAAATAGCGTGTCGTACAGCTGCTCGGTGCGTGCGCCCGGGTTGCCGCGCAGTGCATAGCGGTTGAAATTATCGAAGGTGCCGAGGGCTGACAACGTTATCTGCCCACCTTTTGGCGCGGCGGGGTTCACATAATCAAAATGGTTGAAATTAAATGCGTACCGGGGTTCGCCCAGTACGGCAAAGGCATAGCTTTCCTTGATAGCCTGCGCCTGCGCACCAAAGGTGAACAGAGCGATAAACAGCAGCAGTATGCGCACAATCATCTGCAACGGATTTCCTTTTACTCATCATTAGCCGCAATCCGGCATGCTTTCACTATGAATAATAAGGGACGTAAGCACACCTTACCACTGCGGCGTATACGGTTTCTTCAGCCAGCGAACAAAATCGTCCAGCGGTAACGGGCGACTAATCCAGTAGCCTTGCATGAAATTAACGCCGCGTTCGCTTAGCCATCGTGCCTGTTCTGGCGTTTCGACCCCTTCAGCAACCGTCAGCATATTGAGGCGTTTCGCCAGCGTCAGCACCGCGTCAAGTACGGGTGAAGTGATCGTTTCCGTACCGATGGCGTTGATAAATCCACGGTCAATTTTCAGATAATCGAGCGTAAAACGCTCAAGATAGATAAGCGCGCTGTGCCCGGTGCCGAAGTCATCAATAGCAATTTCTACGCCGACCGAATGCAGCCAGGCGAAGAGTTGTGTGGCTTCTTGCTCTTTCAACATATCGCGCTCGGTAATTTCCAGCACAATCTGGAAATGGTGTGCGGGCAGGGAAGTGAGCAGTTTCTGGATATCCGCTTTAAAGCTTTCGCTGTGCAAGTGGGCCGGCGCAATGTTAATGCCAAATTTGACGCCTACCGGCAGTACTTTTTCTAATTCTGCGGCATCGCGGGCAATCAACTCAAACAGGTGCTGAGTCAGTGGCACAATCATCTTTTGCGCTTCGGCAAAGTTAATGAAGGCATCCGGGGGAATTTCTCCCGCGACAGGATGCCGCCAGCGTAGCAGTACTTCCAGGCCCGTTACTCGCAAAGCTTGTGTATCCACCACCGGTTGATACGCCACGTAAAATTGTTCGCGCTTGATGGCGGTCATGATTTCTCTGCCGGGGCGCATACGTACGCTCATCAGGTAATAGCAGAGCAGGCCAACGACAGTTCCACTCATGCCGCCCAGTAAAAATGCGTACCACACATCGTTCCATGTCCAGTCATCTGCATAAAGCCGAACAGTCAGAGGAATGCCCGCAATTTTAGTTTCACGGACTGGCATGTCGGTTAATTCGTTAACGTTCATCAAACGTGAAGAAAAGGTAGATAGCGCAGTATTACCAATAATGAGGGCGACGCCATCGTAATCTTCCTGCCGTGAACTATAAAAGAGTGAAGGCGTCAGGTTGAGATTCAGAGCGGCAAAGACGCCGCTATTTTTCAGCAAAGGGTTGCGATACCAGATGACGATTGCGGGTTTGTTCGGCACCATCGGCGTGCCGGGTAAGATCGCCATATCGACGTTTTTATTAATGTCGAGCGCCGGAATCAATTCATTGAGTGGAATGTCCATCTCACCAGTTGCAGATGAACAGAATGTTTTTTTATCTTTTACCAGCACAAACGTACGAACATTCATGCTAAACGCCGCGCGGGCGGTCAGTTCGGGGTTAGCCTGCTGGCAGGTATCTAAGGTCAGCGGCTGGAGCCGGTCAGTAGTGGATTTCAGGTCGGCAAAATAGGTATCGAGATACTTTTGTACGTCGGTAATCAGTGTGTCGTATTTGACTTCGTGCTTATGCCAGGCCACTAAAAACTGAAGGCAGCTCACCAGTATCGCAATCATCACGCCTGCAACAATGCAGGTAAGCAGGAGCTTACGTCCAAAATTGGGAGCGCGTATGAACATGATTCCGTTAATTTCCTGAAATTACGACAACATTTAAAAGATAACAATGACCGGACTATAGCCTGGATCAAGACGCGGAAACATCATTTTCTCTGATGAATGAAAACAAAAAAGCACTGCCTAAGCAGTGCTTTCAGTTAACTCGTCAGGATAGCCAAGGGATTGCATCCAAACGGTTTATTAGCTGCGGCTGAGAACCCGGCGTGCTTCGTTGTAACGCTTCTTCCAGTACGGTTCATTCATGCTGGAAATAATAACACCACTGCTGGTGGAAGCATGGACAAACTGATTGTTGCCGATATAAATACCGACATGGCGTCCCGTTGAACCGGCACGGAACAGAACTAAATCACCCGTGCGCAAATTACTGCGGGAAACAGATTTACCCATTTCCTGCTGTTCATAAGTCGAACGCGGAAGTTCTAAGCCAAATTGCTCACGGAATGTACGCTGTACGAAACCAGAACAATCGATACCTTTTTTAGTGCTGCCGCCCAGACGATAACGTACGCCTTTCCAGTCAGCATACTGATCCATAATTCGCGATTTTACGTCGACATTACGAACCAGGTTTTCAAATTCATCCTGAGAAGCTTGCAGTGATGATGTTTCACTACCCACTGCACGTGTCTCAGGATGCATATTCTTTGCGGTGTTATTTGCACTACATGCAGAAAGCAGAACCGCTACTGCAATCGCGGGTATCCCGCGCAAGATATATCTCAAAATCGGTTGAGATTTGACCATGTTGTTTGTTTTCCCTTGAAGTCCTTAACGACAAATATCGTTATAAAAAAATGCCAAGCGACACGAGACTAATTACCTGGGCATGTTGAAACAATTCCTTAAGGCCAAATCTGTGGACTAACGCACAAAATTATATGCTGTGAGGATAATCTACCGCCGAGGCAAAACGAGTTCGAGATTACCCGATTGGTGCGGTCTTGGCGAGCGGTTTTACATGATTTTTTATAAGAAAAAGTGATACAGAAAGTTAATAAGCGGGGTTGGTCAATTAAAGTACAATTGAGTGAAACGCATGCAATCCATTCATTTACTTAGAGAATGATTTTTGCGTTCGATAGATGAAAGCACGGTGCGCATCATCAGGATTATCCTCACTATAAAAATAACCCTGATGATGTTAATTACTGTGAGTTATTTGTTTTGGAAATGTTTGTTTTTTCCTGGTAGTGATTTGTCAAAAAAGGTGATTAATCGATCACTTAATGGCGTCAGCAACACCCAGGGCAAACCGATCAATATCACGGTCATCGAACCGACAATGATGTCAGTAAACCAGTGTGCGCCAATCATTACTCTGGGAAATGCAAAAACCACAAAAATAATAAGGGCGATAAGGCCTGCAACTTTGCCGAAATAACGCCACATGAATGCCGAAAAAATAAGCAGCATCATACCGTGATCGCCGGGAAAGCTATCTCGTGAGGCATCTTTCGTGGGAACAGAGAGCAGTTCGCTGACGCGGTTAATATCGGTAAAAGTCAATGTTGGGCTGGCCCGTTTTACAGGAATTAATGCCTGACCCAGCTGGTTTAATACCACTGCAGTTAATAGCATGACCAGACCAATAATCACGATACGTCGTCTGCCTGGGGCGTTTTCTTTCAGCCAGAAACTCAGCATCAACATACCCATCGCCAGCAGTGAACAACCGTCGAAGGCGCGATTGTTGGTCAATGCAACCAGCCACAAAAAGGCCTTACTTTCGACCAGTTTCTGATTAAAGAAATAAAAAATATCCGCATCAATCGGCAACCAGAATCCATGATTAATGGGAATATACCAGGAAAGAAACAGCGCGAGGCCGACAATATTCAACAACACTATTTGCGGCAAATTTTTAATCATATTTTCTCTAATTATCTTACTGAAAAACGCAGGCAACCTTACGCGGTAGTCGCTAAACGAAGCTTCAACAGCGCGCTCTGCAAGGCATTCCAGTCAGCTTCGCTGCTGGAAATCAGCTCAATACGGCTGTCCGGTGGCGCAACGTTTTGCGTTTCAATGTGCAGGTCATCGCCCTGACGGTTGATTCGCACCAGCCCTTCGGGAATACGCAGCACGCCTTTGACGCGTTCCACCGGTGCAAGTCGCGCCCATTCCAGAATACCAATGGTGTCGAATACCGTATCAGCGTCGAATATCCAGCCACAGGCCTGATGCCCTTGTCCGCTGTTCAGACTGCGACGCCAGCGTTGATGCTCTGGCAGGCTTAACGCTGCTAACCCTTTTTTCACGACATGCTGATGAGAATGCGCGGCGCTGGCGGGCAACTCGGCTAAATTGCGACGCGGCAAATCCAGAAGATGACCGTCAATTTTTCCATGCTCGCTGTGAATTAATTGCCGATCGCCACCATTTTGCTGCCACCAACGCTGTAGCGCTTGCTCACTTTCGGGCGTCGTACGGATTTATTGGCGACAATGATGTCTGCGGCAGCCAGCTGGTCACGGAAGTTTTCATTGCTGGCGCTTTTTTCGTCCAGCAGCAAGCGCGGATCGAGAATGCACAAGGTGGCGCGCAGATCTATCCACGGTTCATAGACTGGTGCGGTTAACAGATCGAGGATCTGTTTCGGATGGCCCAGCCCGGTCGGCTCTATCAACAAGCGGTCTGGTTTTCCCTGACGCAGTAAGGTATTCCACCCTACCTGCATGGGTAAACCATTAACGCAGCACATGCAGCCGCCGGGGATCTCTTTCAACAGTGCGCCGCTATCGGCGAGCAAAGCACCATCAATTCCGACTTCCCCAAATTCATTAACCAGTACCGCCCATTTTTCGTTGGGATCTTTATGGGCTAACAGATGAAGAATCGACGTAGTTTTCCCACTGCCGAGAAAACCGGTGATGAGGTTGGTTCTGGTCACAACGGCTCCGCAATACTCTGGTAAGTTAACTGAGCGTTAATCCTGGCTAAAAAAGGCAGAAAAGAGAAGGGGAGAGCGGACGAAGGCGAGCTTCATCCGCTTTAACCGCAGAAATCGTTAAATTTTGAGGGTGTTTAATAGCGCCTGATGTGCGCCGAATTGTACGATTTGTTGCCAGGCTTGTTCGATGGCCTGCACAAAATGCGGGTTATCTGGCAGATCATCACCGAAAATTTCACGCAGGGAAAGCAGGGCGGTTACGCGTTGTTCACTGCTGCTGACCGCAACAAGTTCACGAATTTTATCGCTAAGCGGATCGCGAACATCAATGGCATTTCCGGAATC
>OKRX01003019.1_pt1 | contig 10549 bp, 8 predicted proteins | sample 1601241 | NCBI WGS metagenome assembly OKRX01 (sample SAMEA3541500, study PRJEB24748) | human gut metagenome | biome: human gut; feature: human-associated habitat; material: faeces | place: China | collected 2012
GCAGCCGCCGAAGCGGTGCTTAAGCCGTAAGGCGGGAATTGTGCGGTGTTGCCCTTGGAATCCAGAAAGGATTCCTGCGGCTCTTTGCCTTAAATCCTGCTTGTGTTTGCGAAATGTCCGTCATTTTCCTTGTTTTCAGATACGCCTTGAAAATCAGAGAACCATGAACAAAGAAGGTATATTGTAATGAAAAAAGCATTGTCTTTGATGACTGCCGCTGCCTTGGTCCTGAGCCTGGCTGCCTGCGGTTCCACCGCTTCTTCTGCTGCATCTTCCGAAGCCGCTTCCAGCGATGCTGCATCTTCCGAGACTGAAACTGCTGAGCTGTCCACCGTTGAGCCGGGCAAGCTGATCATGTCCACCAACGCAGCCTTCCCCCCGTACGAGATGACCACCGATTCCGGCGAATTTGAGGGCATCGACATTGAGACCGCACAGGCTATTGCTGACAAGCTGGGCCTGGAGCTGCAGATCGATGATATGGACTTTGACGCTGCACTGCTGGCTGTACAGCAGGGCAAGGCCGATATGGTTATGGCTGGCGTTACCGTTACCGACGAGCGCCAGAACGTGATGGACTTCACCGACTCTTACGCAACCGGCATCCAGTCCATCATCGTCAAGGAAGATTCCGATATTGCCAGCGTGGATGACCTGGCTGGCAAGAAAATCGGCACCCAGCGCGGTACCACCGGCTACCTGTACTGCTCTGACGACTTTGGCGATGAGAACGTTGTTGCTTACGACAACGGCCTGACTGCCGTGCAGATGCTGAACAACGGCCAGGTTGACTGCGTTGTTATTGATAACGCTCCCGCTAAGGAATTTATTGCTGCCAACCCCGGCCTGAAGCTGCTGGACACCGCTTACGTGGAAGAAAGCTACGCAATCGGCGTTGGTAAGGGCAACACCGAACTGAAGGATGCCATCAACACCGCTCTGGAAGAGCTGAAGGCCGACGGCACCCTGCAGGCTATCGTGGACAAGTACATCACTGCTGAATAAAGCAGCTTTTTCACAAGTGCCACAGGGAGGTGGCCCGCAGGGGCGCCTCCCTTTTGTTGGTAAGACCGTAAAATAAACGCCCGGCGCCCTGGTGCCGGAACACAGGAAAGGTGTGGAATGCGGATGGCCGCACAATACGAAATGCTGACCCAGCTGGCGAAAGCTGGTACAAAGCTGGATTTCGGGCAGGATCTGTTCGTCAAATTCTACCAGGCATTTATTGCCTCAAACCGCTGGCAGCAATACCTCAAAGGGGTCATCCCCACGCTGTATGTAACGGCAATTGCTTTGACAATCGGCGTGGTGCTGGGCAGCGTGGTTGCCCTGGTGCGTGTTGCGCATGACCAGCAGCGCCGCGGCCACCACGACCCGGCTCTTGCCGTTGCCAACGCTGTATGCAAGCTATACGCCACTGTGATCCGCGGCACCCCCATGATGGTGCAGATGCTGATTATGAGCATGGTTATCTTTGCCAACAGCCGCAACTTTACCATGGTCGGCGCGCTGGCACTGGGCATTAACTCCGGTGCGTATGTTTCGGAGATCATCCGCGGCGGTCTGATGGCCGTTGACCCCGGCCAGATGGAAGCCGGCCGCAGCCTGGGCCTGAACTACATGACAACCATGGTGCTGATCGTGATTCCGCAGGCCATCCGCTCGGTGCTGCCTGCCCTGGGCAATGAGTTCATCGTCCTTCTCAAGGATACCTCGCTCATCACCGTTATTGGCGGCAAGGAGCTGCTGTACGCTGCACAGGGCATCATGAACCGTACTTACGAGCCGATGTTCCCGTTGTTCGGCGTGGCGCTGATGTATCTGATTCTGGTTATGATCTTTACCTGGCTGCTTGGCAAACTGGAAGGGAGGCTGGCGAAGAGTGATCGTCGTTAAGGACTTAAAAAAGAACTATAACGGTCTGGATGTGCTCAAGGGCATTGACCTGACCATCAATAAGGGCGATGTTGTCTGCCTGGTTGGGCCTTCCGGCTGCGGCAAGTCCACTTTTCTGCGCTGCCTGACCCGCCTGGAAGAACCGGACGGCGGCACGGTTATGCTGGACGGCAAAGAGATCACCGAACGCGACATTGATGCCACCCGCGCCCAGATGGGCATGGTGTTCCAGCATTTTAACCTGTTCCCCCACCTGACGGTGAAAAAGAACATCACGCTGGCTCCGGTGCGCCTGGGCCGTATGAGCCAGGCTGCTGCCGACAAGCAGGCCATGGAGCTGCTGGAGCGCATTGGCCTGGCCGATAAGGCGGATGTTTACCCCAACATGCTTTCCGGCGGCCAGAAACAGCGCATTGCCATTGTGCGTGCACTGGCCATGAACCCTGAAGTGCTGTTGTTTGACGAGCCCACCAGCGCGCTGGACCCCGAAATGGTAGGCGAAGTTCTGGAACTGATGAAAGAACTGGCCCGCGATGGCATGACCATGGTGGTGGTGACCCACGAAATGGGTTTTGCCCGCGAGGTTGCCAACCGTGTGATCTTTATTGATGAGGGTGTTATCAAGGTCGATAAGCCCCCGCAGGAGTTCTTTGAGAACCCCGACAATCCGCGCCTGAAAGCGTTTTTGTCCAAGGTACTGTAAATCAAACTTTTGTCCGCCCCGTTTAGAATGGTGAGAGCTGTTCTGGATGGGGCGGATTTTTTTAGTTAGGAGGGAGGAGTTTTCGGCGGCAATTAGAAATTAGTAGTTAGTAATTAGGAATTGGAGGTGGGACGGGGGGCTTTTTAATGAATAAAGAATAATGGTGGTGGGCCGCGGCGCGGAACCCTGCCGCACTGTGAACTTTTGCACCAAAATCCCAGACTCCAAACCGATCCCCCGCAAAACCAAAGGCATGCGGACTCTCGTATCTACCGAGAATTCGCATGCCTATTTCTTAGGGTGTATCTGAAAAGTCGAAAATTTAGTCTATTTCTACAAACACAGCGGGATTTTGCGAAATATCCGTTATTTTCTTTGTTTTCAGACACACCTCAAAGTGTTCCGCAATGCTTTGGCTTAAGAAGTTCAGGCGCTGCCCCCGGGCAGCCAAACAGGAGATACCATATGTTTAAGTCACTTTACAAAGAAACAGAGGGGTTCCGGCTGGTTTCCATCCTGACCCCTTTGTGCATGATCGGCGAAGTGGTGATGGAAATGATCATCCCCAAGCTGATGTCCTCCATCATTGATGATGGCGTTACCGTCGGCAATCTTTCCCACATTTACCGGATTGGCGGCTGGATGATCGTGGCAGCGGCCTTTGGCCTGCTGTTCGGCGTGCTGGGCGGTGTGTTTGGTGCGCGTGCTTCCACCGGTTACGCCCGCAATCTGCGCCGCTCCATGTACCGCAATATCCAAATGTTCAGCTTTGCCAATATCGATAAATATTCCACCGCCGGTCTGGTCACCCGTATGACCACCGACGTGACCAACATCCAGAACGCTTACCAGATGATTTTGCGTATGGCCATCCGTGCGCCGTCCAGCATGGTCATTGCCATGATCATGGCGTTCACCATCAACGCCAAGCTGGCTTCCATCTATCTGGTGGCGGTCATCATTCTGGGCGGCTGCCTGGTGCTCATCATGTCCCGCGCCAGCAACTACTTCTCCGCCGCATTCAAAAAGTACGATGACCTGAACGAGAGCGTGCAGGAAAATGTTTCCGCCATCCGCGTGGTCAAAGCGTATGTGCGCGAAGATTACGAGAGTGAAAAGTTCAAAAAGGCATCCGGCAATGTGCAGGATCTGCTGCTGCGTGCTGAAAAAGTTCTTTCCTTCAACTCTCCGCTGATGATGGCCACCGTTTACACCTGCATCCTGCTGATTTCCTGGCTGGGTGCCCGCATGATCGTGCTGTCCGGTGCTACCAGCTTTACCACCGGCGAGCTGATGAGCATGCTGACCTACTGCACCAACATCCTGACCAGCCTGATGATGCTGTCCATGGTGTTCATCATGATCTCCATGTCCGCCGCTTCCGCCAAGCGTGTGGCTGAAGTGCTGGAAGAAGAAAGCACCCTGTCCAACGGCGAAAACCCGGTTATGGAAGTCAAGAACGGCGCTGTCCGCTTTGATCATGTCTGCTTCCGCTATAAGGCCGATGGCCGCGATGTGCTGTCTGATATCAACCTGAACATCCGTTCCGGCGAGACCATCGGCATCATCGGCGGCACCGGCAGCGCAAAAACCAGCCTGGTGCAGCTGCTGCCCCGCCTGTATGATACCACCGCCGGTCATGTGTACATTGGCGGCGTGGATGTACGCGATTACGACCTGGAGATCCTGCGCAACAGCGTTGCCATGGTGCTGCAGAAAAACGAACTGTTCAGCGGCACCATTGCCGAAAACCTGCGCTGGGGCAATAAGGATGCCACCGATGCCGAGATCGAGGAGGCATGCAAGCAGGCCTGCGCCGATGAATTTATTGAGCGCTTCCCCGATAAATACAACACCCACATTGACCAGGGCGGCACTAACGTTTCCGGCGGCCAGAAGCAGCGCCTTTGCATTGCCCGTGCTCTGCTGAAAAAGCCCCGCATCCTGATTCTGGACGACTCTACCTCCGCTGTGGATACCGGCACCGACGCCAAGATCCGCAAGAGCTTTGCCGAAAAGATTCCCGGCACCACGGTGTTCATCATTGCCCAGCGTATTTCCAGCGTGGAAAACGCCGACCATGTGATCGTGCTGGATAACGGCAGGATCAGTGGTTACGGTACCCCGGCCGAAATGCTGGCCACTAACCCCATCTATCAGGAAGTTTATAACAGCCAGACCAAAGGCTCCGGCGACTTTGACGAAAAGGGAGGCGATAACAATGGCTGAGCAGAAAGCAAAAGTGGTTAAGGTTGGCCGCGGTGGCCCCCGCGGCCCGCGCCCCAAAGTCCAGAACCCCGGCAAGATCTTCATGCGCATCCTGCGCTATGTGATGGAATGCTACCGCATTCAGGTCCTTGCGGTCGTCATCTGCATTTTTGTCAGCGTGTTTGCCAACGTGCAGGGCACTTTGTTCATGCAGACCTTGATCGATGGCTATATCCTGCCCCTGCTGAAAGAGCAGAGCAGTGATTTTTCCGGCCTGGCCCATGCCATCGCCCGCACGGCAGGCTTTTACGGCATCGGCATTGTTGCCGCCTTTGCTCAGGCCCGTATGATGGCTTACGTTACCCAGGGCACCCTGAAGCGCCTGCGCGATGAAATGTTTACCCATATGCAGACGCTGCCCATCAAATACTTTGACCGCAACGCCCACGGCGATATCATGTCGCTGTATACCAACGATATTGATACCCTGCGCCAGATGATCAGCCAGAGCATGCCGCAGCTGCTGAACAGCGCTATTACCGTTGTCAGCGTGCTGGTTTCCATGGTTGTACTCAGCGTGCCGCTGACGGTGCTCACCCTGGTCATGGTCGGGATTATGCTGCTGGTCACCAAGTATCTTACCACCAACTCTTCCAAGTACTTTGTTTCCCAGCAGCGTGATATTGGTGCGGTGAACGGCTACATTGAAGAGATGATGAACGGCCAGAAGGTCGTTAAGGTGTTCTGCCACGAGGAAGAAGCCATTGAGCAGTTTGATAAGCTCAATGACCAGCTGTTTGAAAGCGCGGATAAGGCCAACCGTTACTCCAACCTCGGCGGTCCGGCTAATACCCAGCTGGGCAACCTTTCCTATGTGTTCTGCGCCATGATCGGCGGTGCGCTGGCTCTGTCTGGCATGACAGGCCTGACCCTGGGCAAGCTGGCCAGCTTTTTGACCTTCAACCGCACCCTGAACATGCCCATCAGCCAGATCTCCATGCAGTTCAACGCCATCATCATGGCTCTGGCCGGTGGCCAGCGTATCTTTGACCTGCTGGACGAAAAGCCGGAAGTGGACGAGGGCAAGGTCATGCTGGTCAACGCCAAACGCCTGCCGGATGATTCTGTGACCGAAACCAAGGAGCGCACCAACCTGTGGGCCTGGAAGCGTGTGAACGCCGATGGCAGCGCAGACTACCGTGAACTGAAGGGAGATATCGTCTTTAAGGATGTAGACTTTGGCTATGATCCGGGCAAGATCGTCCTGCATGATATCAACCTGTATGGCCGTCCGGGCCAGAAGATCGCCTTCGTCGGTTCCACCGGCGCAGGCAAAACCACCATCACCAACCTCATCAACCGCTTCTATGATATCCAGAAGGGCACCATTGAGTATGACGGAATTGATGTGACCCATATTCATAAAGACGACCTGCGCGCATCCTTAGGCATTGTTCTGCAGGATACCCACCTGTTTACCGGTACGGTTATGGATAACATCCGCTATGGCCGCCTGGATGCAACGGACGAGGAATGCCGCGCCGCCGCCAAGCTGGCCAACGCCGATGAGTTCATCCGCCACCTGCCGGATGGCTATAACACCACGCTGACCGGCGACGGCACCAACCTGAGCCAGGGCCAGCGCCAGCTGCTTGCCATTGCCCGTGCCGCTGTTGCGGACCCGCCGGTACTGATCCTGGACGAAGCAACCTCCAGCATTGATACCCGCACCGAGCGCCTGGTGCAGCAGGGCATGGACGGCCTGATGTATGGCCGCACCACCTTTGTTATCGCCCACCGCCTTTCCACCGTGCGCAACTCGGACTGCATCATGGTGCTGGAACAGGGCCGCATTATTGAGCGCGGCACCCACGATGAGCTGATTGCCCAAAAGGGCCGTTACTACCGCCTGTACACCGGCAATTTTGCGGAAAACTCCTGAAATAGCCTTTCTGCCGGATAAGTGCGCAACAAAAGCGCAATCGGCATAAAAACGGAAAATCCCCATAAAAATACCGGGAAGGATTCCACCCTCCCCGGCGTTTTTGTGTAAAATGCCGTCACGCCGCACAAAACTTGACGATGTGGGAATAATTGGCTATAATAGAGGGGAACACAAGGAGGCTGAACCAACACAGCACTCCTTTTTATATAGATGACGCTTTGGAGGGGGGCTGCGCAGAACACTGCCAGCCGCAGGCGTACAAAACTGATCAACCAACACGATAAACTGAGAGGAGAGCTTATACATGGCTACCAAGAAAATTGCTCAGACCGTTATTACTGAGGATAAGTTTTATACCATCGCCGCTGCAAACGGCAAGGTTGTTGAAGTAAAGGATTACAACACCGAGAACGGCGCTCAGATCCAGCTGTGGGATAATGCCAACGCCGAATGGCAGCAGTGGAGCTTTGTGCGCGCCGGCGAGGGCGTGTACCGCATCAAGAACCGTTTCACCGGCAAGATGATGGACCTGGATTGCTCCGGCGTGACCGATGGCACCCATGTTCACCAGTGGGAAGGCGCTAACGCTTCCAGCCAGCTGTGGATCGTGGAGCCCGCCAATGATGGCCGCGTAAAGATCAAGTCCAACCTGGCCGGCAAGTGCCTGGACCTGGTCAACATGAACACCGAAAACGGTGCAGTCCTGCAGATCTGGGCCGATGTGAACGGCGATAACCAGTACTGGACCATCAACGAAGTGACCCGCAAGCCCAAGACCAGCGCCAAGGCTACCGCCGCTAAAGCAAAGGCTGAAGTGAAGGCTGCCGCTGAAAGCGCTGCCAAGACCGTTGACGCCGCTGCCAAGGCTGCTGCCGAAGTTGCTACCGAGGTTGTTGACGCCGTGAAGGCTTCTGCCGATAAGCCGGTTGCCGAAACCGCCGCTGAGGTTGTTAAGACCGCCAAGAAGGCCACCTGCAAGACCAGCACCAAAAAGGCTGCCGAGGCTGCTGTGACCACCGCAAAGAAGGCAGCCGAGGCTGCCACTGCCGTTGCTGCCGTGGCCACCGACGCTGTCAAGGAAGTTGCTGAAAAGCCCGCCGTTAAGGCCGCTGCCGATGAAGCTGTGAAGGCTGTAAAAGAAGTTGCCGAAAAGCCCGCTGTCAAGGCTGCTGTGGAAGCTGCCGACAAGGCCGTGAAGGAAGTTGCCGAGAAGCCTGCTGTCAAGGCTGCTGACGAAGCCGTTAAGACCGTTGTGGAAGCTGCAAAGCCCGTTGTTGAGGCTGCTAAGCCTGCTGTAAAGGGCAAAAACTCCCGCAAAAAGCGCAGCAGAAAGTAATTTATTTTAAAGCGTCAGAATACCCCCTGATAAAAAATAAGTCCCGCCCGCAGCACCCCTCGCCGCCGGGCGGGACTTTTTTTGTGCAGGATCAATCCCAAAGAAAACTGCCCGTATCACTCCGGCCAAAAACCGGAAAGGATGCGGGCAGCTGTTTTATCAGAATAACGGAAATAAGAGAAAGCCAAATTTTACAGGAAGCTCTGGATCAAGGTTTTCAGGCCGATCAAAATCAGCACAAGGCCGCCAATGCGCTCCGAAACGGCGCGGTACTTATCGCCAAACACGGCACCAACCTTAACGCCGATGGCAGACAGGGTAAAGGTGGTGCAGCCGATCAGCAGGGCAGCAACCACAATGTCGGCTTCCATTGCGGCAAAGCCAACGCCAACGGCAAAGGCGTCAATGGAGGTTGCAACGGCCAGCGGCAGCATGGCTTTGGCGGAAAAATCGTTGTCCACAGTTTCATCGCCGCCAAAGCTTTCCCGCACCATGTTTACGCCGATCACAGCCAGCAGGATAAAGGCAACCCAAGGGCCAACGCTGTTGAGCAGGTGCTCGAACCGGGAACCGAGGAAGTAGCCAAAGGACGGCATAATGGCCTGGAACGCGCCGAACCAGGCACCGCAGATCAGCGCGTGGGACAGCTGTACTTTGCGCACCGAAAGCCCCTTGCAGATGGAAACCGCAAACGCATCCATCGAAAGGCTGATGCCGATCATGATCAAGTCAAACAAACTCATACCCAAATACCTCCAAATTAGATCCAAGGGCAGAGCCGGGCAAACAAAAAAGACCTATCCGCCCAGCACCTGCACACAGCATGCAGGTGAACCCTGTGCGGATAAGTCTCGTCATTTCAAGTAGTGCCAGAGCCTTTGCTGTTAGCTCATTGTGTTGGCAAAACTGCACGGCTGCTCTTGCCCAGTGCCGCGCCGACTACTCCCTTATTGCCTGAATAGTGTACCATGCGGAAAATTTGTTGTCAATGCGTTAGTTATTACTAACCATTAAAATCCCAGTCATTTTCCGGGTTTTGCCACAAAAATGGGTGTGCTGCACCGCAAAATCAGCCCTGCTGCGCTCCAAAGAGCAATGCAGGCAGAAATAACCGGAATCTTTACCGCCCCCTTGCGCAATGGCGGCTGATAGGGTAAAATAAAAAGACGAAAAAACAAAGAAACAGGGGATATTATGCAATACAAAGTTCTGGCACTGGATCTGGATGGCACACTGACCAACAATGCCAAAGTCATTACCCCACGCACCAAAGCTGCCCTGCAGGCAGCGGCGGACCGCGGTGTGCGCATTGTGCTGGCCAGCGGCCGCCCCACCGTGGGCATTGAGCCGCTTGCCAAAGAGCTGGAGCTGGACCGCCGCGGCGGCTGCATCCTGAGCTATAACGGCGGTAAGATCATTGACTGCAAAACCGGCGAAACGCTGGTGCAGCATGAGTTCCCGCCGGAGCTGATTGACCCGGTGTGCACTTTTGCCCGCTACTGGAACGTGATGCCGCTGACCTATGATGCCAAAGGCATTGTGACCGAGGATGCCGCCAACCCCTATGTTGGCGAGGAAGCCCGCATCAACAAAATCCCGGCCCGCCAGGTGGAAAACCTGCCCGCCGAGATCCAGTGGCCCATCAACAAGCTGCTGCTGGTTGGCGACCCTGTGGATATGCCCCATGTGGAGGAGCTGATGCAGCAAAAGTTTGCGGGCAAGCTTTCCATCTACCGCTCGGCGCCGTTCTTTATTGAAACGATGCCCCTGGGGGTGGAAAAATCCGCCTCGCTGGCACTGCTGCTGAAAAATATGGGCCTTGGCCCCGAAAACCTGATGGCCTGCGGCGATGGCTGGAACGACCTGCCCATGATCCGCTATGCGGGCATGGGCGTTGCCATGGGCAATGCTGTGCCGGAAGTAAAACAGGCAGCCAAATACGTCACCGCAGATAATGAGCATGACGGGGTAGGGCTGGCCGTTGAAAAATTCATTTTGGAGGACCCGCAGTGAACCTGATCGTTTTTGACTTGGAATGGAACATGGGCAATGCGCCCAAAACCTTTAATTATCATGGGGCGGAGCTGACCCTGCGGGGTGAGATCATCCAGATCGGTGCAGTGCGGGTGGACGAGAATGGCGATGTATTGGATACCTTTGAGATGACCCTGCGCCCCCGCATTTTCCGCAAGCTGCATTGGCGCATTGCAGAGGTGACTGGCCTGAGCCAGGGCGATCTGGAAGCCGGGGTGCCCATTGCCGAAGGCCTGCGGCGGTTCCAGAAATGGGCCGGCCCCGATGCCGAATTTGCCGAGTGGGGCCTGGACGATGTGCCGGTGCTGAAGCAGAACCTGTTCCTTTATAATATGGACGAAAGCTGGCCCACCCGCTGGTATGACCTGCAGCAGATCTTTTTGAAAAATTTCCCCCGCGGGGAAGGCGAGGGCCTGACGCTGGAAAG
>OKRX01003025.1_pt1 | contig 10537 bp, 9 predicted proteins | sample 1601241 | NCBI WGS metagenome assembly OKRX01 (sample SAMEA3541500, study PRJEB24748) | human gut metagenome | biome: human gut; feature: human-associated habitat; material: faeces | place: China | collected 2012
ATTGATTATATAACAATGTTGAAAAAGACTCATCTAATGGCTTTATATAATTTAACCATTCTGGAAGCTTCTTTTTTATTAGTTGATTTTTTTTAAAAGGAGGATGGGTTGTAAATAAGAATGGCGTAAACTCAGTATTTTTAAAATTCCCTGGCGCTCCATATGTATCCCATATTTGTAAGGCTTTTGTGTAAGATAAAGGTTTTGCCAATAAAAGTGGATCGGGGCCTGTTCCAAATACACGATAAAAACCAATCAAGTCTGAGACTAAATCTTCTGCACTAAATCCGCTATCAGTATACCAGTTAAAAATAAATGAGTTTTGCCATGCTTCAAACCTCTTCGCAGTTCCATACATTAACGTTAAGGCAACTCTTGCTTTAAGAGTGGGTGAAAGACATGAACGAACCATAACCTTCGTATAAACACCGGTATGAAATGTAAGATCTACTCCTAATATTTTTTTCCGAATTCCCATTTCCTGATGATAATCAACAGGAAAATACCAATCATGAAATTCATCGTAATATGTTGAAAAATGTTCTTGCTCCAATTTTCTTTTTAATATTCTGGCATCTTGTCCCTGAGCATGCCCCAAATCGATCCAACCTAACTCTTCGGTATAAACTAATCCATACTTTTTCGTTGTTGCAAATATTCCATCAGTAATATCGTTACGTTTGCTCATCACAATCTCCCCTCAAAAAAAACGTATAGCAAATAATATCAATAAGGAAAAATATTATTTTTCAATATTTTTTTGTATACAATTCATTTTATGAATGAATTTACAAAGATAGCTGCGCCTGATGCCGCTACACTTTTGCCAGACCATGTTCTCCTCTGAGGGAGTAACTGGCGTTTTTCATAGAATGCCGTACTTTTTTCAACAACTGCCACATCTTCAAGCAATGCCGCAAAATCATCCAGAATGTGCTTGCTCTGCTGCATATGTGCCATCTCGCGTCCTCTGAAACGCAGGGTAACCTTTACTTTATTCCCTTTGCTGATAAACTTCTTTGCATTATTCACTTTCGTATTAAGATCGTTGGTCTCAATATTCGGGGAAAGACGCACTTCCTTTACTTCAACGGTTTTCTGCTTCTTCTTTGCCTCTTTTTCCTTTCTTGCAAGTTCATATCTGTACTTACCGTAATCAATAATCTTGCAAACAGGTGGCTGAGCCTTTGGAGCAATCTTCACAAGATCCAGATCTGCTTCCTGAGCAAGCTTCATAGCTTCCTTCGGACTCATGATACCTAACTGATCTCCGTTTTCTCCAATCACTCGAATTTCTTTGTCTCTAATCTGCCCGTTAATCATTAAATCGCTAATTGTCGTGCACCTCCATCATAAAATAAAAATAAGTGAATAGTTCGAGACTATCCACTTGCATATCTGTATCATAAGATCTATAATCAAATCTGTATATACTCAATATCAAACCATTAGTCACCCAATTGTGCTAAGGTGAGAGTGGATACTCTACTTTCTTTTTTGCCTTACGCAACATATAATTTATCACATTATTTTTCTTATGTCAACTGTTTTTTCTCTTTTTTTCATCCTTTTTTTGATTCCTGATAATTCAGCCTTTATTCCACGATCCAGCTTTCCAGATTCTGTGCCCCGGCATACTCTTCCAGATATTTTCTGCCATATTTCAATGCTTTTTCAAGACCATCATTTCCTGAAAATGAATAGATCAATGTCAATACTTCTGTCACATCCTCCGTGATCATTGCACGCTCTGAATCACTGGTTGAACTTCCAATGGCTCCGTCTTTGTCTGCGAGCACCGGAAGCGCCTCGATCTTGATCTCATCTTTTCCGATTCCCTTATAAGTCTCTCCTTTCTGTCCGATCCGGAATACCAGTTCTTCTGAGATCTGAGATACGTCATAAGATCCTACCGAAAATCCCGATTCGATGGAAATCAGGTTATTGACATCCACAACGGTATTAACTTCATATAGTCCCTTTCCCTGTCCGATCCGGCGGATCAGTGCCTCGGAAGACACACGGTATCTGCTCGGATCCTTTCCGAATGCTTTGTATGCTGCCCTGGATTCTTTCACGTTTGGGATTTCATTGATCCCGTTGTCAAAAATAGCATCTCTCGTCTTTTTGAAAATATCTTTCTTCAGATATTTCCACAGTTCTTCGTTCTTCTTTTCCACTTTCACCCGGTACTGCAGGCATCCCACTCTGCTATCCGGCCAGATTTCTTTCATCGTTTTATCAATTATCAGATGTTTCATATATATCGCGCTCCTATATTATAAAGTGTCGAATCATCGTTCAGGCGAACCGTAAGAAATGTGCTTTGAGAATTTCCCGCATAAATACAAAAAAAGATGACAATCTGCCCGTAAGCTTCTTGTCATCTTTGACTCTTCTTTATGCTGCTTTTGATCTATTTCACAGTATATTAAGCATGCTTTTCTAGGTGAAAAGACTTGTTGCTCCATATATTGCTACTACTGCAACGATTCCCCATCCGATGATACTTAACATACTCTACACCTCCTCAGAATGATTTATTTCTCTCTTTCTGATTTCAGTATAGAGCATAATTATACATTTGTTAAATGAAGCTTTTGTATGTTACTATTAATATTCTTAATATTTCTATGTATCTATCTGTGGTCTGCCATGCATACAATGGCGATCATTCCGGCGCCTGTATGACCCCCGATCACAGGACCGAGATTGTTCATCATGACATTGGTCACACCCATTTTCTTACGGACGAGTTCTGCGACATAAGCTGCATCTTCCGGACAATTGCCATGCGGGACCATCACCATATCCGGCATCTTTCCCTCGCATGCTTCGACCGCCATATCCACGATCTTATTCATGCCTTTCTTTCTGCCCCGCTCTTTCCTGATGATCTGAAGCTTTCCTTCATTATCCAGACAAATGATCGGCTTGATCTGTACCATCGTTCCGATCACTGCTGCTGTCTTCGAGATACGTCCACCTTTCTGCAGATGATTCAGATCCTCTACCATAAAGAAATGGCAGATTTTTAATTTATTTTCTTCCACCCACTGCGCAACTTCTTCCAGACTCCTGCCTTCTTTCTGAAGTTCCAATGCCTTATAATCAAGCAGGCCTTCTCCCATGCTTGCGCAAAGTGTATCGATCACAACAATCTTTCTCTCCGGATATTTTTCACGCAGTTCCTCTGCAGCTATACACATACTGTTATATGTGCCACTAAGTCCTGATGTAAAGCTCAGATGCAAAATATCTTTTCCTTTTTTCAGGATCGGTTCCAGGATATCTATTGCAGTCTGCGGACTTGGCTGTGAAGTCACTGCCATCTCTCCGTTCTCTAACATACCATAGAATTCTTCTGCTGTCAGATCATACATATCACGGTAAGTCTTTCCACCGATCGTACAGTTCAGCGGGACTACCGGTATCTCTCTTTCCCACACTCAGTCTTTTGGCAGATCAGATGTACTGTTGATCGTTATTACATATTCACTCATATCGGAAACCTCCTCATCCTCAAGTCCTTTTTATCTTACCATTGTCTTACATATTACGCAAAACTTTTTTCACAGTAATGATAAATACTGCGCTGGTTGTCAGGACCGATATCACATCTGCAATCGGTTCTGCGCGGTAGATTCCCATCACGCCCATAAATTTTGGCAGAATAATCGCAAGTGGAATCAGCAGAATAATCTTCCTTAAAAGCGCAATGAATAACGATACCTTTGCCTGTCCGAGCGAAATGAATGATGTCTGGCATGCGCACTGGATTCCGAAGATGGATATTCCAAGGAAATATACCGGCATAACCTTACACGTCAGTTCCAGAAGTTCTTTATTATCTGTAAACAGCCCTGTGTATATCTGTGGTGCAAAAATTGCCACACCTGCAAGCAGCAGTGTTCCTGTCAGACAGACCATGATCATTCTTTTCATCGTTGCTTTCACACGTTCCTTATTTCCAGCACCATAATTATAGCTGATGATCGGCTGTATCCCCTGTGTGATCCCCTGCACCGGAATCGTGATCATCTGCATGACACTCATAAGGATCGACATGGATCCTACATACAAATCACCGCCATATCTCTGCAGCCCCGTATTCAGTGTGATCGTTACCAGGCTTTCCGTACTCTGCATAATAAATGGTGAGATTCCGAGTCCTGCGATCATCTTGATCACATCTTTTTTCAAATGCATATTTTTCAATGTAAGACGCATCACGCTTTTTTCCGAAACCAGGAAATGTACCACCCATATTGCACTGACCGCCTGTGATAGGACCGTTGCAACAGCCGCTCCGCGCACACCCATATGCAGTACAAAGATGAACAGCGGATCCAGGCAGATATTTAATACTGCCCCGATCAGAACGGATAGCATTGCAATCTTTGCCTCCCCCTGTCCGCTGATGTAAGCATTCAGTCCAAGTGCCAGCTGTACGAAGATGGTTCCGATCAGATAGATCGATATGTAATCTCTCGCATAGACAATCGTTGCATCACTGGCTCCAAACGCATACAGGACCGGTGTCTTGAATATCGAAAAGAATGCTGTCAGGATTACAGAAAATAGTACCAGAAGCCCCGCAGAATTTCCGAGGATCTGTTCTGCCCTCTGTCTGTTCTGTTTTCCCAGTTGAATGGAAGCAAGCGGTGCTCCGCCCATTCCCGCAAACGCACTGAATGCCGAGATCATCGTCAGGATTGGAAATGTAACCCCGACACCGGTCAGTGCTGCATTTCCGTATCCCGGAATATGACCTATATACATTCTGTCTACTATATTATAAAGCACATTGATAAGCTGTGCCGCCACAGAAGGAAGTGCCAGAGAAAACATCAGTTTTCCCAGCGGTGCACTTCCGAGTCTTTCATCTCTGTGATTCATTTCTATCTCTGCCTTTCTTTTGTATACTTATTATCCCATTTTCCTGTAATGGTAATTTTTCACACACGGTTATTTCAGGCTTACATGAAGATAGCTTCTTCCGGAAAGTGTTTTATTAAAGCAGATACTGCACACCACCAAAACACATCCCATTACAAATCCCCACCCGTTGAATAATGCCGTCAGTATCAGCAGGGCCAGACGCATGAACTTCAGCGCATAGCCAAGTTCAAAATTCGGCTGTGTATAATTTGCAACTGCAACAAACGCCATATAGAGCATGACTTCTGCATTAAACCATCCCGATTCCACTGAAAATTCTCCCATGACAAGACCAGCGATCACACTGAGCGGTGTACTTAGCATACTCGGAGTATTCAGGGCCGCCAGGCGCAGGCCGTCAATTGCCACTTCCAGCATCAGGAGCTGATAGATCAACGGAATATTCACCGTATCCTTCACCGCCACAAAGGCAAATACTTTCGGCAGCCAGTTCGGATTCTGCATAAAAAGCAGAAAGACCGGCGTCAGGAATATCGTCATCAGATTGATCAGTGTTCTGGATATCTTCAGATAGACACTGGTCAATGTTGGAAAGTAATAGTCATTTGCCTCTTCGATCATATCAAAGACCGATGTCGGAAGTATCATCGCAGACGGTGAATTATCTACCAGGATCACCACTTTCCCTTCCAGCAGACATGCCGATGCTGTATCCGGCCGTTCGGTGAATTTAAACTTCGGAAACGGATTATACCACTTCCGCTTAAACAGGCATTCCGCCAGGCTCTGCTGGTTCATCCGCAGATCATCTGTATCTATGCTCTGGATCTTATCACGCACATTTTTCAGTAATGCCTTATCAACCCGGTCACCCATATAACAGAGTGCCACATCTGTCCTGGAGCTGTCGCCTACCTCCATCATCTCCATGATCAGTGCAGGATGCCGGATTCTTCTTCTCATCATTGCCGTGTTATATACGATTGTCTCTACAAATCCATCTCTGGATCCCCGAAGTGACTTGTCTTTATCCGGCTCTTCTACACTTCTTGCCGGATACGTCCTGCAGTCGATCACAATACATGCCCGGTATCCGTCAATAAATACACATGTTTCCCCCGACAGCAGACTTTTCAATATCTGATCAAAATCGAACATGACATCTACTCCAACGTACGGAATACATGCATTCGCGAACTTCCATATATCCTCCGGCATGTCTTCTTCTTTCACTTTCAGAAGTGCATCCATGATCTTCAGCATTGTCTCTTCACTTGTAAAACCATTTACATAATAAAAAGAAGAAACCCTCCCGCCGATCAGCAGATCCCTCTGGATGAGGTCAAAGCTTTCCCGGATTGGGAGTGTTGCGTTCATATATGCTACATTTTCTTCTCTTGTCTTAAAAACCGGGATTTCCTGACGCGTCATCTTCTTACCACCTCTTACATACATAGACTGTATGTTCCAGTATGTCCCGTTTTTTTCATTCTTATACAAAAAATGGAATGCTTCTCTTTCCGGTTATTTCGTCGTGCTGCCAAATCCGCCGTTACGGACTTCTTCCACATCATCATCATCCGTAATCCCATATTCCATGAAAATCCCCTGCATAAATCCTGTTCCTGCCGGGATTTCCACTGTTTTTCCTTCTTTTGTGTCATTCGTGATCTTTGCAAAAATGTGTCCTTCATTGTCTGAATTATAGTAATCACTGTCGATGATCCCTACTGTATTATTCAACTGCAGGCGGAATTTGAATCCAAGTCCGCTTCTCGGATAACACTGAAGTACCCAGTTTTCTTCCATCTTCGCACGAATTCCTGTTGGAATCTTCGCTGTCTCTCCCGGCTTTAATGTGATTGCCCGCGGCGCATAAAAATCGTATCCAGCCGATCCTTTTGTCGCACGTTTTGGAAGTTTCAATGCATCATAGATACTGCGGATAACTTCATCGGAGTCCTGTCCGATGGCATCCAGATACCCTTCTTTAAACTGTTCAAAGCTTACTTTTTCAAATTTTGCGATTCTCTTTGCCATGTATATATCCTCTTTTCTGTTATTTATTCTATACTTCTTAAACTACAAAAACACAGCCTATAAAGCTGTGCTTTTGTTCCGGCATATCCAGTATAACATCTTTTAGTTACCGCACTCAATACTGATTTCATTAAATAATGTCAGGATATCGTCTACCGACATCTTATCTTTTTCTTCTCCCTTTTTATCCAGGATTGCATTTCCCTGATGCATCATCACCAGGCGGTTACCGTATTCGATCGCATATCTCAAATTGTGTGTAACCATGATCGTTGTAAGATTCTTCTCTTTTACGATCTTATCTGTCAGTTCCATGATCAGTTCTGCTGTCTTCGGATCCAGTGCCGCTGTATGTTCATCCAGGATCAGAAACTCGATCGGTGTCATGGTAGACATCAGAAGTGCCATTGCCTGACGCTGCCCGCCGGACAATGCGCCGACTTTTACATCCATCTTATCTTCCAGTCCCAGTCCGAGCTGGCTTAACTGCTCCCGGTAATAATCTATCCTTGCTTTGTTCGTTCCTCTGGAAAGACCGAATACCTTTCCTTTATTGTCTGCCAGAGACATATTTTCCAAAATCGTCATTGTTGGACATGTTCCCATTGCCGGGTTCTGATAGACACGGCCGATTCTTTGGTTTCTCTTATATTCTTTCTGTTTTGTGATATCGGATCCATTGATCAGTATCTGTCCACCCTCCACCGGGATACTTCCGCAGATAATATTCAACATGGAAGTCTTTCCGGAACCATTACTTCCCACGACAGAAACGAATTCTCCTTTGTCAATCGTCAGGTTGAAGTCCTGAAATAAGCACATCTCATTCACGGTACCCGGATTGTAATATTTATGAATTCCTTTTAACTCAAGCATTGGTGTTCACCTTCTTCTTTCTGTCCATACTGATGATAAGCACAACCAGGAACAGGACTGCCGTTACCAGTTTCATGGCCTGCGGATCGAAATTGCGTAGTGCAACAGCAACGCATGCTTTATAAATAACCGATCCGATCAGGACTGCTGTCGTTGTGTGCAGCAGTGTCAGTTTACGGAAAATACTGGTTCCGATAATTACACTTGCCAGTCCTATGACCATAGCTCCGGTTCCCATAGAAATTTCAAATACTCTCTCTTCCTGTGCAAATATACATCCGGCCAATGCTACCAGACCATTTGAAATTGCAAGTCCAAGGATCTTGATATTGCCCTTGTCTTTTGCGAGAGATACAACCAGTACATCGTTATCCCCAACGGCTCTTAACAGGAATCCGGACTTCGTATTCAGATAAAGATCAAGCAATACTTTACAGATCAATGCAAGCACCAGAACGATGATCAATGTCGCATATGGTGCAAGTACATCCGGAATGATCTTCTCCATCAGATCATTGTTAAAAATAGTCTTCTGTGAGAATAATGGCACATTCGCCGTTCCTGCTATATACAGATTGATCGTCCACAATGCCGTCATCATTATGATTCCTGAAAGAAGATCTCTGACTTTACACTTCACATGGATCAGTCCGGTACAGATTCCCGCAACTGCTCCGGCCAGAAATGAAAGAACCAGCGTGATGTATGGATTCATTCCTCTTGTAAGGAGGGCAGCTGTGATCGCTGCTCCCAGAGGAAAACTTCCATCCACCGTAAGATCGGGAAAGTCTAATATTTTATATGTGATATAAATCCCCAATGCCAGGATTCCATAGATCAATCCCTGTTCTAATATCGATGTAATGAAACTCATGAAAAATGCCTCCTAATTCCCGTCCCCAAAGCTTTCTACTGCGCTATTTGCAAGATCTTCCGGTACTGTGATTCCAAGATCCTCTGCTACTTTGTTATTTACATAGAATCCAGGTTCTGTGATAGTTTCAAAATTCTGCTCAGAAGCTTTTGCTTCGCCTTTTAATACTTTCGCCGCCATCTTACCAGTCTGCTTTCCAAGTGCAATATAATCAATTCCTTCAGCTGCAAGGCATCCGATCTTCACCTGCTCGATCTCACTTCCGAATACCGGAATCTTCTTTTCATTTGCTTTATCCAGGATAGTTGGAAGTGATGCTACAACTGTGTTATCAGTCAGATTGGTAATACAGTCTACTTTGCTTAACAGATCATCCGTTGCAAGAGATACATCCGCTGTTGTTGTGATTCCCTTTTCTACCAGTTCGAAATCATATTTCTTAACCAGACTTTTGTATTCTTTGATCGCCGATACAGAATTTGCTTCGCTTGTAGTATACATGATGCCAATCTTCTTAGCATCCGGAAGCATCTCACGAATCATTTTAAGCTGTTCTTCAACCGGAAGTTTATCTGATGTTCCGGTCACTTCTCCTACCGGTTTTCCATCTTTGTCTGCGAGTTCTGCTGCTACAGGATCTGTAACTGCAGTGTAAATGACCGGAATGTCAGCTTTCATTGCTGCGTTATATGCACTCTGTGCACTTGGTGTTGCGATCGCACATACCAGGTCTACTTTATCAGATACCAGACTGTCGGAAATCTGTTTTGCAGTCCCCATGTCAGCTGCCGCATTTTTGTATTTTACGGTCAGGTTGTCGCCTTCTTTGATTCCTTCTGCTTCCAGTCCTTTTAAGAAACCTTCCCTGCAGTTATCAAGAGAACCATGTTCTGCAAACTGTTCAATTCCGATGGTATAAGATTCTTTCTTATCACTTCCGGAATCGGATGAACTGCCACATCCTGCTGCCATTGCTGTTACCATTGCCGCTGTTAATAATACTGTTACCATTTTCTTTTTCATAATCTTTTTCTCCTTTTTTTCTGTATAAAATATTATTGTTGTCCACAGATCCCAATTGCCAGTTCTCTGTAGTTGTTAGGAGAGAAAATCTTTCACCGATTACCGTCTGCCATACCATCTTAGACAAAAAGAAAACCGCCCCAAACCTTAAGGTTTGAGACGGTAATAATATCTATTATTATCGCGGTACCACTCAAATTGACGAATCGTCCACTTTCTCATGTACTAACATACACTCCTGATTGATAACGGGTTCGGTTCCCGTCGGCGCCTACTCTCCTGAAATATAATTTCGGACCGCCCTCGAAAGTCCATTCCATCAGCCGCTTCATACGAAGATCACACCATCCTCCGCTCTCTGGTAAGTCATTATTCAGTCCATTCATAATGACTAAATGTCACATCTGATTTACTACTCTTTCTCATCGGTTTAACTGGTTTATACTTTAGCACAGTGATGTAAGAATGTCAAGTGCAAATTCATACAGAAACCTTAATTTTTAAAGCTATGGATCGGAGCCGGAATTCTTCCGCCTCTTGCCACAAACGCATCACAGGAGAAATTGTTTACCGGCATGAGTGGTGCATAGCCAAGAAGACCCCCGAATTCTACTGTCTCTCCTACTCCTTTTCCGATAACAGGGATCAGACGGACTGCTGTTGTCTTCTGGTTCACCATTCCAATTGCTGCTTCATCTGCAATAATGCCGGAAATGGTGGATGCCTTCGTGTCACCTGGTACTGCGATCATATCAAGCCCCACAGAGCATACGCAGGTCATGGCCTCTAATTTCTCAATAGTAAGTGCACCTGCTGTTACCG
>OKRX01003027.1_pt1 | contig 10529 bp, 8 predicted proteins | sample 1601241 | NCBI WGS metagenome assembly OKRX01 (sample SAMEA3541500, study PRJEB24748) | human gut metagenome | biome: human gut; feature: human-associated habitat; material: faeces | place: China | collected 2012
GTTCCGGCTGGTTCCGCTTCTGCGGATATGCGCTTTAATTTTGAAAATTGCTATAGACAAGCTACGGCTGAAGCTGCTGGAAAGCGGTGTGATCCATACCGTGACGCTGAAACAGACCGATATCCGAAAAAAGAACAAAAGAATAGCCGCCGCTGTCTACCAATATCAGGCGGACAACGACGGCGAATGGGGCGAAATTCGGTTCGATTTTGAAAACGGCACAGCGGAGATCGTCAGGCTGGCGGATTGGGATACGGTAAAATCTAACATCTTTGCAAATACGGCGATCCGGTTTGTTCAGTGCTTACCGGAAGCGAGGCTGCTGAAATCCGTGGTCGTGCCGTTTGAGATGGGCGTTTCGGAAAGACCACTCCCTCTGACGAAGGCGGCAAAAGAATCGAATGGCAATTCCTCACACACGATCTCTTTGCGGCAGACGGAGTGTCGGAAAACAGGTGAAACGATCACCGCCGCTGTCTACGAATATCTGGTAGACAACGATGGCGAGTGGGGCGAGCTGCGGTTTGACTTTGAGAACGGCACAGCCGAGATAGTAAAACTGGCAGATTGGGACACAGTGAAATCTAACGTCTTTGCAAAAACGGCGATCCGGTACATATAGGGATTTCCGGAAGCGGGACTGCTGAAATCTGTGACCGTGCCGTTTTGGAAAGGCAGGGCATAATTACCCGCAGAGCATGACCTTTACACAGAACAGGCCGTCCTGATAGGTAACCGTACTCACCCCACTGGATTTTTCTGCGATGTGACGGACGGACTGAAGTCCGACGCCGTCTCCTTTTCGCTTGGAGGACTGGAATACGCCACCTTTTTCGCGGATGACTCCGTCATAGGTGTTTTCAACCTGAATCAGGGCCAGACTGTTTCCATGCAGACAGGCGGTCAGCTCGATTCTGCGTTGGGCAGGCGCAGTACGCAGGCTGGCTTCCAGCGCATTTTCCAGCAGATTCGAGAGAACCAGGCACAGATCGATCTCGTCTACAGGAAGACATTCCGGCAGATCGAGCTGCACGGAAAATGGGATCTGCTCCCGCTTCGCAAGTGCGCAGTAATACCCAACCACGCTGTCTGCCGCCCGGTTTTCGCAGAAATGCATTTCAAGACTTGGAATTCTGGAAACCGCACCGGAGAGATAGGCTTTGATCTTTTCAAGATTCCCTTCTTCTGCAAGGGCAGCGAGCTGACATAGCTGGTGGCGCAGATCGTGCCGCGCCTGCCGGGCTTCCTCAATGGCAGCTTTCAGGCTTTCGTAGCGCTGTTGCTGCATGGAAAGCAGCTGGTTCTCCTGCTGCAATCTCACATTCCGGTTGATGCTGATCGCCATCAGAAGGAAGATTGCGTTGAAGAAAAGCATCAAAAACAAAAGTGTGATACTGATCACAAAATACCCCTGCAAAACACGCCCGGTATAGAGTGTGTCCGCATACTTGGGAATCATAAACAGATTCAGCGCAATGAACACCAGCGGCAGCACCCAGAACATATACCATGTCTGCGCCAAATTTTCATCCTCGACCATTCTCCGCACGCTGTGCGTCGCAGGATAATAGGCGATGGCGGCAAACAGCCAGCAGATCGCATGATAGCAAATCGCAGATCGCAGGCAGAGCCACGGCGCAGCCTGCGCCTGCGGCAAACCGGCCAGCATAGCGGCGTTAATCGCTCTTGAAAGGCTGTTGATACAGGCAAATACCGCACAGACGGACAACGCAATCGTTCCGGATTTCCAAAGCGAAATCCGGAGCGTTTTTATGTAGATCACGACTGCAAGCAAGGTTAGGCCTGCAAGCATCGGCACAGTCGGCATGCGGCGCGCATAGCACACCCCGCCTCCGGCGGCGCAAAGCAGCGCAAGCAGTGGAACAAGCCACAAAACAAGCTTTGACAGCGGCTGCTTTAAGCTGGATTTTGCCGGGAAGTAGGCAAGCAGCATGCCGGGAATCACCACGCCGAGCTCCAGAATTGGACGCAGCAGCTCCATTATGCCATCCGCCTCCTTTGAAGCAAGAACTCCATAAGCGCCTGCCGGGCGCTTTTCAGAAGGTCCTGACTGACAAACACGCGGCTTCCGTCCGCCATGCGGAAGGCGGCGTCTTCCAGATCCTTCGCGTGTTCCAGATTCACGATTACGCCGCGCCCGCACACAAAAAAGCGTGTGTCATCCTTTAGTGGTGCGATGAAAGTCTTGAAGGGTTGGCGTGTGGCAAGCGTCTTTTGAACCGTCGTATGGACGTAGATCAAGTGGGCGAAGTGTTCTGCGTAGACGATGTCCTGATAGCGCAGATGGATCTCGCTTCCCTCCACCTTTAGCTCCATATATTTGTCCGGCTGCGGTATGCGGGCAAGCAGCTCGTCCGTCAGCGCATCGATGTCCGCTTCGGTAAAGGGCTTGACCAGATAGTGCAGCGCCCGTACCTGAAAGCCCTCCAGCGCATGGTCGGTCGAGGTCGTGGTAAAAACCAGCAGGCAGTCCGTGTTGGTTTTCCGTAGCTTCTTTGCCGCCTCCATGCCCGTCATGCCATCCATATAAATATCCAGAAATGCGGCAGTAAAGGGCGCTTTCCTTGCCGCTTCCAGAAATGTCTCGCCGCTTTCGTATTCCAGAATATCCGCCTGCACATTTCTCCGGTGAAGCTGCTGCTCCAGCCGGTCTTTCAGCAGTGCACGTTCCGCAGCAAGATCATCCACAATCGCAATTCTCATGCAGGGTCCTCTCCTTGTGCTTGAATTCCAAGATAATTATATCACAGCGTGTCGAGGATGACAAAGAACCGCTGTCGGAATTCGTGCCAAAATCGCCCCTTTCGTGCTACGGCACTTGAAAAAACCGAATGGCCTTTTTATACTGAGCACAAGCAAAATGCCAAATCGGATGAAGAAAGAAGGGAAATCTGTGTATCGTATTGCCGTGCTGGCAGAACAGGAAGCAGAGCGGCAGCGCTACGCCGAGCAAATTACCCGGTTTTGTGAAGCGAAGGGGCTGTTTCCGCAGGTCATGCAATATGACGACCAGGAACGCTTTTTTGAAACGGCGCAGAAAGATGCTCCAACCAATACCGTCATTGCACTTTCCGGAGTGGCAGGACTGAATGCAGCGGAACATCTTCGCTCCTTATGCCCCGCGTGCCGGATGATCTGGTGCAGCGACTTGGATTTTTCCCTTCACGCCTTCCGGCTGCGGGCAGACTATTTCCTGCTGGAGCCGGTTTCCGAGGAAGCATTCCAGCGAGGACTGAATGCCTGGATTGAATAAACGGGCATCGAACCAAACCGAGACAACAAGCACAAAAATGGAGGATATCAATGAAAAAGAAAAAGTTACAATGTTCTGTACCAACCCTTCTGCTGGCCGGTGTGTTGTGCCTGACACTGGCGGCCTGCGGCGCGAAGCAGTCTTCCGACATGCCTGCATCCGATACAGACTCCGCGGTAAGCGCTGCCCTGCCGGTAAAGGCCATGAATGCCAAACGTGTTGACGAAAACCCTTATATGGCAAAGAGCGACGCCAACATTCACCATGACGGCTACAATACCGACTCTACGGATGAAGTCCTGCCGCTTGGCATCTATCCGGAGATCAATGTTTCCTATGAAAAAACCAACGCGAACGCTTCGCCTGCCATTTACTTTGACAGCTACGGCCACGCAGTCGTTCCGCTGCTCGGCGGCATCGCCATCCGCGATCTGAATGCCGAAGAGACGAAGACTCTTGGCTATTTCTCTCCGAAGCAGCACGACGGCGGTGGTTACGTCATCCAGAGCTCCTACACGTTCCTTGACTCGGAAAACCGCATCGTCTGCCCCACCAGCAACAACCATGTGCTGATGCTGCGGGCAACCGATGAAGCAGGAAACGTCCTGCCGGAGTTTGAAAAGGTACTGGACATTGACATCAAGGCGGCAGCCGAAGCTGCGCTCGGCAAGGAGCTGACGCAGAATCTTCTTTCCGTGGTCTTTGACTACGACGGCAACCTCTGGTTTGCCACTGGCGGCTTCCGCATCTATCCCGAGCGTGAGCAGCAGGGCGTGCTCGGCTACATAGCCCACTCGGCGATCGAGGCGATCCTAAACGGAGAGCAGGCAGACCTTTCCAAGGCTGTCTTTGTCCACGAGCTGACCCCCGGTGAGGGCGCGGAAAACGGCATCGCCGCCTCCAAAGACGGTGCAGTGATCCTGACCAACCAGAACTGCTATCTTCTGCGCGCAGAAGAAGGCGTAGACGTTGTGTGGTGCACGCCGTATGAGAGTGCAGGCGCAAAGGTGAGCGGCGAGGGTGACAAGACCACCGGCGGCGGTCTTGCCTGGGGCGGCGGCTGCTCCCCGTCGCTGACGCCGGATCTTGTGATGTTCACCGACAACGCGGATCCCGTCAAGCTGCTGGCGCTCGATATGAAGACCGGTGAGATCGTTGCAAGCATGCCGGTTCTGGATGATCTGCCCGATGGCTATCAGGTGGCGGTTGAAAACTCTGCCATCGTCTATGATGACAGCGAGGGCACCGTCAGCACGATTGTCTGCAACTGGTTCGGCGCAGGCAGCGCAGGCCTTGCCGATCCCGACAGCGATTCCTCCATCCAGAGCTATGCCAACATCTATGACACAAACTGGCTGACAAAGGGCAACTGCATGATCGCGCCCGGCGTCGAGCGCGTGGACACCGTGAAAACCGATTCCGGCTATGAGATGAAGAGCATCTGGTCTCGAAATGACCTGAGCGATACATCGATTCTCAAGCTCTCCACCGCGACGGGCTATATCTACGGCTATGTGCAGGATCTGGAAAGCGGCATGTGGCAGTACATCATTCTGGACTTTGCCACCGGCGAGACGGTATTCACCATGGACGTCTCCAACAAATATGGCTACAATAACATGGCTATCGGTATGTATGCCGGAAACAGCGGCAACGCGCTCTACTGCCCGACGGGCTATCTGGAGCTGCTGTGCTTGCAGGACCGCTTTGTGTATCTTCCCGAAATGCCCTACCGCAAGGTTGATCTCGATAAGGCCGCGCGGAACGTACTGACACAGGAACAGTTTGAGCAGGACGGCGGTGACGGTACGGTCGCCAGCTGGCGCAATACTGTGACGGTCGAAAATGTTCATCCTAACACGACGGTCTCGTTCCGGATGAACAATCTTTCCGGAAGCGCCGCTGAGCTGAAGCTCTATGCCTACGGTGCAGACGGAAAGCTGGCGGAGGTCGGCAAAGAGCTGTGGTCGATCACGGATGAGAAAAGCGCTGCCGTGGATATCCTGTCCGATGGCACACTGTATGAGCTGCGTGTGAGTGTCGCGGACGGCGGCGCGTTCGACCTGAGCGAGACGGAAAAGGAAATCAAAATTTCCGTTGTACTTGTAAAGTAAGACTCAAGGAAAGCTGTCAAAAAACTACAAAATCACCCCCGTTTCTGATTGATATGCTCCCTTTATGAGAGACAGTGAAATAAAAATACTGTCAATCACGAAGGGAGCATTGTTCATGTCAAGAAGGAAAACCAGCAGATCAGAGCAACTGTCGGCGGCGAAAGCCTCTGCATGACCTGTGGACGCGTCAGCCCTTTGTCCACGCAGTCTACCTTTGAGGACTTGGCGGTGGATTTCGAGGGTACAACCGCCATTGGCGCGGAGCGATTCTACCGGCGGACGCTTGACAAGCTACGCCTGAAGCTGCTAGAAAGCAGGCTTGTCCATACCGTGACGCTGAAGCAGACCGAATGCCGCAAAAGGAACAAAAAATAGCCGCCGTTGTCTACCTATATCAGGTAGACAACGACGGCGAATGGGGAGAGATCAGATTTGACTTTGCAACCGGCACAGCGGAGATCGTCTGGCTGGCGGAGTGGGACACGATAAAGTCCAATATCTTTGCAAGGACGGCGATTCGGTACATCCAGAGCTTGCCGGAGGTGCGGCTGCTGAAAAAGGCTATTGTGATGTTTGATCAGGCATTGTGATCCTAAAAATTTATAGCTCTTATTCAAGCAATCGCTTGATTTATTTTATGAAGCCTGATATGCTATTATAAGAAATACTGGATATTGCACAGAAATGGGGGGGGGATTGTGTTTTGAGGGAAGAAAAGAAAGCTGAAAAGAGACAGGAGCTTGTAGGCGTCTGCCTTGGCTGCTTTGTCGAAAAGGGGCTGACCGTTACCACCACAAAGGATCTCTGTAGGGCGGCAAAGCTGCAAAACGGCGGCATCTACTATTACTTCTCCACCAAAGAGGAAATCGTTCTTGCCTGCGCCGAGGAAGCGATCAGTCGAATTGAAAAAGCTGCGTTTGCCATCGTGTTTGAAGATATTAGTGACGTCAAAAGCATGATGGATCATCTCGGTGAGCTGGCGGATAAAATGTCGCCTACCATGCGCTTTCTGGTCAGCGTATGTGTGTCGCACGAATACGGAGAAAAAGTAAAGCCTTCCCTTGTGCGGCTTGCGGCAAGATACCCTTATTACACGGGCAGGATTGCGGAGATCCTCGGCTGCACCGACGAAGAGGTTGCGCCGTTCGTTCATCTGTCGATCCTTGCCATCAACAATTATATGATCTTTGCCGAGCGAGCGCTGTTTGACCCACAAATCGAAGCGGTCAAAAAAGAGCTTTCAAGGCTTGCAGAAAGAAAGGGGGGGCGGAATAATCGATAGTTTACCATAAAGAGAAAATCACAAACGACTTCATAGTTAATCCATACGCACAAACCGTTCCGAGGAGATGACCAAAATAGAAAAGAATCATAGGAGGATAACATGAAAAAGATATTTGCAATTCTACTGTCGCTGCTTACGCTGCTTTCCTGCGGGCTTCTTTCCGCCTGCTCTGCCCAAAAAACGCAGCCGGATACACCGGATACTGAAACCGTGTGGGAAACGGTCAGCGAGGCATACATCTATGCGTTCCCGCTGGTGCTGACCGACGCAACCAAAACATTATCGACCAATACGGACGGGACCATGACTGGCCGTGCGCCCATCAATCAGTTCAACCATACAAAAAAGCTGGCGGACGCCTCTTTCCGCACCGTCGTGACGCCGAACGTCGATACCGTCTATTCGCAGGCATGGCTTGACATCAGCACAGAGCCTATGATCTTCGTCCTGCCGGAGACAGATCGCTTCTGCAATGTGCAGCTTCTGGATGCGTGGACGAACACCGCCGCCGTGCTGGACAAGGCAGGTGCTTATGCCATTGCGCTTCCCGGCTGGGAGGGCGAGCTGCCCGACGGTGTGACGCGCGTGGACGTGCCCACCGCAACGGTGTGGTCGATCACCCGCACGGTGCTGTCCGGGAACGAGGATCTGCCCAATGTCTATGCCATTCAGGAGCAGATGCAGCTCCTGCCTCTTTCGGCTTATATACAGGGAGGAGAGTATACCGCACCGCAGGGAGCTTATAAAGAGGAAAATGACTTTGTTCCCGTGAACAAGGTGCTTTCCATGACGCCAGCAGAGTTTTTCAATACGGCTAACGCTCTGATGCAGGTCAACCCGCCCGCCGATGCGGATGAGGAACTGCTGAAGAAACTCTCCGCCATCAACGTGGGCGCGGGTAAGACCTTCGACGCCACTCTCCTGGGCGAAGGAGCTGCCGAGCGCTGGACGCAGATGCTTCAGGGGCTTCGCGCCACGCTTGCCGCCGACGGCGCGAAGTATGCGCAAAAACTCGGTCAGTGGATCTATTACGGCAAGCCCATCGGCGACTTCGGCACGGAGTATACCTACCGCGCGATGGTAGCGCTGGTGGGGCTTGGCGCCAACACCGTGGACGTGGCGATCTATCCCAAGACAACGGTGGATGAGACTGGCGCAGCGCTGACCGGAGAAAAAAAGTATACGCTCCACTTTGAAACCCTTCCTCCCACGCTGGAGGGCGGCTTCTGGTCCGTGACCGCCTACGGAGAGGATGATTTCCTCATTGACAATTCCATCGACCGCTACTGCATCAACGACCGCTCCGACTTCAAGCTGAATGCGGACGGCACATTGGATATTATCCTGTCCAAGGATGCACCGGAAGACACCTCTAACTGGCTGCCTGTTTCCGACGGGGAATTTCATCTGTTCATGCGGATCTATGTACCGGATATGACAGCACTGGATAGCTGGCAGCCACCTGTTATCCGCGAACAATAAGGAGATGGAAAAAGAATGGCTATGAAACGCATTGCAGCAATACTTCTTACATCGGTATTGTTGCTGTCCTACGTCGGCTGTGCGCAGGATGGGCTCAAAGAGCCGGGCGCGGAAAAGGCAGACCTGGGTCTGACCGCCGAGGTCAAGCCCGCCACAGACTTTACGGCAAAGGCAAATGCCGCCGTCTACGATGAACTTGACTTCGATGATAAGCGGGAATATGAATTCGCCACCCGTGGACTGATCGACGCGCCGGAAACACTGGAACTAAAGGACGAGGATGGGACGATCCTCTGGAGTCAGGAAGCCTATGCATTCCTAGACGATTATGAAAAAGCGCCTGACAGCGTAAATCCCAGCCTCTGGGAGAACACGAAGAACAACCATGCCTATGGTCTTTTTGAAGTGACGGATGGCATCTATCAGGTCCGCGGCTATGACATGGCAAATCTCACCGTTGTCAAGGGTGATACCGGCTGGATCGTCTTTGACACGCTGATGAGCGTGGAGTGCAGTCAGGCTGCCATGCAGCTAATCGAAAAGAATCTTGGTGAATTCCCGGTCAAGGCCGTCATCATCTCTCATTCCCACGCCGACCATTTTGGCGGCATCGCCGGCGTGATGGCGAAAGAGGATAAGGCAGACGAGACACTTTCTATTGAAGATCAGCTCGCCAGCGGCAAGATCCCCGTGATCACACCTGTGGGCTTCACGGAGCACTCTGTGAAGGAAAACGTCTACGCCGGTAAGGGTATGGGCCGCCGCAGCAATTATCAGTACGGTATCCTGCTGACGCCTGGCGTGACCGGCAAGCTGGCGCAGGGCATCGGCATGGGACAGTCCACCGGAACGGTCTCGTTCATGACGCCCAGCTATGAAATCACGCAGTCCGGCGAAAAGCTGACGATCGACGGTGTGGAGCTGGAGTTCCAGCTCACGCCGGGTACGGAAGCGCCCGCCGAAATGAACACGTGGCTGCCCCAGTACAAGGCGCTTTGGATGGCGGAAAACTGCACCGGCACGCTCCACAATCTCTACACGCTGCGCGGCGCGGAGGTGCGCGACGGCGCGGCATGGGCAAGCTATATCACCGAGGCCATTTCCCTTTACGGCAAGGACGCGGAGGTAACCTTCCAGTCCCACAACTGGCCGCATTGGGGAAACAACGTGGTGAACGACTACATGGTCAACACGGCTGCCGTGTATAAGTTCATCAACGACCAGACTCTGACCTATATCAATCAGGGCTACACCAGCGACGAGATCTCCAACATGATCGAGCTGCCGGAAGCGCTCAATAAAATCTGGTACACCCGCCAGTACTACGGGACGGTCGCCCACAACGCCAAGGCGGTCTACCAGAAGTTCATGGGATGGTATGACAGCAACCCTGTCAACCTGAACCCCCTCATGCCAAGCGACAGCGCAAAAAAATGGGTGGAGTACCTGGGGGATGTTGACAAGGTCCTGCAAATGGCAAAGGCGGATTTTGACAAGGGTGAATATCAGTGGGTCGCCGAGGTCACAAACACCATCGTCTTTGCCGACCCGACGAACACCGATGCACGGCTTCTGTGTGCCGATGCACTGGAGCAGCTGGGGTATCAGGCGGAGTCCGGTCCGTGGCGCAACGAATATCTGACCGCCGCGCAGGAGCTGCGCCATGGAAACGCCAATTTCACCGCTTCCACCAAATCTACCGGCGACATGGTCAAGGCCCTCTCCGCGCCCATGCTGTTTGACTATATGGCCATTGTCATGGACAAGCAGGCGCTGGCTGACCGCGACTTCACCATGAACGTGATCCTGCCTGACGTGGGCGAACAGCACATGCTCCGCGTGAAGACTGGTGTGCTGCTGGTCTATGCGGATACATTGTCTGATGATGCGGACGTGTCTATTACCTGCCCGAAGAATGCGCTGTTTGCGATCCTGACCAACAATCAGGAAACAGTTGCAAAGGCCGTCAAGGTCGAGGGCAGCGCAGAGCTGCTGACGCTGATGATGGAGAATATGAACCAGTTCCCGATCACCGGAGCCAACCCCTTCAACATCATCGAGCCGTAACGGCTTCCCGGGGCGGTCCGAGGGAAGACCGCCCTGCTCGAGAGAAAACAGCAAGATGCTTTCAACGCAAATCAAAAGCTGTCTGTTTCTGTTGGAAACAGACAGCTTTTGCAACCGTACGGTTGCCCTGCACACCCGAATCTGTCAGCCAACAGTAAAAATAAGAATTACTTCCTTATCACTGTTAAGCCAACCAACAACGGGCTTTTACGGTATGTTACGATAGCTGTGCAGATCCAACAAAATTCGCGTTTCAACGCCAGTCTATACCGTCCTGTCGCAGTTCTCCGACCCGGAAGGCCAGAGG
>OKRX01003030.1_pt1 | contig 10526 bp, 8 predicted proteins | sample 1601241 | NCBI WGS metagenome assembly OKRX01 (sample SAMEA3541500, study PRJEB24748) | human gut metagenome | biome: human gut; feature: human-associated habitat; material: faeces | place: China | collected 2012
GCACACCGCGTTGAGGAGGAAGCACAGGGTGGAGGCGCTGCTCACAGCGGCCAGGCCGGTCTCACCCACGAAGCGGCCCACCACCAGCAGATCCGCCATGCTGTAAAAGGACTGGAGCAGATTGGCCAGCAGGAGAGGGAAGGAGAATCGGATCAGGCAGAGGGGGACGCTCCCCCGGGTCAGATCCAGCGTATCGGAGTTCATATCCATCGTTCCTTTCTCAAGACAGGTATAGAAGCGGGCGAAGGGCGGGGATACAGGCCCTCCGCCGGAAACGGGCGCGAAAAAGCCGCGGACAGAACACTGTCCGCGGCCTGAGTCATGAGAATGGAACAGAAGGAATCAAAAAGGCGCTCAAGCCCTTCTTGCGGGCCTGCGCGTGCCAGATCCCATCCCGTCAGGCTCCGTACAACGCTCTGTCACATCGGGGCGTCCGGAGCCGGATACAATGGCAAATTTTCCGTAGAGCCTCATGGGAGCCCTCCTCTCCTGGTGGATAGCTCTATTATAAAAGCGGCGGGCGGATCTGTCAACCGGGATTGGGGGCGGTGGGCTTGAAACAGGCACAAAAAGGCGGCCAGTCCGGAGGACTGACCGCCCAAGGTCCGCGCCGCTTCAGATGACAAAGGCCGCCAGCATAGCCAGATAGGAGGTGCGGGCATCCCGCCCCAGCAGGACATATATCGCCCCGTACATCAGCCCGAAGGCCATCACCCCCAGGCCGGTGGAGAGGCTCCCCCTGGACAGCATGTGGATGGCGCCCCAGGTGCAGCACAGCACCACGCCGCCGAAGGGGAACCGGCTCCGCCCTTTCCTCAGCGCCTCCCAGAACCGCTGTCCAAAGGCTGCGATCAGAAGGACCAGGACCACCTCAAAGGCGTAGTAGAGATACTGGCCGGCGAACAGGAGGGGCCCCTTCTTCTGAAACTCTCCGATCACCTTCAGAGTCCCCCAGTCCAGCACGTTCAGCAGGATGCACAGGGCGGCCAGCCCAATGGCGAGCCCCGCCCCCTTCCGGGGGACAGGCCTGGCCTCCAGCAGGGAAAAGCCCAGCTTTTTCTCCGCCTGTCTCACCAGCAGGGCGGCCGTCAGCCCCCAGCAGGCCATAGTCATCCCCCAGTGGAGAAGCGTATGGGCGGCGGTATAGCGGGAGGGCGGCGTACCGCCGAAGAGGGCCGGCTCCACTCCGCCCATCAGCACCAGCTCCAGTCCCAGTCCCGCGAAGGCGTACAGGGCGTACCACAGAAATTCCCATGGGGAGCTCTTGTCCCGTTTCACGGCCATTCCTCCCGTCTCTCAAATCAGGGCTATGATACCACGCTTCTCCCCTAGACGCAACGGCCCGGGTGCGAAAAGCCCCCGCCCGCGGAGCCGCAGGCAGGGGCAGTGTTCTTTATTTAGCCTCGGGCTCCTCCTCGGGCAGTACCCGCACCTGGATCTCGATGACCCGGCGGTGCTCCACCCGGGTAACGATGACATCCAGGCCCTCGGCCTGGAAGTGGTCCCCCTCCTCGGGGACCCGGCCCACCTGCTCCATCACCCAGCCGGAGACGGTGGTGGCGGCGCAGGCACCCTTGACGGCGAACAGGTCGAACATATCGTCCAGGTCGGCGGAGCAGGCGATGAGATAACTGCCGTCTTCCTGCTTTTTGAACTCCTCGATGACCTCGTCGTGTTCGTCCCAGATGTCGCCCACCAGCTCCTCCACGATGTCCTCCAGAGTGGCAATGCCCTCCGTGCCCCCGTACTCATCCACCACCACGGCCATGTGGGCCTTGTTCCGCTGGAGGATGCGCATCAGCTCGGAAATCTTGGTGTTGCCGGTGGTGTAGAGCACCGGGGCCTTCAGGGCGGAGATCATGGTCTCCCCCCGGTAGCGGGCGGCGTAGAAGTCCTTCTCATGGATCACGCCCACGATATTGTCGATGCTGTCCTGATAGATGGGCAGGCGGGAGTAACCGCTCTCCGCAAAGAGGGAGCCCACCTCCTCCATGGTGCTGTTCTCCTCCGCCGCCACGATATCCACCCGGGGAGTGAGGATCTCGGACACCTCCAGGTCGTGGAACTCGATGGCGTTGCGGATCAGCTCGCTCTCGTGCTCGTCCAGGCCGCCCTCGTTCTCCGCCTGGTCCACCATAGTGACCAGCTCCTCCTCGGTGATGCCGTCCTCCTCCCGCTTGTGGATGATCAGGGAGAGCAGGCGCTTCCACTGGGTGAACAGGAAATTGGCCGGGGTCAGCACGGCTACAAAGGCCCGCAGCAGGGGGGCAGAGAGCATGGCCCAGGCCTCCGGGCTCTCCTTGGCCAGGCTCTTGGGCGAGACCTCGCCAAAGATCAGGATCACCACAGTGAGCACGATGGCGGACACCGTGGGCCCCCGCACGTCATCCAGCAGCCGGATGAACAGCACCGCGCCGATGGTGGTGGCCACGTTGTTGACGATGTTGTTTCCGATGAGGATGGTGGACAGCAGCTTGTCATAGTCCTCCGCCAGAGCCCGGGCCCTGGCAGCCCGCTGGTCCCCGTTGTCCGCCCGGCTCTTCAGGCGGATCCGGTTCAGGGAGGTAAAGGCGGTCTCTGTGGCGGAGAAGTAAGCGGACATGGCCACGAGGATGACAAGAGCAACGGTCATTCCAATACTGGTACTGTCCATGGGGGACAAATCAACTCAGCTTTCTGTCATAAATTCCCGGTCTTCCGGGTGCTTAGCACAGGAGTATATCACAGATATTAAAAAAATGCAAATCTTATACCGGACAAATTCCGCTGTATCCCGGCAAAATTTGGCCTGGAGGCAGGCTGCCGGCCCCAAATGGCATCCTGGCGGCTCCTGGCTTGCTCTGGCGTCCCGGTTCTGGTATGCTCACAGAGAAGGGAGGTTTTTCTATGAAAGTGAGGGTGGAATACGCACCCGTGCTGGAAAACGAGGTGGTCCTGCGCTGCCCCCGGCTGGATCAGGAGATGCTCCGTGTCCTGTCTCTGGTGCGCTCCGGCCTTCAGAAGCTGTGCGTATGGGATGAAAACCGGGAGATCATCCTGCTCAGCCCGGATGAGACGCTCTACTGTGAGAGTGTGGACGAACATACCTTTCTCTATACCGCCTCTGCCTTTTATCAGACGGCCCTCACCCTGGCTCCGGGCAGTTAAAAAAGCTGGCAGTCCGGTATGGCATTGACCCTGTGGTAGTATACCCACACTCCTTCCGTCACCGCTTTGCAAAGAGCTTCTTGGAGCGCTGCAACGACATCGCTTTCCTTGCTGACCTTATGGGACATGAAAGTATAGAAACCACCCGCATCTATCTCCGCAAAACCTCGACCGAACAACGAGCTATCGTTGATGAAGTCATAGACTGGTAAAGAAAGAGCATACCCCGTGCGTATAACCACGAGGTATGCTCTTTTTAGGATTGCTGGATAATTGCTGCAATTCCTTCAAAAGCAGATACAATACGACGCTGCTCGTTAGTTGGCGGTAGCGGCACTAAAATGGAATTGAGCTTTTCCTGGTTCATTTTTGGCTGAGCGGTACCGGTAACATACGGAGCAAGGTTTGTTGCATTTATGAAGAGCGCTATATAGCGTAAATCAACGCCTGCAACGGCGTCAATGACATGGGCATGATTATTTACCCAGTATTGACCGGAAGCGATAAAAGCGATTGGCTTACTTCGCAAGAGGAGATTTGCCCCATCTTCGCCGACGAGGAGCAGAGGTTTATCGAATAAATACCGATCCACCTTATCAATGACCCCAGATGCCCCGTAATAATCGTACTTTTTATCAAGTTTTTCGCGCTGGGAAACTGACAGAGGAATGCGTTCTGCATCTCTATTTACGAGAGCTGTTCCAAACCGGACCCAGCACCAGTTTTCGGGTATTTCAAAGGGCGGTTCATCGTCGATACAGCGCTCCACATCGTCCAACTTCTCATAATGAGAACTTTACAAAGTAGAAGCCACAGCAAAAAGCTGTTCAATCGCTGATACAATTCGGTTCTGCTCTTTAATTGGAGGAACGGGAACAAGGAAATCGCCGACCTTTGATGTCGAAATGTGTACGATAATGTCACCTGTCGCCGTCCTGCGTTTAAGCTCGATGCAATACGGCGAAGCCATATAGTACACCAGATACAGCGGATTCATTCCATGATGCGTCCAGAAAGCCAAGTCGCCACCTGCCGCAATTTGTCCGTCTCCGAGAAACGCCACTGTTTTAGCAATGTCCACTTTGTTCTCACCCGTCAATGTGAACACTACATCGCCGGAGGAGAAATGCAAGCAATCCTTATCGAGCGTATCAGGGACAAAGGAGACTGCTGAATCAAAGGAGGTTTCATAGGTGGTGTAAATCTCCCCGTATCGAATGCACGGGCACCCTTGGGCAACAGTTTCTGTTCGTTTGATGCCACGCCCTCTGTTCATTGTTCCTAAACTGGAAGCCCGACACCAAGCCCAGTTCTCTGGTATCTCAAACGGGATCTCATCATCAATGCAGACCTCTTCGGAACCTCGCTTTTCATAATGAGAATTATCCCGTCTGAAAATGACAGATTCGTGCTTGTCCTTTTTGATTTTGCCTTCCTTGATGAGCCGCTGCTTCTCCGCCCGGATACGCTCCAGCAGAGCCTCTGCAGGCTCGTCGGATGGGTCTTGCGGTACCAGCTTGCCCTGGACTGCCTCTTGTAAAATCGACTTCTTGAGGGACTCAGGGAAGGCTTCCTGCATTGCTGTGGTTTCATCGTATACTACGCCATAGTTCTTCACTACTGGTAGGACTTCCGTCAGTTTCGCCAAAATACGGCGTTGCTCATCAAGGGGAGGAATTGGTGTTAGATACGCTTTGATGGTCGCTGTGGCAAGTTCCTTCTGCTTCGTAGTACCGTCTGCCTGATCTTCTATAACGCTTTGTACGCTTGGATTGGCAAAGTAGTAGTACAAGTATTCCGGGAGAACAAACTGTTTCAGAGGGCGTATAACGGTGACATGGCTATCAGCAACAGCCAGCTCATACGGATTAGCTGCGGTTTTGTAAATAGCCATTCGTCCAAGTGTGCCAAGGCCAGTAGAGTTCCACATTAGGTCGTTGTCCTGCAAAAGACGCTCAGGCCCATAGGAGGACAGAGAATTCGGCTCAATAAACTGTGCCTTTTCAATCGAAAAACCGCTCCATTGATTGCACTTTTGGGCGACAACGGGGTACTTTTTGATTGGAGAATACTTCGGTGACTTTCCACGCTGGATGTACTCACAGACATCAATGAGCCGCACCCACTCCCACGAATCGGGGATTTCAAACGGTACCTCATCCGCCAGCGACCGCACTTCATCGCCGATTTTCTCATAAGGAGTATTATCGGCACCTTTGAAAATGACGGAGGGGTTCTTTTCACGCTTGATTTTCTTTTCTTTGATGAGCCGCTCCTTCTCCGTACGGATGCGTTCCAGCAGAACGCTGGCGGGCTCGTCATTCGTGTCCTGCGGCACGAGCTTGCCTTGAACAGCCATCTGGAGAATTGAGTTTTTCAGTTGCTGCGCAGTCATTCGTCGCCCTCCTCCGTAATGTCGATGCCAAGGATGTCGGTGATCTGGGCAAGGATGCGGTCGATGTCAGCGTTCAAGCTGGCCCGCTTTTCCTGGTACTGCTGAATCAGTTCTTTTGGCGGCAGGATCTCCTCCTCTTCGTGAGGATAGCCGCAAAGGTCAATGTTATAGCTCCGTGCTTTCAGTTCCTCGACGGTGTACTTCTTCGCCTTGTCGAAGCCGTCGATAGTGATTTCCTCACGGTTGTCCCACCACTCAACAGTCGGGGCGAAGTGCTCCAGCTTCATGGGCTTCGTTTTGGAGAAGTTCTTGTATCCCTCCGGCATATCCAGACGATAGAACCAGGTCTCCGTCGTGGGATGCGTCCGGTCGAAGAAAAGGATGTTTGTTGTGATAGAGGTGTACGGCGCAAACACGCTGTGCGGCATACGGATGACCGTATGGAGATTGAACTCGGACAGCAGTTTTTCCTTGATCGCCATTTTTGCGTTATCCGTGCCGAACAGGAAGCCGTCCGGCAGAATAATGGCGCACCGCCCGTTCTGCTTCAGCCGATACATGATGACAGACATAAAGAGGTCTGCGGTTTCGCTGCTACGAAGGTCAGCCGGGAAATTCTGTTTCACGCCCTCTTTTTCGTTGCCGCCATAAGGAGGATTCATCAGAATGACATCGAAGCGGTCGCTCTCCTTGTACTCACGCACATTCTTTTCCAAACTGTTGCCGTGGATGATGCGAGGATTGTCGATGTCGTGGAGCAGCATATTTGTGGCGCACAGAAGGAATGGCAGCGCCTTCTTTTCGATACCGTAGATGGAGTTGCTGTAAACCGTTCTGTCCTCGACAGTCTGCACCTGGGCGTCCAGCACCTTCAGCGCAGAGGTAAGAAAGCCGCCTGTACCGCAGGCGAAGTCCGCAATGGACTCGCCGAGCTTCGGCTTGATCATCTGCACCATGAAGTCCGTGACCGCACGGGGCGTATAGAATTCACCGGAGTTACCGGCGCTCTGCAAACTGCGGAGAATCGTTTCGTAGATCTCGCCGAAGGCGTGACGGTCCTCGTACTCTTCAAAGTCGATCTCGTCAATGACATTGATAACCTGGCGGAGCAGGATGCCGTCCTTCATGTAGTTATTGTTGTCCTCGAAGGCGGTGCGGACGATGATCTGGCTCATGGGTGTATTCTCATCGATTGCGATGGCCTTGAGGGTCGGGAACAGCTTTCCGTTCACGAAGTCCAGAAGCGCATCGCCGGTGAAAGCCTTGCCATCCTTGTGGTCTACGGCCCAATTGCGCCAGCGCAGCTCCTCAGGGATGATGGAGGTGTAATTCTCGTCGTAAAACTCCCATATCTCTTCCTTGGCGTCATACACCTTCAGAAAGAGAATCCAAACCATCTGCTCGATACGCTGGGCATCGCCGTTGATGCCTGCGTCATTGCGCATGATGTCCTGCAGTCGTTTTACCAGGTTATTTAAACTCATAGCTTATATCTCCTTACGCAGCGTAGATTTCCTTCTGCAAATCACGGATGGCTTGAATGTATCCGTTTTTGCCGCCGAACAGCTTTGCAATCTTCATGGGGGTGCCGAATTTGCGGAACGGGTCATTGGACAGGATTTCGAGGTTCTCGATGTCCTGAATGCCCTCGTTCATGTATTTGTCCAACAGCGCACTCAGAACTTCCTGTGCCAAGCCGGAATACTTGTAGAGGTATCCACGCTTGCGGACATTGTTTGCCCGCTCTGCCTTCGTCAGCGGTGCCTTGTCGTAGGCAATGTGGCAGATTAGGTCAAAATCGTCGATGTCCTTATTGCCTGATGCCTCGCGCAGCGCCTCTAGCAGAACGCCACGCTCCTGAAGTTCATCAATAATTGCCTGTTTCTTCTCCTCGGAGTTCCAGGCACGGAGGAACGAATCCAGGGTGGCATACTCACCGAGAATGTTCTTCTTGGAGTAATCCGTCACGCTTTCCGTGATGAGCTTACCGTCCTTGTCGTAGTATTGGACTCGCTCGTTCAAAATCGTGACCTCGACACCACGCACCCGGTATTTATGCTTCTTTTCAGGCGGATCATCGGTGTCCCCGCAGGGACCGGGAGTCGGGGCGGGCGGCTTCGGCGGATCGATGGTCGGCTCTTCGCCGGGATCATCGTCATCATCAATGATAGAGATCGGGTCTCCATCGAATTCCGGGTCTGCGAAAAGTCGGCAGGCGTTGCGGAAATCCATAATGGTGAAATACTCTTTGCCATAATCGGGCTTGAGTCGTGTACCACGACCGATGATCTGTTTGAACTCGGTCATGGAGTTTATGTTGTTGTCCAAAACGATGAGCCGGCATGTTTTGCAGTCCACGCCAGTTGTCATCAGTTTGGAAGTCGTAACGATCACGGGATATTTGCTATCCTCTGCGATGAAGTAGTCGAGCTGCGCCTTGCCCTCGGCGTTGTCGCCGGTAATGCGCATGACATACTTGGCGTTCTCCGCCACAAGGTCGCTGTTCTCATTCACGAGCGCCTGCCGCATACGCTCTGCATGGTCTATATCCACACAGAATACGATGGTCTTGGCAAAGCGGTCGTTCTCCTTCAAAAAGCGAGTAATACGTTTTGCAACGGCATTGGTACGCTCATCAATGATGAGGTTCTTGTCGTAGTCCTTGGTATTGTACTCACGGTCATCAATCTCATAGCCGTAGATATCCCGCTGTCCCGCTGTGGGACGCCAGCCTTCCAGATCTTTGTCCAGACCGACACGGAGAACTTTGTACGGCGCAAGGAAACCGTCGTCGATACCTTGCTTCAGACTGTATGTATAGATGGGTTCGCCGAAGTAAGAGATATTGGATACCTCTTTCGTTTCCTTCGGCGTAGCCGTCATGCCGATCTGGGTGGCGCTGTGGAAGTATTCGAGTATTCTGCGCCAGCGGGAATCCTCCTTGGCACTGCCACGGTGACACTCATCGATGACAATAAGGTCGAAGAAATCCGGCTGGAATGCACGGAACGGCTCTTCATTCTCATCACCGGCCAACTGCTGATAAAGGGACAGATACAACTCATAGGAGCTGTCCAGCTTTTTGCCCTCGATTTTCGTCATGACCTTTGCAAAAGGCTTGAAGTCCTGTTGCATGGTCTGGTCGACAAGAATGTTGCGGTCAGCAAGGAACAGGATCTTTTTCTTTCGGCCGGATTTCCAAAGGCGATGAATAATCTGGAACGCAGTATAAGTCTTGCCAGTGCCGGTCGCCATAACGAGGAGAATGCGGTCTTGCCCACGGGCAACCGCATCAACGGTGCGGTTGATGGCGATGCGCTGATAGTAGCGAGGGGTCTTATCACCCAGCTGGAAATAGTACGGCTCGGTAATAAGTTGTTCCTGCTCCGGCGTGAAATGCTCGTCGCCGATGTGCCGCTGCCAGAGATCATGCGGCGAGGGAAACTGCTCCAACATCAATTCACGCTCTTTGCCGGATTTCATATCGTGTTCCAAGAAACCGTCGCCATTTGAGCTGTACACAAACGGGATGTCCAGCACCTCGGCATATTCGATGGCCTGTTGCATTCCGGCTCCGACACTGTGTCTGTTATCCTTTGCCTCGACGATAGCCAAAGGAATATTGGGCTTGTAGTAAAGCAGATAGTCTGTGCGCTTTCTCTTTCCCCTGGCTGTGACATTTCCGCGGACGATGACACGACCGTCCGTGAAGTTGTACTCCATTTTAATTTGCTTAAGTTTATCCCAGCCTGCGCTCTCAATCGCTGGAGTAATATACTGTAACTTGATATCTTCCTCAGTCATCTCGTGTTTCGTCATAAGTTCGCTCACAGTGCCCCTCCTTTCAACTTCCGATAAGGTGCAATTATGAGAAGTTCCTTTTATACACATAGATTGTACCAGAATGCAGCCTCGTTTTCAACGAAAAGCCACTGACCCTGAATAATTCAGAGTCAGTGGCTTTTTCAATGCTACTTGAACGGTAATTTGAAATGTTGTCCTTATGCGTAGGTAACTTTCCCCCTCCCTGTTCTAGATTTGTGTTGATATAAGGATACCCGGCAAATCTTTCGTCGATTTGCCGGGTGTTCTTGCTATGTATCAGATAATTTTTGCCTTGTTTGGCTTTTCAACGGAGTAAATAACGGTCAAAATGGGATTTTTAGCTTCAAACTATATGAAAAATTGTAGGAACAAGTAAAACTATAATTGCTCCTGTTACACTTACAGTTATAACTTTCCAAAAATCTTCCCTTTGCTGTTTGGTCATATTTTTATACCAATCCATACAATCACGTTCCTTTATCAGATTTGTCTAACTACTTTATTTATGATGATAGCAAAAATTCTTTGGTGTTTCATTTTCTATCATTATAAAATATAAACATGTTTTGTGCAAGGCACACTGGTGAAATCGCCGGAGTTGGAATCATCAGCACTTAGCTTGAACAGGGACCTTTCCCCATTTTTCTGGACTTTTTTCTTCACCCATGCTATAATAATTTTTTGTCCGCGTCCGGAGGGCAGGAGACCCGCCCTCCGTTTCTTTTCGTCTATTCATGTCAGGAGTGATCCCGTTGCAGCAGATGTCCGGCACCCTTCTTGATCTGATCCTCTATCTGGCTCTGGTGGCTCTTGGGGCCTTTCTGGGCTCCCGCCCCCAGATCCAGTCCCTTCCCATGCCCTGGCTGGGCCGGTTTCAGACGGCGGCTCTGCTGCTGATCGTGACCCTGGGGGCCGAGCTGGGGTCCAACGAGGAGATCATCTCTTCCCTGGGCACCATTGGGCTCAACGCCCTGGCGGTCACCCTCACCTCCATGGTGGGCAGCATGCTGGCTGTCCACGCCCTGAGAAAATATCTGCTGAAGCTGAACGCTCAGGGCCGTTCCTGCCAGGAGGCACCGGAGGACAGCGACCCGGGTTCCGGGGTAACCTGCAAATCAAGCTGGCGCTTTAACTCCTGCCAGGCCCATTTTCCCGTATC
>OKRX01003037.1_pt1 | contig 10508 bp, 4 predicted proteins | sample 1601241 | NCBI WGS metagenome assembly OKRX01 (sample SAMEA3541500, study PRJEB24748) | human gut metagenome | biome: human gut; feature: human-associated habitat; material: faeces | place: China | collected 2012
TGAATTCGACCGGAATGTCGTTCCCGACCGTGGCGAGGGGCGTGAAGTGCTCGTTGTCGTCCGAGACCGAAAATTCGACCGCACGGGGCATCCAGATATCGGCGTAGAAGCCCTGCATGAAATCGGCGGCGATGCGCCGCACGGGCTGCCGCTCACCCAGATCGACGACCAGATCGACATCGGTGTCGAGCCAGCCCAGCCAGCGTCGGTCGCCGTAGTTCCAGCCGCCGCGCAGTCCGTCGGTCAGCGAGCCGTCGCCCGCAGCGGCGTATTTGGGACTGTAGGGCGTATGGTAAATCACGGTCTTGCCGGTCGAAAGGCAGCGGAGGGGTTCGAGCGATTCGGGACGCGGCCCCACGGCGTTCTTCTGATCGAAGGGGTGGTATCCGCGCTCCTGAAGCCATGCCACGGCGTCGAGCGCACGGGCATAAAAGTCGTCGTAATCCTTCCTTTCAGGCGCACTCCACCCCACTTCGGCGACGGCCAGCAGGCGCGGCCACATCATATGCTCGGCATGCTCGGCGGTCGGGACGTGCTCGCACCAGAGGTTGCCCTGCACGCCGAGGATCATCGGCACGACCTGAGCGCCGAGCGAATCGGGAGCCGGATCGTAGGAATAGGCCTGTTCGAGGGTCAGGAACGCCGCGGCGGCGACCGGTTCGGTCGTGGGATCGTCCTGACAGAAGTCGAGGTAGCAGTAATTCGAAGGGGTCATGACGGCATGATGTCCGGCGGTGGCAGCGGCGATGCCGCCCTCGGTGCCGCGCCACGACATGACCGTGGCGTCGGGCGCAAGTCCCCCTTCGAGAATCTCGTCCCAGCCCAGCAGGCGGCGGCCCTTGGCGTTGAGGAAGGTCTCGATGCGGCGGATCATGTAGCTTTGCAGCTCATCGACGTCTTTCAGCCCCTCTTTGCGCATCCGCGCGGCGCATTTGGGGCAGGTGCGCCAGCCCTGCTTCGAGGCTTCGTCGCCGCCGATGTGGATATACTCCGAGGGGAAGAGTCCGATCACCTCGGAAAGGACGTTTTCGAGGAATTCGAACGTCTGTTCGTTGCCGATGCAGAAGTCGGAATTGAGATAGGGTTTCCCGCTGCACGAAAGTTCGGGGAAGACGGCCAGCACCTCCTCGCTGTGGCCCGGCATCTCGATTTCGGGGATCACCTCGATATGCAGGGCGCGGGCGTATTCGACCACCTCGCGGATTTCGTCCTGCGTATAGTAGCCGCCATCGGCCGCCGGATCGTCGCGGCGGCAGTAGCGTTTGCCGCCGAAGTTCCACCCCTCCCAGTCGGGATAGGGCCGCCATGCGGCGATGTCGGTAAGGACGGGGTATTTCTTGATCTCGATGCGCCAGCCGGCGCCGTCGGTCAGGTGCCAGTGGAAGCGGTTGAATTTGTAGCGGGCCAAGAGGTCCAGCTGCCGCTTGACGAACTCCTTGTCGCGGAAGTGGCGCGAGACGTCGAGCATGAAGCCCCGGTAGCCGAAGCGCGGAGCGTCCTCGATCACAACGGCCGGAATCCGGCGGCCGCAGCGTTCGGCCAGCTGGCCCAGCGACTGAAGTCCGTAGAAGAGTCCGGCGGCATCGGGCGCCGTGACGGTGATTTTTCCGCGGGCGACGTCGAGGCGGTAGCTTTCGGGCGCGCCGCCCTCGGCAAGCAGCAGGTAGAGAACGGGGATGTCGTCCCCGGCGGCTTCGGCGAAAGAGACGGGGAAAAAGCCGTCGCCGGAGCGCCGCATCCACGCCTCAAGGTCGGCCTTGGCCTGCCCTTCGAGGTTGGTCGCAAAGAGCAGCGTCGAGGGCATCCGGAAGGCGCCGTCGCCCCACGCCACCTGCTGCGGAGCGGGGATAATACCCGTCGAAAGGTCGCCGCGAGAGTTCCCGCATGCCGCGAAAAGCATGCATGCGGCGGTGAAAAGCAAAAGTCGTGGTTTCATCGGTAAGTTTTATGGTGATAAGTTCGGTTCTTCGTACAAAGATAACACAATCCGGCGCCGCGTCAAATAAATTTGCCGCCGCCGGAGAGAGTATCGCCAAGCCGGGATTCATCTCCGCCGGAAGCAAACGGTCCGCCGGGAATAAAAAGCGGAATAAAAAGAAGCCGTGCCCCGGCGGCAGTCTCCTGCACCGGCCGCACGGCTTCCGTTCAGCGGATCGGAATGGTATCCGGTATCCGGATTACATCCACTTGGTGTCCATCATCCTCGGGTTGGAGCTGCCGCCCACGGCGTCGTAGCCGTGGCCCGTAAGGTCCTTGACGATGTTGCCGCCGCCGTCCTTGGCCTCCCAAGCGTTCATACGCCAGTAAGCCAGCAGGCCGTCCGATTCCGGATTGACATAATTCATGTTGTTCGATATCTCGGCCTCAGTCAGCGCACGCGTCCAGACCCGGCACTCAGCGACATAACCATTGAGCGGACGTCCACCGCCATAAGAAGCGCCGAGATAAAAACCGCCCGAATTATCGCTCGACAAGTTGATGGTCTCCCCCTGTGTCGCAACACCAGTAACATACACGCCGTCGATAAAAATATCCCAACTCTTCCCCGACCATACGGCAGCTACATGATACCACTTGCCCGTATCAAAAGGTTTAGAGGTCGCAGCAGGCTGATAATCGCCATGGCAGATCTGAAGAACGTTCTTGGGGACCTTCACGTCTCCGAAGCGGACACCGCACTCGCCCTCAATACCCATAATCGAACTAATATAAGGATCATAATTCTGGAATCCGTCCATATAGACACGGGCTTCAAGCGTTATGGCTTTGAGTGCAGCAAGATTGGCGTCTTCCTGAAACGACGGCACTTTATAAATGTTACTTGATCCGAGGTAGATAGCCTTACTGATAACCGGTGTTTTTAATACTATGAAAAGTGTCCGAGAAGGTTCCAAAACGGCAAGACCGCTGTTTTCGATCCGCTCGATGCTCACGGGCATGCAGTAGGTCGTACCCTCCTGAAAGTCATCGAGCGACGTGACGGTAAAATCGACCTCCGAGGAGCGACTGTAACCGGCCGAGATCACCACTTCGTCACCGCTGAGCGTATAACTGTCTGCGGGGGGCACAACATAATTTTTCCGGTATTTGGCATTATACTCCTCCAGCAGGTCGGGGCGCAACGAAATCTTGATTTTGGTATCCTTATTCACAGGCACCGAGGAGGAGACCGAAATCTCCGTTCCGGCCGGGGGCGTATCGATGGTAACCGACTTGGAAACCGTCTTCTGCGCATCGGTCATGTAGGCCACCGGATGGATTTCCGCCGTCTCCTGACAGCCGCAGAGAGCAGCCGCAGCGAGGAGGAAAGGGGCGATTAAATATTTCAGTTTCATAACATACATTTTTTTCTGGTTAATAAATCGCTAGTTGGCCGGGCCGTAGATTTCGGCTTCGTTCATGCTCGTCCAGCCCGTTACAAGACCCACGTAAACCCGGATATAGCGGGCTTTGACCGTTCTCTTGAATTTGACCCACTTCCAGTTGTCGGACAGCACCGGAGTGAAGGGAACGCCGGCCGAAAGGCTGTACCAGACATTGCCGTCTTCGCTGTAGGTGAGGTCGGTGCACTGCGGTTCGGAATCCTGATAGTAGATATGCCAGCGCAGGCCGGTCACGTCGTTGACTTCGCCCATGTCGATGGTGAAGTTGCCGCCGTTGCCCCACGAATAGGAAGCGCTGCTTGCATACCAGCAGTTGCCGTCGAGCTTGCCGTCGAACATGGCCGCTTTCTGCGCGGCGGAGTCGCAGTTCCAAACACCGGTGGCGCCGCTCGTCGCAGTACCCTGACAGCAGGTGATCGTCCATGCCGAGGTCGGAGCGATCTTCGAGCCGTCGAGCGTCGTCGCGCCGATTTCGACATCCATCGCGACCTTCGTAACGAAGATATAATGTACGGAGCCCTCCTTGACGGCATATCCGGCATCCGAAATAGGACTGATCACCACCGGAATCAAATAATACCCCTTTTCGATTGACTTAGGATCGAGCGTAATCGTCGCATCGGGAGAGAACACCTGATTTTCGGCGCACTGGATCGGCTCCATCTTAACCAACGACGGATCGACGGTCTCATATTCCGTACCGTTCTTATCGTTATAAACGGCTACGAGCGAATTATCCACACCCAGCGTCAACTGCATACCGCTTACAACGGGACGCGAGAACGACAACGAAACTTTATCCTGCATCGTTCCGGTCACCGAACCATCGTCCTCGACAACGAACGAAAAGTTGGAAGATTGGTTACTCGAAAAAGCCACATCGATAGGCGTTTTCCAGCCTCCGGCAGGATTGGCCATCTGAATCGCATTGCGCATAAATTGGTACGGCATGGCCGAATTACCGTATTCGTACTCCATATGGTATGCACCGAATCCGGCGCCGGCACCCTGCGTGGGATTAAAGGTCGCCATACCGTAAAGAGACGGCATCCTATTACCTTCGCGGTCCGTAAAATTCACACCGCCAGTTTTCCAATAAGACTCAAAATTCTCGGCAAAGATATACTGTTCAGGCTTCCAGCCTTTTGCATCGGCATTATTGAAGCGATTTTGCAGATCGGTATAACCAGAAGAAGCATACGCCTGCACGATACCATAGTCGAAACAATCCACAACCGAACGATCCACCGCATAAGGCACGCCATCGATTATCAGCAGGCGTCCGGTACCAGATTTCGGACCGACATACTTGCTCATGGCATTGATCAACTTGGTAAACAGAGCATTGTCATGTCCGACAAAAGGCCCTGATGCACCATAGCCCGGCTCATAGTCGATATCGATGCCGTCGTACTGATACTTGTCCATCGAGTCTTTGCAATAGGCTTTTGCATAAGCTTCAATGGCCTCGTCGGTATATTCACCGTTGCCGATTTCAAGGAACGGTTCGGGCAGTTTATCCGAAAAAATCGTATAGGTCACTTTCGTACCCAACGTTTTCTGAACGAACTCCTTATCGGCCATTTGCTGGGGCGTGAGCGTGTGCCACTGGCTCCAGATCGAGATGATGTCCATCGAGTCTGGGGCGCTGATCAGACGCGACTGATAGGACGCGCCGACGGCCGTCCACGAACCGTACCAGCCGAAAGCCAGTTTGTGTTTGGTCTGCTTGTAGGCGCGGAGATTCTGGTAATAGGCATTGTCGCGCAGGATCGGCGACTGCTGGTCCGGATGCTGGATATTGATCCGCTCAGGCGTCGTCTCCTTCGTACAGGAGGCCACCGCGGCCGCCAGCACGAGACAAACTACTGCATGTTTCAATATATTTTTCATAGTTTACTCAGGTATAGTTTCAGGTTACTAATTCTTTTTGTCCCACCACAGCTTCGTGCCGCCGTTGTCAGGACCGCCGAGCAGTTTGACGGCCTCCTGCACGGCCGCACCGTTGTTGGAGTATTCCGACTGCGGGAAGACCATGCGGCGGATCTGCTTGTTGGTATCGACGCCGCTGCTCGGATAGTTGTAACGCACCGGGAAAAGCCGGGGATAACCCGTGCGGCGGAACTCGGACCACGCCTCGGTGCCGTTGGGGAACATGGCGATCCATTTCTGGGTGATGATGCGCTCAAGCTGCTCCTCTTCGGAAGCGCCGGCGTTCCATTTGATCGTAATCTTGCCCAAGGCCGAAATATTATACTTGGTATTGGCGGCCGAAACGTCGGTGAAGTCGGTCGGTTTGCTCGTTTCGTCGGCGGCATACCTTGCGGCGGCATCGGCGCTCAGGCCGTTTTCGAGGAACGACAGCTCGATACCCTTGTTATAGAACTCCTCGGCGGTACCGCCCATCTCGGCCGTCCAGCCGCGCATGGCTCCCTCGGCGCGCAGGAATGCGACTTCCGATGCCATCATCCAGCGCAGGGGCGAATCGGTGGATTTCTCCTGTACGTTGGGCGCGGACATGACCTTGTAATCATCCTGCTGGGGATTGGGCATTCCGTTGGCGACACCGCGGTATTCGCCCTTGTTGTCACCGTCGGTAACGGGCTGGAAATAAACCGGAAGACGCGGGTCGTTGTAACCGTTGAGGTAGGAGTCCATCGAAGCGCCCATGCGGGTGTCGCTATAGCCGTTCCAGATCTTTTCGAGCGGGTTGATGATCGTAATGGATCCCCAGCTCTGGAAAAGCGCGCTGTCGTCGGCCGTCTCCATCACGCCGTCGCGGACGGCTTCCATGGCGTACTGCTTCGCAAGGTCGGGCTTCACATAACAGATGCGCATGGCCAGACGCAGCTTCACCGAGTTGGCGAGCTTGAGCCATTTCGAATAATCGCCGTGGTAGAGGGCGTCGACCTCTTCGAGCGGTTTGGCGTCGGGATTGTTCTCCACGACGTCCTTCAGCACCGCGATCGCGCTGTCGAGCGTCTCGAAGAAGTGCATATAGCACTCTTCCTGCGAATTGTAAGGGTTCTCCGTCTCGCCGAAATGCAGCACGGGCAGCGGGCCGTAGATATCGCTCACGCGATGAAGCGACATGACTTTCAGGATATTAGCCACAGCGAAGATGTCATCGTTGAGCAAACCGTTGGCATGGGCATACTTCAGTTGCAGCCAAGCGGGCATGACATTGGTGAACGACTCGCTGAAAGGTACGTTGCACCAATCGGTGCCGTTCAGCGCATAAATCTGGGTGTTGGTGCCGCCGTTCCAGTTGTTCGTACCGGACATATAGCCGGCGTAGACGTCGCCGATCAGGTTATAGGCAGCCTGATAGCGGTTGTTGGGATCGGTATCCGAACCGCTGCACGAGTAGACGGCATCCATCTGCATCGTGGTAATGAACATCTTGAGATCCACCTCCTGCGCGGAGTTGGGGTCGGTATTGAAGCGCTCGAAGTCCCCGGTGCAGGCGGTGAACGCCAGACAGGCGGCCGCCAGCGAAAGGAATCCTTGTTTGATATTGTTTCGTTTCATAGTCGGTTGAGCTTTAGAATTGGAGTTTTACACTGAATCCGAGGGTGCGGACGCTCGGCTGCATGAAGAAGTCGACACCCTGATAGTAGGTACTCGTCGAAGCGGTCACTTCGGGGTCGAACGGAGCCTTGTTGTAGAACATGAACAGGTTGCGGCCGACGAACGATACGCTCATATTGACCTTGTTGCGGAACCATTTGGAGGGCAGGTCGTAACCCAGTGTAAGCTCGCGCAGGCGGACGTTGGTCATGCTGTAGACGTAGTGCGAAAGCATCGCCATGCCGTCGCCGCTGTTGGCATAGAAGGTCTTGGCGTCGGGAACCTGCTGGTCGTCGGAAATCCATACGCCGCCGTTCTCGCGGGCGTCGGCCGAATCCTGCGAAACGCCGAAGCGGTCCATGAGGGCCTGCGTGGCCGATACGCCGCGGCCGCCGATACGTGCGTCGATCAGCACGCCGAGCGAAACGCCCTTGTAGGAGAACTGGTTGTTCCAGCCCCAGCGGAAGCGGGCTTCGGTGTTGCCGGCGAAGATGTAGGCTTCGGGATCGGGATCGAGCAGCACGGTGTTGGAGTTGGGATCGACATAGATATGGCCCTTGTCGTCGGTCAGCAGGCCTTTGACATAGAAGTCGCCGATCGAACCGCCCTCGACGAGCTTGACACGGTAGCCGCCGTAGTCCTTATTGACCTCCTTGATATCGACCAGCGAACCCGTATCCGGATCGCGGGTGCCTTCGGGAACCAGCTCCTTGATCTTGTTGCGGTTCATCGAGAAGTTGAGGGTCGTGGCCCACGAGAAATCGCGCCATGTGTTCTTGTATCCGGCCGAAGCCTCGATACCCCAGTTATTGACCTTGCCGGCGTTGATGTATTTCTGTTTGTAGCCGGAGCTGGGAGGAGCGTCGTAAAGGAAAAGCTGGTTGTAGGTGTTGGTATTGTAGTAGGTAGCCGTAGCCGAGATCTTGTTGCCCAAGAACTTGACGTCGAGACCGGCCTCGAACGACTTGGTGCGCTCGGCTTCGAGGTGCTTGGCCGGGGCGATGGTCGCCGTGCTGACGACGCCGTTGGTCAGCGTGTAGTTGGGACCGGTGATGTAACGTTCGGGAGCATTGCCCACCTCGGCATAGGATCCGCGCACCTTGAGGAACGAGATGCCCGCCTTCGAGAGGTCGGCCATCGACGAAATCACGGCCGAAAGGCCCACCGAAGGATAGAAGATGTTCTGTTTGGGCGTGAAGGCCAGCATCGAGGCCCAGTCGTTGCGGACCGAAACGTCGACGTAGAGCATACCCCGCCAGCCCAGCTGCATGGTCGCATACACGGCCTGAATCTGGTCGTGGTAGTTCTCCTGCGTCGGGAAACTCTGCGAGTTGTCGGAGATGATGTTGTTGTAGGTGAACTTGTTGGGAATGCCCGCCAGATAACCTTCGTAACCCGTCAGCTGGTTCTTGTCGTCCATGATGCTGGCGCCGAGGTTGAACTGCAGGGAGAAGGCGTTGTCGAAGAAGCTCTTGTCGATGCTCAGCAGCACGTCGCCGTAGAGATTGTTGTGCGTCATCGTGCGGTTCAGGTAGCTGCCGTACTTCGAAGCGAAGAGCGTGTTGGTCGAAGCGCTGAGTTTGCGGGTGTAGTTGATCGTCGCATTATCGGTACGGATACGGCCCGTCAGGCTCATCCAGTCGGTGATGTCGAGCTTCATCGTAGCGTTGAAGCTGTAGCGGTGCTGACGGTTTTCGTTCAGCTCGCGGTTGGTGATCCACCACGGGTTCTCGACGCCCTTGAGGAATTCGAGGTCCCAGAACTGCTCCATATAGCGCGAGTCGGAACCCGGACGCTCGTAAATCTCGTATTTGCGGATGTCGTTGCCGCGCGGGAAGAGGTAGATGCCGACCAGCGGGTTGCGGTACTGGCCCTGAATGGTCTGGTTGCGGGTGTACTGCTTCATGTAGGTCGCGCCCACGTCAAGCGTCAGGCGGTCCTTGATAAGCATCGTCGTATTGCGGATCGAGAAATTGTAGCGGTTGTAGACATTGTTGGGTACGATACCGCGCGAATTGACGGCGGAAGCCGACGCATAGGTCTGGTTTTTCTTTGTTCCGGTCGAAAAAGAAATAGCGTTAATTACATTCACTCCGGTATTAAAGAAACGGGAAGGATCATAGCTTTGCTTGGTTTTATTGCCCCAGCTTGCAAATTCTCCCGGATTGTTTCCATACCGGTTTTGCATCTCCGGCATCATGTATGCGTCAGAGAACATCGTATTATTGCTGACAGTCAGAGTTGTCTTTTCGGCAGATCCTTTCTTGGTATTGATCAATACGACTCCATTGGCAGCCGCATTACCATACAAAGCTGCCGCAGAAGGACCGGTCAGCATATTGATACTTTCAATATCATCCGGGTTAAGATCCGCTACTCCGTCCGAACCGCTTTGGGTGGCAAAAGAACCTTCACTCTTACCAAAGCTTACATTGAACATCGGAATACCGTCAATTACATAAAGAGCATTATTATCTTTCGTAATGGACTTGGTACCGCGCATCACGACTCTCGAAGCAGAACCAACTCCACCGGCTGAGTTATTGATTGTTACTCCGGCAACTTTACCTTGCAAAGAGTTGATAAAATTGGCATCCTTCACTGTATTGATAGCATCGCCACCTACTTGCTGTACGTTGTAACTCAACGCCTTTTGCGCCCGCTTGATACCTAAGGCAGTCACTACCACTTCGTCAAGCACTTCTGCGTCTTCTTTCATAACAATCTTCAAAGGCTTGGAGTCTGTCACCGTAATGGCCTGCGGAGCATAACCGATATAGGAGATCTCAATAACATCTCCTTTCGCAACCGGCAAGGAGAAGTGCCCGTTCATATCGGTAATTGTCCCGTTCGATGTTCCTTTCACCAGAATACTCACTCCGATCAGTGGTTCGCCTTTGGCATCCGAAATATTTCCTGTAACCGTAACTTTCTCCTGTTGAATCGAATGGTTCTTATCAGTGGTCGAAAGAATAAGATGTTTGTTCATAATAGAATAGGAAAGTCCCGTCCCACGAAGCAGACGGTTCATGACCGTCGTGATATTTTCGTTAGAAGCCTTGATAGAAACAGGTTGAGTGGGGTTAACATCCCCGGTGTTATACACAATAGATAATGAGGTTTGACGTCCTATTTCATTCAGGACACTGCCCAAAGAGGCTTTGGTAAAGTCGATATTCACCCGTATATCTTGCGCTGAAGCAAAGATAAAAGCAGGCATCGACAATAGAAAAAATAGCAAGTACTGAAACTTGTGTTTCACTGATTTCTTCATCTTGTTCTTTTTTTAATTAGAAAATGTTTTTAGGTAAAATTGAAAGGTTTAGCATAAAGGATCGCTAATACATGTTAAGGTTGGTTTTAAATTAAGGGTCATTATTCATCACTACAGATTTTTAGGTTAACTATATCTCTTTTCTGTTAATAGTACATTTCAACTTATAAACATACTAAATCAAGAAGCGGATTTTTTCGAAAAAAGAATAAAAAAAGAATAAGAATACAGATCAGAAGATAAAAAAAGGGAACTATTTCTTTACAGAAACAGCCCCCTCT
>OKRX01003040.1_pt1 | contig 10497 bp, 10 predicted proteins | sample 1601241 | NCBI WGS metagenome assembly OKRX01 (sample SAMEA3541500, study PRJEB24748) | human gut metagenome | biome: human gut; feature: human-associated habitat; material: faeces | place: China | collected 2012
GGTCCATTTCGGCGCGCTGAGGGTTCTCAATGACGACCGCATCGCACCGGGAACGGGTTTCGGCATGCACGCCCACCGCAACATGGAGATCGTCAGCATTCCGCTCCGGGGCGGGCTCGAACACCGCGACAGCATGGGCCACGTGTCGGTTCTGCACAAAGGCGAGGTCCAGGTCATGAGCGCCGGTACCGGCGTCCACCACAGCGAATCGAACCTATCGAAGGATGAAACCACCGAATTCCTGCAAATCTGGGTAGTCCCGGCCGTGGAAAACGTCGAACCGCGCTACGTCAACGCGCCGATAGAGAAATTGATCGTACCGAACCAGATCAGCACCATCGTTTATCCCTATTCGGCCCACCACCCCGAAGAGAATGAAAAACGCCTGTGGATCTACCAACGGGCATGGTTCTCGATCGCCAAACTCGACAAAGGTAAGAAGGTACATTACCGGCTTTACAATGCGGACAGCTTCGGCGTATATCTTTTTGTCATAAACGGCGCCATAGACGCTGAAAGTTATGCGCTCGAAAAACGCGACGGAATCGGAATCGGAGACGCCGAAGAGTTCGACATTACCGCCCGCGAGGATTCGACCGTACTGCTGATCGAAGTTCCGCCGGTCGAATAACATCGCCCTGCACAACCACACCTCAGCCCTTCCGCCATACGGAAGGGCTTTTTTACGGATTATCGGTTTTGTTTCTTACATTTGCTCCGGACCGTTACCCATCGCTCCGACCAGCGGCGAGCGGGCGATATTCAATCATTCAACTCATTCCGGATCCATGCCTCAGCTCACAGGAAATATCGTCGATCTGATCAGACGGGAGATCTACCCCGGCACCGTCACGATTGCCGACGGGCGAATCGCCCGCATCGACAGGTTCGGCAATACCCCGGCAGACGACTCTCGGCACAACGGAAGCCTGCCGTTCCTGCTTCCGGGTTTTATCGACTCACACGTCCACATCGAAAGTTCGATGCTCTCCCCGGCCCTATACGGACACACCGCGCTGGGACACGGCACTGTCGCCGTTGTGGCCGATCCTCACGAAATCGCGAACGTCTGCGGAACCGATGGAATCCGGTACATGGTCGAACAAGCCCGGCGTACGCCGCTGAAGATCCACTACACCGTCCCGTCGTGCGTTCCGGCCACGCCGTTCGAGACGTCCGGCGCAACCCTCGACAGTCGTACGGTCGAAGAGCTGTTGGAGTCGGGCGTTTTTGTCGCACTGGGCGAAATGATGAACTATCCCGGCGTCCTCGGTGGCGATGACCAGTGCATACGCAAAATCGAAGCGGCCCGGCGCCGGGGAATACCCGTGGACGGTCATGCACCGTTACTGGAAGGAGCGGATTTACGCCGGTATATCGGCACGGGTATCTCGACCGACCACGAGTCCTGCTCGCTGCGGGAGGCCCGGGAGAAGATCGACGCCGGAATGATGATCCAGATCCGGGAGGGTAGCCAAAGCCGGGAATTCGACACGTTAATCCCCCTGCTGGGTTACCGTCCGGACCGGGTGATGCTGTGTACCGACGACCTGAAAGCCTCCGGACTGAGCCGCGGGCATATCAACCGGCTGGTGAGCCGGGCCGTCGCGCTGGGGTACGACCTGTTCGACGTACTGGCCGCTGCGACATTGAATCCCATCCGCCATTACAGGCTTAAAGTCGGATTGCTGCAACCGGGCGATCCGGCCGATCTGATCTGCTGCCCCGACCTGATTCATTTCACTCCTTCGCAGGTATGGATCGAGGGCAAACGGGTCGATACGCTCCCCGCTCCCGGAACCGACCGCACCGTCAATCACTTCCTGGCCGAACCGATCACGACCGGCATAATCGCGACATCCTCCGCCGGCAATGAATTGTTACGGGTCATTCGTCCCGAAGAGGGAACGCTGATTACCGGTGAAGAACTGATCCCGGCCGGGGAAAAAGGGCGCTACCAAAAGATGATCGTCCTGAACCGCTACGCCCCGAACGCTCCGGCGGCCATCGGCTACGTCTCCGGATTCAACCTGCAGGACGGAGCCTTCGGATCGACCATCGCGCACGACAGCCACAACCTGATCGTCACGGGCAGCAGCGACGAATTGATCGTGCAAGCCGCAAACCGGCTGATCGCCATGCAGGGCGGTATCGTCTGCTGCGACCGAGATACCACGACCGAAATGCCGCTGCCGGTCGGCGGCCTGATGTCGGATGCGGATCTCGGGACGGTCATCCGGCAATACGACCGGACCGAACGGCATATCCACGCACTGGGTTGTCCCTTCTCCACTCCGGTCATGCAGCTCGCCTTCCTGGCTCTTCCGGTGATCCCGTCGCTCAGGCTCACCGACCGGGGACTCTTCGACGCGACCCGGTTCGAATTTGTCTGAATAAAAACCGTCTGATTCCGGGATTTTAACCGGTTTTCACTACTTTTGCGTATAGCTGTCGGCCCCCCGGCTGTGGAACCTTCAGTGAAATTTTCGCATAACCCCGATCACGTATGAATTTCGGATTCGTCAGAATAGCGGCCGCCACACCTGTCGTTCAAGTGGCCGATTGCCAGCACAACGTTTCACACATCGCCACGCTCGCCCGGCAAGCAGCCTCACAAGGAGCGGCCATCGTCGCCTTCCCCGAACTTTCGATCACAGGCTACACCTGTGGCGACCTGTTCACACAGCCCTTCCTGTTGCAGCAGGCCGAAGCCGCCCTGACCCAATTGCTGGAAGAAACGGCCCCACTGCCGCTGCTTTGCATAGCAGGACTGCCGGTAGCGCTCGACAACCGGCTTTACAATACCGCCGTCGTATTCAGCCGGGGACAAATCCTCGGCGCAGTACCGAAAAGCTACCTGCCCAACTACAACGAATTTTATGAAAACCGCTGGTTCGCTCCGGGAACCGAATCTCACGCAGAACGAATATCGCTCTGCGGGCAGGAAACTCCCTTTTCGACCCGCTTGCTGTTCGAATGCGGCGATGTATGCCTCGGCGTAGAGATATGCGAAGACCTTTGGGTACCCGTGCCTCCCTCATCGATGCAGGCCCTTGCCGGAGCAAACCTGTTAGTCAATATTTCGGCCAGCAACGAGATGGTCGGCAAACATGCCTACCTGCGTTCGCTTATCGAACAACAGTCGGCCCGCACGATGGCGGCCTACCTGTACAGCTCGGCCGGTTGCGGCGAATCGACCACCGACATCGTATTTGCCGGAAACGGCATAATCGCCGAAAACGGAGCGATCCTGCGTGAAAGCGAACGTTTCACATTCGGCGAACAGCTGACCCTCTGCGACGTGGACATCGAACGACTAATGGCACTGCGGCGCAAAACCAATACCTTCACATCGGAAAGTCCACAAAAGGAATACCGCCGCATCCGTGCCGGACTGCCGGTTCAGGACTACACCCGGACTCCCCTGCTGCGGGAAATCAGCCCCTATCCTTTCATTCCAGGAAAAGACGCACACATCGACGAACGCTGTGAAGAGATTTTCAACATTCAGATCAGCGGTCTGGCCCAACGTATCCGCCATACGAACTGCCGCTCAGCCGTCATCGGCATTTCGGGAGGCCTCGACTCGACGCTGGCTCTGTTGGTTGCCGTCCGCACATTCGACAAACTCGGGCTGCCGCGCACATGTGTCACAGGGATAACCATGCCCGGTTTCGGGACAACGGGACGCACCTACAATAACGCACTCAGGCTGATGGAGACCCTCGGTATTACGATCCGCGAAGTAAATATCCGCGCAGCCTGCGAACAGCACTTTTCAGACATCGGACTGGACCCCGGCGACCGGAGTGTCACGTACGAAAATGCGCAGGCCCGCGAACGCACCCAAATCCTGATGGACATCGCCAACCAAACGGGCGGCCTGGTCATCGGCACGGGAGACCTTTCCGAACTGGCACTCGGCTGGGCGACCTACAACGGCGACCACATGTCCATGTACGGAGGCAACTGCGGAATTCCGAAAACGCTCGTCCGTCATCTGGTAGGATGGGTGGCCGCTAAAGGTCCTGATGAGGCAGCCCGACCGTGGCTGTTGGATATTCTCGACACCCCGATCAGCCCCGAACTGTTACCGGCCGACGGCAACGGGCAAATCGCCCAATGCACCGAAGAGTTGGTAGGTCCCTATGACCTTCACGATTTTTTCCTCTATTATTTCGTTCGGTTCGGCTTCCGCCCGGCCAAACTCTACCTGATGGCCCGGCAAGCATTCGCAGGCAAATATGAAGATCGAACGATCAAACGGTGGCTCATTACCTTTTTGCGCCGCTTTTTCTCCCAACAATTCAAACGCTCGGCACTACCCGACGGACCAAAAGTGGGTTCGGTAAGCCTCTCTCCGCGCGGCGATTGGCGTATGCCCAGCGATGCAAGCTGCACAATGTGGTTACACGAGGCCGAAAATCTGTAATTGCAAGCATATAACATCGCTATTGCAAACGTAAAGGAAGAGAAAACAGTACCATAACCTAACCGGAGCCGCTATTATGTCTACTCGCCCGAATAATACTCCGCCGGATTCTTGAATTAGGCCGTATCCGGCGCCGGCATTCAGAAAAATGCAAAAAAATCGCATGGAAATTTGGATTTTCAAATTTTCGTCGTACATTTGCATCACCGAAAACGATACAGGCTGCGAGCAGCCGGCATAGTTTGAGGAGTTCATAACATAATTGCGGAAATAGCTCAGTTGGTAGAGCACAACCTTGCCAAGGTTGGGGTCGCGAGTTCGAGTCTCGTTTTCCGCTCTTAATGCCTTGAGGAAAAGGCTGTAATAAGACGAAAAATCCTTATGTATCAATGATATGTAAGGATTTTTTCTTTTTAGGCCACTGAAAGGAAAAGCAGGAAAAAGCAGGTTCGCGTGACCTGTCCCGTGACCTCCGGAGCCTGAACCCGAAATGGGTCACGAATGACGGTCATTGCGCTCTTCTGCAATATCTTACCCCGCAACATTTCTATGCTGTAAACGTATTAATCATCAAAAACGTACAGCACCATGGAAAAGAGAACATTCAGCGTGGTCTTCTTCTGCAAGAAGACCAAGATCACGCGCAAGGGCAAAGCCCCCGTCTACGTCCGCATCACCACCCGCGGACAGGCTACAGAAATCTACACCCAATGCCAGATTGAGCCGGATAAGTGGAACCAGAAAGCCGAGCGGTCGCTGTGCCGGGACAAAATCTCCTTACAGATCAACGACATCCTCGCCAGCTACCGGGCTAATATCCTCGCAGCCTACGACCAGCTTATCAAAGAGGCTAAAGATCCTAATTGCTTCGTTATCAAGCAGCGGCTTCTCAATCCCAATGAGAATACGAAGTTGTTTTTGGCTGAGTTAGACAAGTATTGTATAAAGCGGCAAGCGGAGGTCGGAGTGAGAATTACCCAACTCACCGCCAACAAGTACCACCGCCTGCTGCGGTACTTGAAGGAATACACACAGGCCCAGTACAAGAAAGAGGATATTTTGCTGGAACAAGTGTCCTACGAATACATCGACGGCTTCAATACCTTCCTGCAAACGGCCCACAACTGCAAGAACAACGGAGCGGTGAACCTGCTCTGCTGTCTGAAAAACTTTATCCTATACGCGATAAGGAATGAGTGGATCGAGAAAAACCCGTTCAAGCACTACAAACTGAAAGAGGAGCACAACAAGGTCAAAGACCACCTGACCAAAGCAGAATTGGAAATCCTGATCCATAAGCCGATGCCTAACGAACGGCTGGAACGAATACGGGATGTGTTTGCGTTCTGCTGCATGACGGGACTGGCGTTCACAGATGCCGAACACCTGCGGAAAGAACATATCGCGACCGATGAGAACGGGATCACTTGGATTCACAAGCCACGGGAGAAGACGGCGGTGATGAGCCGGATACCGTTGTTGCCCTATCCGCTGGAAATGCTTGCCAAGTACGAAAGCGTCTCTCTGGAAAGAGGCAAGCTGCTCCCCGTGCCGAGCAATCAGCGGATGAATAGTTACCTGAAGGAGCTGGCCGTGATCTGCAATTTCGATAAGACCCTGACCACGCATTGCGCCCGGCACACGTTTGCCTGCGTGGCGATCGAGTACGGAATGCCGATCGATGTGCTGGCCAAGATTCTCGGCCACACGAACGTGAACATGACGCGGCACTATGCGAAAATCTCAGAAGCCAATATCAGCCGCGAGATGATGAAAATAGGAGACAAGTTCAAGATCGCTCAATAGAGCATACAGCAAAAAAGGAAGGCCGACGGAAATTACTTCCGTCGGCCTTTTCTCTTTACTCCGTCACGATTCTGGAGCAGTAGAGTTCTATCCGCTGTTTGCAGACCTTTTCGATAATCGTTTTCATTTTCTCCATCCGGTCGAGGTGCGCTTCCAATTCCCGAGGCGAGGCACAGAAATTCGCGTCATAACGAGCCTTGTTCAAAAACGCATTCAGGCGCGGGATCGTGTTATTCCCGTTGTGGTGATCCGTGTCGAACTGCAGCATCAATTCCGCCGACAACGTGCGGAGCATATCATGGAGGAGTTCCAGATTCTCGCAGTCCGTCTCAAAGCGGTGGTACACGAAAAACAGCGTCCGGTAGAACAGTTGAGCCGCTTGCGCCAGGAAGAACGCCGTTTGTCGCAGGTCGTTCGTCGTGAAAGCCGTCCCCGCATCGTCGAGGAATTGAGTCCCAAGGTTGTAAAAGGTAGAAAAATAGCCTGAGGCGTCGTCGCGTGCCGCTGCGAAGTTGTAAGGTTTGGGCTTGGGAAGGTTGATATGCTTCCGAAAGTAAAGGACAACGCCCTCTTTCTTGGCCAGATAAAAGACCGGGGACGAATGTCCGTCGATGAAATTCCGGGTGTAGATATGGGGATTGACGTAACCTATCTGGCGGTGTTTGGACGGCATTTTGAGCTTGAGCCACCGTTTGGCTGCCGCCCACCCTCCGTAATAGGGTTCCTCGCTGGGGACAACCAATAGATCATAGGCGACAATGTCGCTGTGGGGCGTGCCGCCGACCAGAGTGCCGAACAGAATGATATATTCGGGATTGTAAGCATGGCGGAGTAGTTCGGCGATGTGCGCCGCTTCCGCAGGGTCATATAATTGGGGCGGTGCAGGTTGTTCCTGCACGTTGTTTTCGTTCGTTTCCATTTTTCCGATTGTTAGAGTTGTGACAATAAGAAGCTAAACCTTACCGTACCGAGGGGCACAGAAAAGCAACAATGATTTGACTGGCAAAGGTTTGTCAGATCAACAGATGGAAAAGGAAACGGGATAAACGATTGCGGGCCAGATGCCCCAGATTGGCCTTGCGGCTTGCAACGCCGTAGCGTTCGCACTGTGTAGGGTTTGTCATAATATAAAAAGTGATAGCGTAGGTGACAAACCCTACACAGATTGCTCCGTCGTAAGCTTTACCGTTCGCGGGATTGCTCCCCAACAGCGCTACGCCATCACAGATTGCTGTGACAGCTTACGCGGAAATTCTTATGTAGAGTTTGTCGCTGTAAAGATAGGAAATATTAATCTCCGAACGTATAAATAGGATAAAAAACAAGCGGGAACAGCTATCGAAGCCGTTCCCGCTGTTTGTTTTGTTACTACTCCTTCGCCTCCCTGCTATTCCGTTGCAGTACTTCGCGTATTCCCGATTCGGGATAGAGGAACACCCGGTCGCTGACCGTTGTGTAGATAATCTGCCGGGTGTCCCGGAGTGTTTGCAGCGTCCGGGGCGAGATATGCAGGTAATCGCAAACCTCCTCGCCCGTCAGATAGCGTTCGCTTTGGATGGAGGGAGAATAGTTTTCCGCCGACTGTCGTAAAACTAAATCGGTACGGTCGAGCGAGGATAAGGCTTGCCTTACCTCATCGCTCTCTTTGGTCAGATAGTCCATTGCCATAGCTAAGCCTCCTTTCGCTTAGTTTTCGATTCCAGATAGGCCACTATGTCGTTCTCCCGGTAGAAGAACTTGCCGCCTACATTGGAGTAAGGGACAATCCCTTTCTCCCGGTAGGACTGTAAGGTACGTTTGGTAATCCCTAACGCCTGGCATACATCCTGACTGTCGATTCATTTCTCTTTAGCAGACGGTGTATAGCATTTCTCCAATTGCCGGGCCTGAGAGGCCAATGTTTCGATCTTTCCGAGCAGGGTATTTCATACCTTCTCGTCGATACAGATGATTCCCATAATATGATATGTTTTAGTTCACGGGCGAAGATAACGACCCGTCCGACAATTGGTACACGGTGGCGTGTCATGTCAAGGTTTGGCGGGGATTGGCGAAAGCAAGTGCGATGAATAACGGCTGTTCGTTCAAAATTTGATGTACCTGATAGCCGTTTAGCTATCTGTCTGTATAGCTATTGGGAAATACGTTTGTTCTCGCTTTTTGACGTATTGTCGTTTGAACTGCTTATCGGAAATAAGTACGGAAGTGAATCAATCCGTCCGGATGGTCTTTCGTACGTTTATTTGCACGTCTATTCGGTAGGCAAATGAAACGACAATGCTGCGAAGTTGTACCACCTCGCCGGAGGGTGGCGCGTCAAGTCAGGGTTTGGCGGGAATTGGCGGGTTTGGGAACGATACAACCTGAGAATAAAGCCTCTACTTTTGTCTGTGAGAACCTCTGCCGCCGTTTCCCGTACGGGAAACAGGCACTCAAGTACCATCAACCGGCCCGCAGGCCGGTTTTAATATGCGCGAGCATATAGCGAGGTGTACTTTCAACAGTGGAAAATGTTTTCCACTGTCGAAAATGGCCTCGAAAGAGTTTCGGGGCAGGGCCGGTTCTCCCAAGTCGAACCTTTCCGGTAAGCGAGAGCAGAACCGAAACTTTAGTTTCAGGTTTTGCCGAGCGCAGGAAAGGAAGATGCAATCAACCGTTAATCTAACCATGTATGGAGCAAAGAATGAAGATCAAGAACGCCCAGGGGCGAAAGGTGCTGGCCGACACCCGCAAGCACCGCTATTTCCTCTACCTTACGGACGAGGAAAACGCCAAATTCCTTTCCATGTACGAGCAGTCGGGCATGAAAAGCAAATCCCATTTCATCTACGGAATCATCTTCGGATGAAAATTCCGGGTGGTAAAAGTCGATAAAGCCGCTTACGATTTCTACACCCGGCTGACCAATTTCTACGCCCAATTTAGAGCGACAGGAAACAACTACAACCAATGTGTAAAGGCGATTCATTCCATCTACGGGGAGAAGAAAACGCTGGCTTTCCTCTACAAATTGACAGCCGAAACCCTGAAGCTGGAACAGTTGATGAAACAGGTGGTGGCCCTGACAAAAGAGTTTCGGGAGTGGCTCGACAGCCGAAAGGAGGAATAAAAAGAAGTCGATTATGATAGCGAAAATCTCATCCGGCAGCAACGTCTACGGCGTGCTGGCCTACAACAATATCAAAGTCGAAGCGGGGAACGGAAAGCTACTCTGATCGCAAGGCATCCCGGAGAGGCCGAGCGGTTCGTTCGACTGAAAAGGGTGCATGGAAACCTTCGACAACCAATCGGCGCTCAACGAGCGGGTCAAAGAACCCGTTATCCATATCTCCCTGAATCCTTCTCCCCAAGACGAGCTGACCGAGGGACAACTGGCCAGCCTCGCCGCCGAGTTTATGGAGAAATTCGGATACGGCCGGCAGCCGTATCTGGTCTATCTGCACACGGACATCGACCGGAAACACCTGCATATCGTTTCGCACCGCGTCCGCAACGACGGACAGAAGATCGACTACTACCGGGAGGCGCACCGCGCTATGGCGATATGCCGGGAAATGGAACAGAAATACGGGCTTCACCCGCCCGGTAAGAGCGACACCCGGCAGGAGATCGCCGCACTCCGTAAGGTGGACTATCCCGCCGGGGACGTCAAAGAGCAAGTCAAACGCACGGCCCGAACGCTGATCGAGCGGTATAACGTCCGGTCGCTGCCGGAACTGAACACCCTGCTGGAGCTTTACAATATCCGCATCGACGAGGTAAAAGGCGTTCAGAACGGCGAAGCCTATCACGGCCTTCTGTACGGGGCATTGAACGATGCCGGGCAGCGGGTCGGTACGCCTTTCAAGTCGAGCAGGCTCGGCGAGACGTTCGGCTGAAAGTCGCTGGAAAAGCGGTTTGCCCGGAATACAGAGAAACTGAAGGAGAAGCCCGAAGCATTGGAACAGATCCGGCAGACCATCGACCGGGCCAAAGCCAACTCCACATCTGAGCGTTCGTTGGTCGCCTGGCTCAGGGCGGAGCATATCGACGCAATCTTCCGCCGGACGGAAGATGGACGGGTGTACGGGGCTACCTTTGTCGATCATAACTGCCGGACGGTATTGAACGGTTCCGCGCTGGGTAGGGAGTATGCGGCCCGTGCCTGGGACGAGTGGTTTAAGAACACGCCGCAGGAACAGGAGCAGTCCGAAGCCCCGGCCATGACTTACGTGCCGATTCCTGCTGAGGTGCCAGAACCGATGGGAGGGCTACACCTG
>OKRX01003042.1_pt1 | contig 10492 bp, 8 predicted proteins | sample 1601241 | NCBI WGS metagenome assembly OKRX01 (sample SAMEA3541500, study PRJEB24748) | human gut metagenome | biome: human gut; feature: human-associated habitat; material: faeces | place: China | collected 2012
GGCGTCGCCTACGGACAGTCCACCGGACTGTCCGTCAGACGGCTCCGCCTTCTACCACGATGTCATCGGGGTTGACTTCGTTGCCGTAGACCGGCTCCAGAGTCTCCTGGTAATCCTTGTGGAAGAAGTTGTCTTTGCCGAGCTTGACGATCTCGTCGTTCACGAAGTTCAGCAGTTCGGTGTTGCCCTTCTGCACTGCGGGCGCGATGGTGTCGTCGTCACCAAGGTGGGTGATGCCGACCTTGAAGCCCTTGTTGGACTTGGCCCAGGCGAGCACCTCGGTGTTGTCGGTGGAGAAGGCGTCACCACGGCCGTCCAGCAGCGCGTTGTAGGCATCGGCGTACTGGTCGTACTTCTGCAGCTTGACGTTCGGCGCGTTCTTCTCGAACCAGGTTTCGGCGGTGGTGCCCTTAGCGATGATCAGGGTCTTGCCGTCGAGCTGGCTGACATCGGTGATCTGGGCGCTCTCCGGGGAGACCACACCAAGCGCCACCTTCATGTACGGCTTGGCGAAGTCGACTTTCTCCTTGCGCTCATCGGTGACGGTGAAGTTAGCGAGCACCAGATCGACCTTGTTGGAGGTGAGCACGTCCACACGGGCAGCCGGGTCAACCGACGTGTATTCCGGATCCACACCCAGATCCTTGGCCAGCTGTTCGGCGAAGTAGACGTCATAGCCCTGGTACTTGCCGTCCTTGTCCACGTAGCCGAATGGCGCCTTGTCGGAGAAGACGGCAATCTTGATCTTGCCGCTCTTCTTGATCTCGTCGAGGCTGCGGGCCTTGGCATTGGCGCTGGAGCTGGTGCCAGTGTCAGAGGACTTCGCTTCGCTCGGGGTGCCTGCCGACGGACCGCATGCGGCCATGGACGCCGCCATTACCAATGCCGCGCCTGCGGCAATCAGTGCTTTGAATGATTTCCCAACCTTGATACTCATTGGGTTCTCCTTCTCTTGTTGTTATTGATATTTCTTCTCAAATACGTCGATATGACACAATCGAATCACTCGAATTCGAAGGTGTGCAGGAACTGCTGCACACGTTCGGTTTGCGGGTGTTCGAAGAACGCCTGCGCATCATACGATTCCTCGACGATGTGCCCGCCGTCCAGCAAGATGATGTGGTCGGCGATGGCTCGCGCGAACTGCATTTCGTGGGTGACGATAAGCATCGTCTGCCCGGACTTGGCCAGTTCGAGCACCACGTCGAGCACTTCACGCACCATTTCGGGGTCGAGAGCCGCCGTAATCTCATCGAGCAGCAGTACTTCCGGGTGCAGAATCAGCGCACGGCAAATGGCCACACGCTGGCGCTGACCGCCGGACAATTCGTGCGGCCAAGAGTCCTTGCGATCGGCAAGTCCCACGCGGCCAAGCAACCGGATCGCTTCAGCCTCCACCTCGGACTTATCGCGTTTCTGCACGAGCACCGGCGCCATGGTGATGTTGCCGAGCACCGTTTTGTTCGGGAACAAATCGTAGCTTTGGAACACCATGCCGATACGCGTGCGCAGTTCACTGGACCGGTCGGATCGTCCGGCTCGTTCCGTGCCAGGCTTGCCGGCATCGATCACCTGATCGTTGATGGAAATCGTGCCGCCCTGAATCGGTTCCAGACCGGCGATGGTGCGCAGCAGCGTCGACTTGCCCGAGCCGGAAGGACCCAGCACCACGAGCACCGAACCATGCTCCACCTTGAAGGAGATGTCATCCAGCACCGGCTTGTCGGCATTCGCATACTGTTTGACCAGATGATTCACCTCGAAACCCTTGCAGGTCGTTTCGGGTTCAGTCATTCGACCACCTCTTTTCCAGTCGGCGGGCCACAATGGACAGCGGCCAGCACACGATGAAGTACATAAAGAAAATCACGCCATAAATCCACAAGGTTCCAGTCGGGAACTGGAATCGGTTCGCGTCGATAATCTGCTGGCCGACCTTGATGACCTCGACCACACCGAGCAGCACGGCCAATGATGTCGTTTTGACGATACGTGTCGCCAAGTTTACGGATGCCGGCAGCATACGGCGAACAGCCTGCGGCAGAATCACCCGGGAGAAGGTCTGCCACGGGCTCAACCCCAGTACGTAGCTCGATTCGTACTGCACTTTGGGAATCGACTGCAATGCGCCACGCACCAGATCGCCCAGCTCGGCGCCTCCCCACAGGATGAACACCAGCACGCAGGCACCGGTGGCATCGAGATTCCAATCGAACCATCGAGCAAAACCGTAGTAGGCAAGGAACAGCAACGCCAGCTGAGGCATAATGCGGATGAAGTCGAGGTAGATGCGCATCGCGGCCCGGATCACGGGATTCTTCAGCGTCATCAACCAGCCCACCAACAGGCCGACCGGGATGGACGCGCCTACGGATACGCCGGCTATCCACACGGTGACCCACAGGCCTTGCAACAGACGTGGGAATACGCCCGGCTGGAGCAGTATTTCAGCGCCGCTCATAATCGAACCTCCGCTCCAACCATGTGCCGAAGATGGAAATCGGCAGCAGAATCACCAGATAGGCCACGACCAGCATGAACAACGACTCATAGGTGCTGTAATACATGCCGATCAGATCCTTGGCCATGTACATCACGTCGGCGAGCGCAATGGCGGAGACGACGCTCGATTCCTTAAACAGGAAGATCACATTGGCCACTACGCCGGGAATGGCGGTGGACACTGCTTGCGGCAGAATGACTCGGGTGATGGTTTGCGTGGAAGTCAGTCCCAGCACGTACGCGGTTTCGCGCTGCACGTTGGGCACCGCTTCCAATCCGCCGCGCATTGCCTCGGCCATGTAGGAACCGCCCAAGAATCCAAGGCCGACTATCGCGCAGGTTTCGGCGGACCATACTACGCCGAGTTTGGGCAGGCCGAAGTACAGAAAGTACAGCTGTACCAGCAATGGCGTATTGCGGCTGAGTTCGATGTAGATTCTCACGATTTGCCGGGCGACCGGGATACGCGCGATTTCCACGCCAGCGCAGACCAGACCCACCGCGATGGCAAGCAATATGCCAAACACGGATATGAATAAGGTCATCAATGTGCCGTTGACGAAGAAAGGCGCGTAACGCTGCACGAACGACCAATCGAATGTTATTGGGCGCGCTCCTTCCTTTGCTTCTCGTTTCTTCTCCTGCGCATAAACGGTCTTAGCCACCCATGTACGATTTCGGGGGCCGAACATACCTGTCCCCCTGCCGTGTCATCGTAGAGTATCAGAACACGTGGCACGGCCGCTGCGCTATACGCATTACTTATGGGACGTTACTCGATGGGCGAACATCAGGGCATTATTGTCGCCCAAACGGTGGATACACTGAGGCTATGAAGATCACCAAAGCTCTGACCCGTTTGACCGGTCCCGAAACCGCTCCGGTGTTCGTGCTGTTGCACGGCTGGGGTTCCAATGAATACGATTTGCCCGATCTGCTGAACTATTGCGGTGCCGGTTCCGCCGATTACGCCAGCCTGCAGGCGCCCATCGCCTATGGCATGGGGTACACGTGGTTCGGCTCGTGGGCGCATGAGGGTGTGCCGGAGGGCGAGTCGTTGGACAAGCAGGCGCTTGAGGCCGCTGAGGCCATCGACGCATGGGTGGCGGCGAATATCCCTGCCGGCAGGCCGGTGGTCACGATGGGATTCTCGCAGGGAGGGCTGTTAGCCGCGCATCTTTTGCGATGCAATCCGCAACGGTATGCGGCAGCGGTCTCCTGCTCCGGCTGGTTGGCTCCGGGGCCGGTCTCTGGAGACGCCGAGCTGGCTGCGTTGAAGCCGCCGGTATTCTATGGGCACGGCGCTGTGGACGACATCTTCCCGAAAGCCGATGTGACGGCGATGGGTGAGTTCTGGCGCGAGCACGGCACGTTGACCGAACAAGTGTATCCGGGCATGGCCCATTCCATTAATATGCCGGAGATGCGCGATATTCAACGGTTCTTGGAGGCCAACGGATTCATTCGGCCGCAGATTTGGTAGTCAACACCTCACATGGTGTAATCTACGTGGGCGAATTCGGGGACCTTGTACCATTTGACGGGGTAGCCGGCACCGTGGGCGCAGAAGACCGAGTCGGGGGTGTTGTCCAGATCGGCTTCGGGATCGTAGGCGGCGGCTGCGATGACCTGCTCGGCGTCATGGCAGGGCTTGTATCCGCCGAAGGTGGCGGAGAAACGGCCATGGCCGTGCGTGTACTGGTTCACGTCCATCGCATAGTCGCGCATTTCGGAAACCGGTGCCTCGCCTTCGATCACGGCGTATTCGCCATCGGTGGTCGGGGATTCGAAGGTGCCGGCCATGCGCTGGATGTCGCTCATGGCACGGCCGATCATGTCTGCTGGCACTTCGAGCCGGAACCGATACCACGGTTCCAGCAGTCGGCAGTTGCCCTCCCCTGCGGTGTCCGGACGGCTCTCGACCGGCGTCTCGGGCCGGCCACTGACTCCAGCTCTGGCTTCCATAAGCCCTTGACGGATGGCCCGGTATGTGGCTTGGCGGAAGTCGCCGCCTTCGGTGTGTTTCAGATGCGCGCGGCCAGCCACCAAGGTCATCTTGATATCGGTGAGCGGCGCGCCGACAAGCACGCCGAGATGCTCACGCTCGGTCAGATGGGTCAGAATCAGCCGTTGCCAGTTGCGATCCAAATCGTTTTCAGACAGGGCCGAGGTCACCGTGATTCCACTGCCCGGCTCCCCCGGCTCCAGCAGAATATGAGCTTCGGCATAATGACGGAGCGGCTCAAAATGACCCGCACCTTCGACCGGCGCGGTGATGGTCTCGCGGTACAGGATGGAGCCGGGGCCAAACGACACATCCAGCCCGAACCGGTCGTGCAGCGTCTGCTGGATGATCTCCAGCTGGACCGCGCCCATCAATTGCACATGAATCTCGGCCAACCGCTCCACCCAGACCACATGCAGCAGCGGGTCTTCGTCTTCCAGCTCACGCAATGCGGTGATGACCTTATGCAAGGTCAGATCATCGAACTGGGGACGGGCCGGCGAGCTATTGTCCGCCGCGGTCTGGCCGGCAGTGTCGTTCTCCTCATTGCGGCTGGTTCCCGATGTGGCAGCATCATGCTCGGCATCGTCCCGATTCACGCTGTTATGGCCGGTGCCACCGCGTTTGGCCGCTCCCGAGGTGCCGGCCGTATCGGATTCAGCTCCGACGGGCAACACCGTGTAGGTCAACACGGGTTGCAGTGACGGTGATTCAGAGTCCGGTTCCGCTCCCAGCCCTTCACCGGGGAAGGTCCGCGTCAGTCCGGTCACCGCACACACCGATCCGGCAGGCACCTCGGTGACCGTCTCGAATTTGGCACCATTGTAGATGCGCACCTGATCGACTTTCTCGGACCATACCGTGCCATCAGCCCCCTGTACCGGCGACGGTGCTGATGACGCCGAACACGAGGACGAAGAGACGATCTCCTTGGCTTTGAGCGCACCGCCGGTGACACGCAGCCACGTCATACGGTTGTGCTGGCCGTCGTGGGCGATTTTGAACACGCGTGCGGCGAAGGCAGCCGGCCATTCACGTTCGCGGGTGAACGTCTCCAGCCCGTCCAGGAATTCCTCGACCCCTTCGAGTTTCAATGCCGAGCCGAAATATACGGGGAACAGCTCGCGCACGGCGATCATCGATCGCAATCTGCCCACGGACAGCGCGCCATGTTCCAGATAGTCGTTCATCGCCTCCTCGTCCAGGGTGGCGATATCCTCGGCAAGCGCGTCCAACGGTACCGCGCTGCCCTCAGTGGACTGCTCCATTGCCGGCAGCGGATATATCGCATCGCTCAGGCGTTTGCGCAACTGTGCCAGAATGGCCTCGCGGTCGAATCCGGCGGCGTCGCACTTGTTGACGAAGATGAACGTCGGCACACCGTATCTGGCCAGCAGACGCCATAGTGTCTCGGTATGGCCTTGCACGCCATCCGTGCCGGAGACCACAAGAATCGCGTAATCAAGCACACGCAGCACACGTTCGGTTTCGGCTGCGAAGTCCACGTGCCCCGGCGTATCCAGCAAGGTCAGGCGCAGGTCGCCGTGTTCCACCAATGCCTGGTGCGCGAAAATCGTGATGCCTCGCGCCTTCTCCAAGGAATTGGTGTCCAGAAACGCATCGCCGTGATCCACTCGCCCCAATTTGCGGATCTCACCGGTACGGTAGAGCAGAGCCTCGGACAGCGTGGTCTTGCCCGCGTCCACATGCGCCACGATGCCTGCCACTATCTGTTTCATCAGCTGTGCTCCCTTCCCGATGCGCCGCGCAATTGCCGGCCGCCTAACCAATATATCCGAGAAAATCCGGGAGGGAAAAATTGTACCGACAGACCGGGCTGCCGGTACAATAAGTCACCGAACACCGACTGATATGAGGAGCCTCCGTGACCACTTCCGGCATTACCGTTTTCGGCCAACCATCCCAGCCCAATCATGGTGCCGGCGGGCGAATCGCCATGGACGATGCCGTCTTCCCCACTGATTATGTGGCGCTGGATTTGGAGACCACCGGCTTTTACCCGAACAGTTGCGCCATCACGGAAATCGGTGCCGTGCGCGTGCGGGAGGGGCATATCGTCGATCAATTCCAGCAGCTGGTGAATCCCTTGCGGCCGATTCCGCGTCAGATCACCACGCTGACCGGCATCACCGATGCGATGGTGGCCGATCTCGATCCGATTGACGAGGTGCTTCCCCGATTCATCGCATGGCTCGCTACCCCGGCTGCCGGTCCCGCCGTCGAGCCGATTGTCGGCCATAACGTCAGCTTCGATCTGCGATTCCTGGATTACAACACCCGGCATATCGCCGGCTGCGGCTTTGCCTGCGCGGATTATGACACGATGCAGATCAGCCGCGCCCTGTTCCCCGCGCAGCGGCATCACCGTCTGGCCGACCTGATCGTACGCTTCGGCATCGCGGACAATGAGGAGCACCGCGCATTAAGCGATGCCATCCAAACCCAGCAGTGCTTCGAATGGATGCGGCATTACGTCACCGAGCATCACGGAACCGAAGCAATCCGCTGGAAGCAGGCGCCGGCCAAAAACAGCGCCGAAATCCTCCACCAGCAGTTGGTGGTAAAGAGGTAGTTTACAGCCCGTATTCCTTGGCGATGACGGACCAGAGGTCGGCAGCGGCCTGATCGACGGTTTCGTTGACGATGGTGACGTCGAATTCGCTTTCGGCGGCGAGCTCCACCTTGGCGGTCTCCAAGCGACGGGCCTGCTGTTCGGCGGTTTCGGTGCCGCGGCCGATCAGGCGGCGCTCGAGCTCTTCGAAGCTTGGCGGCGCGATGAACACGTACACCACTTCGAGGTCGAGCTCGGCGGCGCGCTGCTTGACGCGGCGGGCACCCTGCAGGTCGATTTCCAGAATCGTGGGCACACCGGCGGCCAGATGTTCCTCCACAGGCTTCAACAAGGTGCCATAATGGGCCATGCCGTGCACCACTGCAGTTTCCAGGAACTCACCGGCCGCCTCACGGGCCAGGAACTCGTCTTCAGTGAGGAACCAATAGTTGACGCCATCAACCTCGCCCGGGCGCGGAGCGCGTGTGGTGGCGGAGACGGACACCCACACTTCGGGGTGGTCGGCGCGCAGCTTGGCTTCCACGGTGCCCTTACCTACTGCGGTGGGGCCAGTCAGGACGATTAGACGGCCAGCATGGGTGTTTTCAGTCATGGGTTCCTCCGGAGATGATGTGGTGTGCAGCGATTATGAATCCAACGTGGTAACGGCTCACCGGCGAGATGACCGGTAACTGCTACAGCCCCGACGAACAGGGAAGAATATGAATCGTGATGCGACGTACGCGATGAGATAGACACGTACGCATGCCGCGACATCTGATTCCGTTCTGATTACTGGTTTTCCGAGCCTTCGACAGTGGCTTCCATCAGCGCCTGACGTACGTCAAGCGCAATCGACTCGGTGGCTTGGCTCAGTGCGGCGATATCCGGCCCATGCGAGGCGATAAAGCGGGACACGGTGACCAGCACGTTGCCGCGCGTACCGCGGAACACGGTTTTCAGATCCTTGGCCTCGGCACCCTGCCAACCGTAACCGGGGGAAAGAATCGGACCGGTGAACTTGGAGGGGTCCACGCCGGAATCCTGCATCCATTGGCCGATGGTGGCACCGATGATCAGACCCACCGAGCCCATGCCTTCGATATCCACGTTATGCTTCTGCGCGGTGGAGGCGATGCCGTAGGCCACGGTACGTCCCTTGTAATCGCCGCTCTGGCGCAACGCGGTCTGCAGACTCATGCCTTCCGGGTTGGAGGTCAGGGAGGCGATGAACACGCCGCGTCCGTTTTCCAGCGCTTCGGTAATCAGGCCGTTCAACGAACGCGCGCCATAGTACGGCAGCAGCGTGATGGCGTCGGCCAGCAACGGTGCACCGGGCTTGAAATAGGCGTCTGCGATGGCGGAAATCGTGGTGGACAGGCCGCCGCGCAGGCAATCGACGATGGTGATGACGCCCATTTGTCGTGCCGCGTAGAGCACGCGCTCGAGCGCTTCGAAACCTTTGGCTCCGTAGCGCTCGAACATCGGCGTCTGGAATTTGACTGCTGCGGCGCGCCCGTTGGCGGCCTGCAGCATACGCATGGAGAAGAGTTCGGCGCCTTCGGCGTCGACGTTGTATCCCCAGTCGGTGAGGAGCTTGCGATGCGGGTCAATGCCCACACACAGCGGCCCGTATTTGGCCATTGAATTGCTTAATCGCAGACCGAAATCCGAACGTTGTGCCTGCAATTCCTCACTGCTGAGTGTAGTCATCAGAACTCCCGTCGCTCCAATTCGAACAGCTGCTTCGAATGCTCCTGAATGCTCATGATCTGATAATCATTATGCTTCACGGCCTCGATAGCGAGCAGTGCGGCCTGGAACTCGGTGATGGTGGTGAACTGCGGCAGATCGGCGGCAATGGCGGCGGCACGGATGGAGTAGCCGTCGGAACGGGAGCCGCGCGAGTTCGGCGTGTTGAGGATCATGTCGATCTTGCCTTCCTCGATGAGCTGAACCACGTTCTTGCCCACGGATCCGGCAGCGTGATGCACCTCGACCGGGGCTTCCGGATCGGTGTCCACGCGGGTGCTGATCTTGTCCACGATGTTCGACTCGATGCCGTAACGGCGAAGCACGGAGGCGGTGCCCTCGGTGGCCCAGAGCTTGAATCCAAGCTCCTCGAGACGAACGGCGATCAACGGCAGCTGACGCTTGTCGGTGTCGTTCACGGAGATGAACACGTTGCCGTGGGTCGGCAGGCCACCGTCGTAGGCGGCGAGCTGGCTCTTGGCGAAGGCGTGCGGGAAGTCACGGTCGAAGCCCATGACCTCACCGGTGGAACGCATCTCAGGTCCGAGCAGGATGTCGACGGTCTTGCCCACCGGGGTGCGGAAGCGCTTGAACGGCAGCACGGATTCCTTGACCGCGACCTGCTGGCCGGGGTGGATGTCGCCGCCGTCGCCCTTGGGCAGCAGCAGACCGTTGGCACGCTGATCGGCGATGGTTTCGCCGGCCATGATGCGGGCGGCGGCCTTGGCCAGTGCCACGCCGGTGGCCTTGGAGGCGAACGGCACGGTACGGGAGGCGCGCGGGTTGGCTTCGATCACGTACAGTGTGTTGGCCATGAAGGCGTACTGCACGTTGATCAGGCCCTGCACATGGCAGCCCTTGGCGATGGCGTAGGTGCCTTCACGCAGGCGACGAATCTGGTCGTCGGACAGGGTGGACGGAGGCAGGGTGCAGGCGGCGTCACCGGAGTGGACACCGGCCTCCTCGACGTGCTCCATAATGCCGCCGATGTATAGTTCCTCGCCGTCGAACAGTGCGTCGACATCGATTTCGATGGCGTCTTGCAGGAACTTGTCGATGAGCAGCGGGGAGGGCAGGCGGCCGGAGACCACGGTATCGGCCTTGGCCTCGGCAAGTGCGCGGTCCACGTACTTGTTGAGCTGCTTGTCGTCGTAGACGATTTCCATGCCACGGCCGCCGAGCACGTAGCTCGGGCGCACGAGCACCGGGTAACCGATGCGGTGGGCGGCTTCCTTGGCCTCTTCGAGGCTCAGGGCGGTGCCGTAACGCGGGGCGTTCATCTCCGCCTTCTTGAGCACTTCGCCGAACAGCTCACGGTTCTCGGCCAAGTCGATGGATTCCGGGGTGGTGCCGAGAATCGGCACGCCGGCGGCCTTCAGACGCGCGGCCAAGGACAGCGGGGTCTGGCCGCCGAGCTGGACGATGACGCCCTTGACCGGGCCCATCTTCTTCTCGGCCTCGTAGATCTCGAGCACGTCCTCGAAGGTGAGCGGCTCGAAGTAGAGGCGGTCGGACATGTCGTAATCGGTGGACACGGTCTCCGGGTTGCAGTTGACCATGATGGTGTCATAGTCCTTGCCAAGCTCCTGCACGGCGTGCACGCACGTGTAGTCGAACTCGATGCCCTGACCGATGCGGTTCGGGCCGGAGCCGAGGATGAT
>OKRX01003052.1_pt1 | contig 10460 bp, 7 predicted proteins | sample 1601241 | NCBI WGS metagenome assembly OKRX01 (sample SAMEA3541500, study PRJEB24748) | human gut metagenome | biome: human gut; feature: human-associated habitat; material: faeces | place: China | collected 2012
AGTGCAATTTTATTTCCGCTGGTATCAATGTAGGTCTCGGTCTCTGCCTCACGATCTGCCAAGATGCGGTTTCGGAGTAGTGCTTTGCGAACCATGGAGAAGAGGTGCCCGTGACCGATCACTTTGATGCGTCTATCGTAATCATTTTCGATCCGAAATAGTCCAGTAGTTTGGTCGAAAATGATCTCTTTTTGTTCGAAGAAACGACTGAGTACACCAGATAGGGCTAGATCCTCGGGGGTACCGATATGGAGGTGACGTTCGTCGTCCATGAGCCATATTTTATCTGCAATTTGGAGCGCAAGCTCGAGGTCGTGAGTGGAGAGGAATATGGTTTTATTCAACTCTCGAGAGAGGCGGTGTAGTAGTTGCATCATATCTACTTTGGAGGGGAAGTCGAGGAAAGCGGTAGGTTCGTCTAAGATGATAATCGGTGTTTCTTGAGCCAATGCTTTGGCGATCATGGTCTTTTGACGCTCTCCATCACTCAAGCTATGTACCATACGATTACGTAGCTTTTCGATACGAACCTGCTGAATGGCTAGATCTACAGCTTGACGATCTTGGGATGATAAACGGCCCCAAAAACCTGTATAAGGGCTACGCCCGAGTGCTACAAGTTCTTGGACAGTCATATTATTGGCATCTACCTTTTCAGTGAGTACTACACCTATAACCTTGGATAGCTCGCTTTCTTTGTACTGGCTGATATCTCTATCTTGCACTAATACTGCTCCAGCTAGCTTTGGCTGGAAGCGGGCAATGGTGCGGAGTAGGGTGGATTTTCCTACTCCGTTGGAACCGAGAAGACAGGTTAATTCACCTGCATTGACTGAGGCAGTGAGATGCTTGGCGACGACTTTCTCCCCATTTTTTTGCTTGTACCCAATAGACAAGTCCCTAAGTGCAATGGTCTTCATCATATTATCTCAGTTCTTCTGCGATCAAATAAGACGGATATAACTATTGGAGCACCAATCAAAGCGGTAACGGAGTTGATAGGGAGTGCCCCTTCGAATCCTGGCATGCGGGCTATTAGATTGCATAATAGTGAAAGAGAGGAACCTACCACTGTCACAGCTGGTACCAATACAATGTGATTGGAGGTGGAGAAAAGGGTGCGACACAGGTGTGGCACTGCCATGCCTAGGAATACGATTGGACCACAATATGCCGTAACAATTGCGGTAAGGACGCAGGAACAGAATATGATGACATTGCGTGACTTTGTGTAATTTAGACCTAAGTTGCGGGCATAGTTTTCGCCAAGAAGTAGTAAGTTCAGTGGCTTAATGAGCAGAAATGATAGCGGAATCATTATCAGCATAAGTATTACGAATGTATAGACTTGATCTCCACTTACCTTTGAGAAGCTACCAAGTCCCCAGATGACGTAGCTACGGACATCTTCATCGTTGCTGAAAAACTTGAGTACGCCTATGATGGCATTGGCAATATAACCGATCATCACGCCCATAATCAGTAGGATAGCATTGCCTCGTACCTTTTTAGAGATGAGAATAATAAGCACCATCACTGCCATTGCTCCAATGATTGCTGCAAAGGATACAGCCATTTCTCCCATAAAGCCCATGCGGGTGAGGGCTTTTTGACTGATACTGCCTGAGAGAAGTATTAAGGTGGCTACTCCTAAGCTTGCTCCAGAGCTAATACCAAGTTCAGAAGGACCAGCAAGAGGATTGCGAAATACGGTTTGCATTTGTAGTCCACTAATAGAGAGTGCCGCACCAGCTATGAAGGCGGTGATGGTTTGCGGGAATCGACTTTTCCATATGATATTATTCCATATCTCTCCTCCACTGGTCTTCTGTCCTAGCAATATGCGAAACACATCTATGGTGGGTATTGAAATGGTGCCTAGTGCTAAGTTGAGTAGGAAAAAGAGGAGTATTGAGATGACACCCAATACAAAAAGAATAATATTACGTTTGCTAGCCATACGAAAAGGTATTACTTCAATACTTCATAGAAAACAGGCTGGTGATCTGGAAGCAATTGTGGATGAAAGGCCTTGATAAGGTCGGCCAATACCACATCTGGCTCTACGGGAGATAGCTCGTAGAAGGGACGCTCAGATAGATTGCAGTAGATCACTTTCTTATCCTTAAATGCCTTGAAGTCACGGTAGCGGCTATCTGTCTTATCGAGTACCTCGTAGCTATATTTGTCTGGATAACTATTTAGGATTCTCCAAAAATCTGCATTGGCTCCTTGTGCGTAAACTGTTTCGAAATCCACGTAGAAGCCACCCGACTCTTCATTGTCCATCATAAAGTATTCAGCACCGGCATCGGTGAACTGGTGGGCAAGATAACTTTCACCACCCACTACGTACCAGTTGCCACCGTGGAGCTCACCACTCAGCACCTTTGGTCGCTCAATATCCTCAGGGATTAAGGCTTTTAAGGCGTTGTATCGCTCCTCAATGCCACTGAAGATAGTTTCTGCACGCTCTTCATCGCCGAGGAGTAGGGCGATGAACTTGATCCATTCAGCTTGTCCAAGGGGGGTCAGCTCCTTATATCCAAGAAAAGTAACTAATGGAATGCCGAGGGTTTGGAGCACATCATAGCCACCTCGCTTAAAGGGGGAAACAAGGATGATATCGGGCTGGATCGCCATAATTAGTTCGGTATCAAAGTTACCTTCGATGCCAATGCGTTTGCTACGACCATCTGCCAATTGTGCTTTCATCTGTTCGTTGAAAAGAAAGCGTGTGCTAGGCATTCCCACCACTTTGTCGATTGCATCGAGCTTGATAAAGTTGGAAAGTTGGAGAGTAGTCATAACAATTGCACGCCTCACTGGCGTCTCAATCACTACATAATCACTTGGGATTCCTTCGGGTTGTGTGCCTCTTGGAACCAAGGCATACTTCCAAATCTGTTCGTTTTCATTAGCAGGATCGGTCATATCTACCAAGGTATACCCCTCTCCTTTCTGGATGCTCAGGCCTTTGGCATACTTGATATAATCTACTGCTTCGAGCTGTTCGCTCTGTTTGTTTTGGTCGTCTTTGCAAGACCAAAGTGCGATCATCGCGAGAAATAAGATAAAAAAACGCTTCATACACTTTGCGGTTTTATGACAATGATTGAAAAATAGGGACAAGTGCGAGGGAGAAAGCTTTCCAGATCTGAGGTGAGGAACTGCTTTTCATCTCCAAGCCACTCCATATAGATAAATGGGTAGTTCCCATGGCGGAGCAACTCTTTGATGCTATCTTGATAAAGGGATAACTTCATAATGACTACAACAGAACCATTGGCAAGGGGAGTAACAATATCTGAAATGGAGCCTATCTGGGAAAGAAGGGTAAGGTTTTGCCCTTGCTCTACTAGCGGTTCCATAGCTTGTGCCATACCAGCAACAAATGATGGAACCCCAGGTAATACCTCTACTTCTGCACCAAGTTTAGTCAGCTCTGCAATGATCTTAAAGGCGGATGAGTAAATACCAGCATCCCCAATAGTGACGAGAGAGACCAGTTGCTCTTTTTTATAAAGATCGTAAAGCCATTGAGTAATTTTGTCGTATACCTCTGCAGCAAGCCTTGGATCTTTTTTCATAGGAATATCGAACTGCTCTACCTTAGGTAGCAGATCCTCTAGTGCCTTCAGTCGTTCTAGCACTCTCACCGCTTCTCCACTCGGAGCAAAGATGATATTACTCTCCTTTAATGCAGAAAAAGCTTTTAACGAGATATTATCAGGTGCTCCACTTCCTAGAGATATGATCTTAATCGAACTCATTTCCGGAATAGATGTTTGAATGTATCATTGTAGAGTTTGGACAAGCCTTGGCGATTATCTATCGCCTCACCCACGACTATTAGAGTAGTGAGTGTCAATTTATTGTCCCGAATGATTTGTGCTAGGTTTTGTAGCTCTCCTCTGATGATCTTTTGCTCTTTCCAAGTGAGTTTGTGGCAAACTGCTACGGGTGTCTCAGGTGGATAGTGTACCAGCAATTCGCTCTGCACCTTTTCTGCCAGAGTGGCGCTGAGGTAAATGCACATAGTGCTTTGAGAGGCTGCCAACTTATGTAGCTGCTCTTTCTCTGGCATAGGAGTTCGCCCTTCTCCACGGGTGAGGATGATGCTTTGCACCTTCTCAGGAATGGTGAACTGAGACCTTAATTCTGCTGCAGCTGCGAGGAAAGATGAGATGCCAGGGGTGATGTGATAGCTCATCCCAGCTTCGTCAAAGAGTGCCATCTGCTCCTGAATGGCGCCGTAAATGCAAGGGTCACCCGTATGTAGACGTACAATTAGACAATTACGGTCGTAAAACTCCTTCATGAGGGCAAATTGCTCCTCCAAATTCATATCGGCAGAGCTCCGAACCGTGGCCCCTGGCTTAGCGTAATAGGTGAGTTCAATAGGCACCAGACTACCTGCATAAAGAATTAAATCAGCTCGCTGTAGGAAGTGTTTTCCTCGTACAGAAATAAGTTCCGGATCTCCAGGCCCTGCCCCTACAATCTCTATATGGCCGTGGGGTAGGGCATTGGCATCAATAGCTAGGGCAAAAGTGAAGTCGTTTCCCTCAGATAGCTTTCCTTTTTGTTTCTCTATAACCAATACTCCGCCATTTGAAGCAAGAAGAGCCGATGCCTCCGAAACACTGGGAGAGGAGGTCACCTCATTTACTTTATTAGATGGGTTGGGCACCTCTATCTCCTCTAGTTGATCAGCCGAGTAGTATTGTGGCACTATTCCGAGCTTCTCTCCAAGTCCCTCAATAATTGGTTCACCTCTTTTTAGCTCAATGCTATTGATACTCCCTATGGAGAGTGCTGAGAAACCTGCAGTATGAAGTTGCTGGAGGATGTATTCACTAACCCCCTTAGGATTGGCTTTGTGACGACATCCAATGCCTAAGTGTAGCACTTGAGGGCGATAAAGAATTTGTGGAATACTGAGGTCGGAAAGCTCTCTTGGAGTCACCGCAATAAGCAATTGGTACTTGGAGATATCCAAGTCTTCTAGATGGTAGTAGATATCTACATAGTTGGGCTTTGTACGCTCTAAATAGTCGCACCGCATATCTAGGAACAGAGCGGTTGGAACACCATCTACAAACTTGGTAATTGCTTCATTGAGAGTCGCTCCTACCGTTTCCAATTTCCAGTCAAACTGTTTAGGCAGAGTATCCAGTGCCCAAAGCCCTTGTCGGTCACTTTGCGTAGTGATGATGGGTTCCGCTCCCAGTATTGAAGCAATTCGGCTAGTCCATTCATTCGCTCCACCAATGTGCCCCGATGCCACGGATATGACATATTTACCAGTGGTATCAATACATATAATGGCTGGATCGCTATGCTTATCCTTTAGATAAGGTGCTATGCTCCGCACACAAATTCCCATTGCAGAAAAGAAGACGACTAGGTCGTGCTCCGCCATTATTTGCCCCGTCTCAGTCTGAAGGTCCTCAATCTTCTCAAAGCCCTCTAGTTCTCTAGTGCTATAGAGCTTCCCTCCCAATGCCGAATAAAGTACGAGTGCTTTCTCCTTCGCTACCTCGGAGAGGATTATAATGCCTATATTTTGATTCATCATTTTATTGCTTTCATCACCCTTATTGGGTTGTTATTATCGATAGAGATTTCCACCTCTTTTATGATGGTGCCAGATACCTTCTCAATGGCCACTCTGAATAGATCTTGACTCTCTTGCGAAACTGAGTTGAAAACCAAGATCCCCTTTTCTGGCAATAACGGCCAAACCTTACGCACGATCTCCACCAATTTGCCACCATGTCCTCCGATAAAGGCACAATCTGGCTTGGGTAAATCACCCATCTCGACCTCACAAAAGTCGCCCCCTCTAAAGTCAATACCAGGAGTGCCAAACTTCTTGCTATTGGAGAAAAGTAACTCCGCCCCTTCAGGCCTAATCTCAAAAGCTACCATATGAAGGTGGGGAAATTGCAACTTCGCTTCAATAGAAACCGACCCGGTACAACTACCGATATCCCAAAAGACGTGGTGATTATTCAGCTCAAGCATAGAAAGAGATAGCAACCTAATCGGGCTTTTAGTTAACATCTTGGCCCGACCATTGAGGAGGTGAAACTCCTCGTCAGGTATCCCAAAATACTTTTGTTTGGGCTTTGTCTCCACCAATATCATATTGTATGGATAGCTAAATTCCCTCTTCGCCATTTCCGAGAGCGAAAGTTCACTCACCCGTTCCTCCTCCTTATTTCCAAGCAGTTCGCCTACGTAAGCCTTGTAATTATCATACCCATAGTCGAGCATACGCTGAGCCACCGTAGTAGGAGTGTGCTCTTTGCGGTCCAAAAGTAATCCAATCATCGATTCCCTTTGGATAAGTGCTCTATCAAACTCATGCCAAGGACGCCCCGTAAGGGTTACTTCGTGCATACTTTGGTAAGGTAAAAGAGCACGGTGAGCCAGCATTTGCAGAGAGTGAAAACTGGGGTAAACCTTTACCGTTGCTTCAGGAATATGTCTCATAATGGTCTCCCCAATTCCATTGAATAGTGGGTCGCATGAGGCAATGACCACCAAATCATCAAATTGGCGATACTGCTCCATCAACGCTCCCATAGGAGGCACCACCTCTATCCATTCGTGTTGGCTCGGAAGGTAAGGCTTGATAATCTTGTAGTGCCGCTTTCCACCTGAGAAGTGGTACCCCTCCTGAAGTACCTCAAGCACTTCTGGGCGAAAAAACTGCTCCCTATTGTCGTCTATGCCTATTATTGTAATCTTCATAAGCGGAAGAAGTTATACATCACGGCCTGGTCTTAATGCCGCTGCATCATCAAAGGTGAGAATCGCATTGCACAGTGTTGCAGCAAGATTACTTCCCCCCTTGCGTCCGTCAATAATCAACTTAGGGATATTGTGGAAAGGTTTCACCGCATGCTTCGACTCGCAAACATGTACAAAACCAACAGGGGCAGCAATGATACCCATAGGATTTGCCTCCCCTTTTCGGATTAAGCTTGCCAATTCTAGTAGGGCAGTTGGTGCATTACCAAAGGCAAAGAGGGCATCGGGGTGCTCAGCTACTGCCAGGCGAATACCTGCTTGTGTACGGGTGATGCCTAGACGATCCGACATCTCCTTAGTGCGAGGGTCAGAGAGATAACACTTAGTTTCAATACCTAATCTCTGTAGGGCCCCTTTGCGAATGCCAGAGGTGACCATCGTAACATCAGTAATAATAGTCTTGATTTTACCTGAGATACATGCCTCGTGCAGTCTCTTTACAGCATCGGGATCAGAGTAGAATATCTGCTCCATTTCAAAGTCGGCAGTGGTATGTATTGCGTGGAGTAAAGCCCACTTATGGTCTAGCGGAATCTCAGGGTTTTTAAGTTGAGACTCTATCGTTCGGAAGCTCTCAATCATAATTTGCTGACCTAGCTTAGTATCCTTATCCGCTTTTTCACGATAATAGCCACGAGGTGTAATCATACGATTGTGGGTCGTAAACGTCTGGCTATTACCAATGATTACCATGGTAAACATATCTATCTGCTCTGCATCAAATTCTGCAAGAGTAGTGTAGGTCACCTCTTGATCCTCACGGCCTGCTTGGCGTACAATACCGACAGGGGTATTGGCATCCCGTTCTTTCAAGAAAAGTTCACGTAGACGCTCAATCTGCCAGTACCTCTTAATGCTCTTAGGATTGTAAATAGCTGTGATAAAGTCCGCCTCTGCAGCAGCGATGATCCTTCGCTCAATCTTTGCCCACGGCGTCATAAGATCGGAAAGCGAGATGATACAGAAGTCGTGACCAATGGGGGCACCCAATATAGAGGCAGCCGTCTGAAAGGCTGAAATGCCTGGGAGTACCTCGATCTCAATATCACTCTTCAGCTCCTCCGCCATCTCATAGATAAGTGGAGCCATGCCATAAATACCAGCATCTCCAGAGCTAATCACAGCTACATCCTTACCTCCATCGGCAAATCTAAATGCCTCTCTTGCCCTTGCCGTTTCCTGACGCATACCTGTATCAATACACTCTGCATCTGGTCTGAGGTAGTCTGAGACGAACTGGAAGTAGTATTTGTAGCCAACCACCACATCCACCTTCCCTAAAATATCCCTTGCACCAATGGTTAGATCACGTTCACTACCCGGACCTATTCCAATTACATATATCTTTCCCATTACATTTATATATCAATTAAACAACAATCTTTAACTACATAACTACCCAATAAGTTTCTTGTATCAAACAAAAATGTTTCTCGTATCAAACAAAAATGTTCTACGTATGAAATCAAAATGCTTCACGTATGAAACTAAAGGTATTCATATATCAACAAAACCCCACCACTACCATAATTGTTCGGTACGTGGTGGGGTAAGTTACTGTTTTTATTTATCTATCAAGTTTGATGATACGATCTGCAAAGAACCCGGGCTTCAGTTTAGCTACTTCAGTCACCTTTTCTGTCGCAAATTCATACTTATAGAATTTGGTCTGATTGTTGTCGGTAATACCAAGGATAGCGTAGTCCTCTTCCACCACAATAAGTTCTGTGTAGGTACCACCTTGGCTTATAGGAATATCCTTGATACGGTGCTGATCTCCTCCTGGAGTAAGGTCTATCACTGCCCAAATAAATCTTCTAGGCACTTTCCAACTATTTTCATCAGCTTTATTTTCAGGACTCTCCAAGTAAGCAAGCACTTTGGTCCCTCTCATGTGGTGAATGGTGATAATCTTATTCTCATCAAAGATATCAAGCTTATAGTTGGGGTCAGGCCTAAACTCACCGGCTTTAATACGCAAGATGTGTCCATGCTGCTTCGTAGATGAAGTGGCATCATCTCTTACCGTATTACATAGCATATAGTAGTCTCCATCTGGCATAAAGAAACCATTCTGCTGTCTGAGAGTGCCAAAAGATACTGAGCCTGGGCGATCTACACGCGTCTCCTTATAAATATGCTCTACTTTCATATTATCAGGATTAATCGTAGCGGTAAAGAATGCTTTGTGGCTATCCAGACCCATTTTAGGCTTTTTCTTGTCCTCGTGTCTGAAGTTGAATAAAAGCTTATTATCAGCCTTTCGGTATGCCAATAGCCCGCAGGATGAGAATACTTCGTCCTTTGCTATCTTGCCTAATTCTGGGAAGTCTAGAGTACCTTTATCTATTACTTCCATACTCTCAGTATCGATCTTCAACCAATTCATTTTATGCTTTTTAGGTGTTTTTTTATCTTTGCTGTCGGGAGCACCAATAAGCACAAGTGTATTGTCATTTAACCATTCATGTGCAAACCTTCGGTCAGAGAGTTCTGGCATTGGAAATACTTTGATGGTTTTCACTCCATCATCAGTAATTTTATATTTGCCGAAGTTCTTGCCATCTTTTGGTCTACTAATGCTATAATAATAGCCCTTATGATAGATGACAAAGGGGGTGATGCCTGATTGAAGTGTCTCTGCACCTTTGTATCTAATATCATATTCCCCTTCAAGCAAGGTGGGTATTTTCTTAACTACGTGCGCATCTTGTAGTTCAGTTGATGAGGTGCCTTCTCCAATTGCCAACCACATATCATATAGATATTCAACTGGCTTTTCTGGATTCTCTGGATCCTTTGGAAGCTCTGGAAGTTCTGGTATATCAGGCTTCTTCGGATCTTTACCTTTAGGGGTATCGTTGTTGCCACAGCTAGTGGTTAAAGCAATCACTAAGATGGCTAATAGCTGGATAATTGACTTGCGTTTCATTTTAGTTATGTGTTTAATTAAAGAATGTGGTAAGTTTACAGAAGAGAGAGCGTCCTGGCTTCTGAAGCATATAGTTATCGTAATTAATCTGATCAAAGAGATTATTGCAGTTAATGGATAATTTCTGCTTGCCCTTATTCCAGGACCAGGTAGCACCAATGTTGGTGGTTGATTGGGATGGGATAATAGCTTTGGAGCTCTTTGAACCTAGAGCGGCCCATGAGAGGTAGAACCAATGGACATATCCATACGAGGCATTAATCCTTAGATCACTTCCTTTCATACCAAAAGGCTCCTGGAAATTAATTCCTAGTGAACTATTGGTGTAGAAGAATGGCTTGTTTGGTATACGGTTGTTATAAGTGATATCAATTCTACCATCAGGAAGTTTGGCACTTCTATTCCTTTCATCTACGTAAGTTGCATTGACCCCGAAGTCAATCAAGCCTTTATATCGATACTTGAGATCAATTTCACCACCCAATACACGAGCTGCTCCTACATTTTTATAGGTGCCTAATCCTTCGCTTATAACATCTTTTCGGATGTAGTCTTTTACATCGCGCATGAAAAAGGTCCCCTCATAGTTAATAGAGTGGTCGCCATTAATTCCCCATGACCCATAAAGCGCGAGGTTGAGGTTATGGGCTCTTTCAGGATTGAGTTTAAAGTTGGGGTAGATGCTAGCTCCATTACCAAATAGCTC
>OKRX01003053.1_pt1 | contig 10459 bp, 10 predicted proteins | sample 1601241 | NCBI WGS metagenome assembly OKRX01 (sample SAMEA3541500, study PRJEB24748) | human gut metagenome | biome: human gut; feature: human-associated habitat; material: faeces | place: China | collected 2012
CGTTACCTCCAAATAGGTTCATTGATTTCATTTTGATTTCTCCTTCCTGGTTAAAGCTCTACTACTCCAACAAAAATAAATATCCCTCCGCTTTTCTTTTACTATTGAGGATTTTGTATAAAATAGTGTTTCCATTTGGATTGATTGGAGATGCCATTTCGGCATCTACTTGTTCGACATTATACTTTGGTAATGCACTACACCAACCAAAGACATCAATCCCTTTTGCTCCTTCCGGCAATTTCCATTTCTGTGACACATAGATACGTTGGAGATTACTGCAGTCGTAGAACATACAATCTAATGATTTCAGTGAAGTTGCCTTGAATGAAGTTAAGTCTAAAAATTCTAATGAAACACAACCGGAGAACATGTAATCTGTACTTATAAGGTTTTCTGTGCTAAAGCCACTTATGTTAAGCAAGAATAACTTACTACAACACCTAAACATGCATTGCATATCTTTTACTGATTCTGTGTTAAAGCCAGATAAGTCAAGCTTTACGAGATCATGACTATGCGCAAACATACACTGCATTGTTATCACGCCTGTAGTATCAAACTGGAATAAAGTGAGACTTTTACCACGATAGTTTTCAAACATTTTATAGCAACTACTACAGTTTAATGGAATGGTTAATGTGCCTCCAGCATTGCTATCTTCTTTATAATGTAAGTGATAAAAGGTATCTGTACACTCTATGTAAAAGTATTTTGTATCATAAAGCACCCACTGCTTGTTACCTGTTTTTTCCTTAAACCAATCAAAAGTATGTCCAAATCCAAGTTTATTAAGTATTTCTTTACAGGTTTCCCTTGATTCGTCTGATTCTGTATCTACGGCATATCTTTGTCCTTTGTAAAGAAAAACTAACTTAGTGCCTTTCTTCTTGAGAAGTACTGGGCTAAAATGGGATAGCCTAGTCTTCTCTTCCAAATTATCGTTGTCGAAGAGCGCTTCATTGTTGAAGAGATTCATTGATTTCATTTTGATTTCTCCTTTCTTGGTGGTTTGTACTTGGCTAAAGCCTTGATACTATGAAAAGTAAAAAGGGAACTCCGTAATTGGAATTCCCAGTGTTGAAACCACCTCTATTTCACTACTGTTAAGCAACCGCCTTCTTCTACTGGCTTAAATAACTCAATTACTGTTTTATCTGTGTTAAAGTTCGGCAATGAGTGACATAAAGTAAACGTATCAGAGTTATTGTAAGCACTTATACTTTTTAAGAAACCTTTATTTACTTTAAGTTCGCTTAGTAAAGTACATGCATAAAATATACCAAAAGCATCTATTTCATGAGTAGTATTCAGTTTCCAGTTTGATAAATCTAATTTCTTTAAAGAGATACACATCTCAAACATATAGTAAAGTTTTTGAACTTTATTTAGACTCCAATTAGATATTACAAGATTTGATAAAGAGATACATCCTCTAAACATATATTCTAAAGCTTTCACATTTTCCATATTAAAATTGGATAAATTTAAAGATACCAAGTGTTTACTTTCTTCAAACATAGAGCCCATATCTTCAATGTTACAAGTATTGAATTTGGAAAAATCAATTGAAGTTACAGCACCGTGAAATTTAGCAAACATTCTATAACAGCTGGTTGCATTGATTGGCATAACAGGGACAACCTTAAGATCTCCATCATAGCGATAAGCAAGAAAATCATATTCATTTTCTTCTGGGTCGTATTCTTCATCCATTTCACAAAATTCATCCATTGCAGGATAATACATTAATGTATCGTATAAAACCCAATGATATTGTCCACAATTTTCTCTAATCCAATCGTACTTGGCTAAAGAGTTAGCATTAATTTCTTCCTTGACTCTTTCTCTTTCTTTTTCTAAATTAACATTTAGAGAAAAAGTCTTGCCCTTTAATGTAAAGGTGAGATTACCTTCTTCGTCTTGAATTGGTGCCTCTGGTAATGTTGCAATTGTTTCTGATTCATCGAATAAATTCATTTTGTCCATAACTAATCCCCTTTTTGTTTTTTCTAATTTATAGTGGGAAGGCTTGTCTAAAATGGTTTAGCTAAATCTTCTCTGGAAGATAAAATAGAAGTCACTTTGGCATGACTTCCCTCTGTTATAATGTGCTGGACTAAAGCTCGCTTCGGTCTCGTGATCTAAAGATATCCTAGATTCGAGTCTGTCGTCTCTTCCATCTAGGAGTTAGGTTCCCTCTTTTAGAGGTTCTATTCAAAGCAGAGATAACACTAAAATGTAAAAAAGAGAATTCCGTAATTGGAATTCCCTGGGTTAGAGCACTTAAGTGATCTAAAGATAATCTTAATTATGAATCCCGCTTTGTAGAACAATTATGTGTAATGCTGTGACTGTCGCTAATTAAAAAGCATTGCTGCTAATTAAAGAGCATTTCTATTACCGATTAAAGTCCTGCTCGTTGTCAAGAGTGGGCATTGATATTCCATTTATATGAAACATAAATTGCTTCGAGTGATTCACAGTAGTAGAATATGTTTTCTGATGAAGCTACGTTACTTGTATCGAACTTACACAGATTAAGCTTAATGAGTGATTTACAATAGGCAAACATATTACTCATATCAATCACATTACTTGTGTCGAAATTGGCAACGTCTATGAAAGTAGCGTTTGAACATCTGTAAAACATGGAATTCATATCGGTAACCTTAGATGTGTCAAACCGACTGAGATCAAGATAGAGTAATGCTGTACAGTGTTCAAACATAGAACGCATTTCAGTAACCTTAGATGTGTTGAAGCCACTAAGATCTAATGTTATGAAATTAGAACATCTGGCAAACATGTAATCCATGTCTACTACATTACTTGTATCGAAATCACTGAAATTTAATGTAGGTAGATGTGAACAATCACGAAACATTGCATAGCATGATGTGGCATTGATTGGAATTACCGGGGCTAAAAGACTGCCTTCCTTGTAATGTAAATGAAAATCTTTTATTTCATACATTTCTGTATTGTAGAGAACCCAGTGTTCTTCTCCTGTCTCTTCATCAAACCAGTCATACTGGACTAAAGAGTTAGCATTAACTTCTTCTTTAACTCTTTCCCTTTCTTCTTTTGAATTAACATTTAAAGAGTAAGTCTTTCCTTCTAAGCTAAAGCGGAGAACTCCATACTCATCTTGGATTGGAGCATTAGTGTTCTGGGCTAAAGCACTAAATTCATACTCATCTTGGATTGGAGTATTAGTGTTCTGGGCTAAAGAGCCGAATTCGTACTTATCAGTACTATCATTTGGTTCCTTATTAGATTGTGATGAAGTTGTGTTCTGTGCTAAAGCGTAGATATCGAAAGCTTTCTGCCAAGAACGAATTGAACTGGCCGGCACTTTTAACTCTTCTGCTGCTTTTTCAATTCCTATCTTCTTTGCCAGTGTGACTGCTAATTCTTTAAATTCTTTTGAGTGTATTTTATCTTCGTCGTAGTCTTCCTTACTGATGAAGAACGCTTTGCTGGATTTGTCGTTACTTCCAAATAGGTTCATTAATTTCATTTTGTTCCTCCTTTCTTGATGAGTGTATTTCATTTGTAGTGCTTATCTCTTCAATATTAAGAATACTGCTTTGCAGAGCGGTTTGTACTGAGCTAAAGCCTTAGTACTGCTAGAAAGTAAAAAGGGAACTCTCAAAGTTTGTCTCTGGGAATTCCCTGGGTTAAATTGGTTATGTTATTCTAATTCTTTAGTATTAAGTAACCACCCTCTTCTACCGGTTTTGCCATTTTAATATAAGTGTTCTCTTGGTTAAAGCCTGGAAGAGAATAGCACTCTCTAAACATATCATCTGTATTTAATATGCGATTAGTCTTCCATTTGTCAGAAATATAAATAGTTGTAAGTGTTCTACACTGATAAAACATACATTTCATATATTCAACCATAGAGGTATTAAAACCACTGAGGTCAAGTTGTGTGAGACTAAAACATTTGAAGAACATAGCACTCATATCAAATACATTACTTGTATCGAAATTACTAAGATCGAGCTGTTTGACATTGTAGCAATTAGTAAACATATGACTCATGGTAGTCACTTTAGAAGTATCGAAATTACTGAGGTCAAACGATGTAAGTTTTAAACAGCTGCGGAACATTCCTTCCATACTAGTCACTTTAGAAGTATTGAAACTACTGAGATTTAAATTAACCAATTTTGTACAATCACTAAACATGTAATACATATCAATAACCTCAGAAGTGTCGAAATTACTGAGATCAAGTGATTTAAGTCTTCCGCAGTTAGCAAACATTTTGCTCATAGTAGTAACTTTAGAAGTGTCGAAATTACTGATGTTAAGGGTTGTAAGACTGCAGCAACCATTGAACATATAACCCATGCCAGTAACTTTACTTGTATCAAAATTGCTTACATTAAGTGACATGAGATTTTCACAATCAAGAAACATACAACCCATATCAACAATGTTTTTAGTATTGAATCTACTTGAGTCAAGTGTTGTAAGATTTCTACAGACTTCAAACATTTTAAAACATGATGTGGCATTGATTGGAATTATCGGGACTAAAGCACTGCCCTCCCTGTAATGTAAGAAACTACCTACAGAATAAATATGAATCACTTCATACATTGCTGTATCGTAAAGAACCCAATGCTCCTCTCCGAAATATTCTTCGAACCAATCATACTTAGCTAAAGAGTTTGCATTCACTTCTTCTTTAACTCTTTCCCTTTCTTCTTCTGAATTGATATTTAGAGAGTACATCTTGCCTTCTAATTCAAAGGTGAGATTGCCATTTTCATCTTGAATTGGTGCTGGTGGTAATGCTGTGAGTTCTTTGGATTCTTTCTTACTGGTGAAGAGGTTCATTGATTTCATTTTGATTTCTCCTTTCTTGGTTAAATGGCTGTAAATATGAAAAGGGAATTCCGTAATTGGAATTCCATTGGTTAGACTGATTAAACTACTTTTTCAATGTTAAGTAACCACCTTTACCGTAATGAGCGTTGGTTTTCTTAGTCTTGTAGCTATTATAGTTAGGGAGGTTTATGCAACCTGTGAACATTTCCTCTGATTCTGTAACATTGTCTATATTCCACTTATTAGAGACATAGATGGTGGTGAGTTTTGAGCAGCTGTTAAACATTTCATACATTTTAGTGACCTTACTTGTATCAAAATTACTGAGGTCAAGTTGAGTGAGACTTGAGCAACTTCTAAACATCCACCTCATATAAGTCACATTACTTGTATCGAAGCTACTTAAGTCAAGTGATGTAAGTTTTAAGCAACCACAAAACATATAGCGCATATCAGTCACTTTACTTGTGTCGAAATTACTTAAATCAAGTGTTGTGAGACTTTTACAATTACAGAACATATGACTCATATCAGTCACTTTACTAGTACTGAAACTACTTAAGTCAAGTGATACGAGTTTTGAGCAGTTACAGAACATCCAATGTATACAAATTACTTTGCTTGTATTGCAAATACTGAGATCAAGTGAAGTAAGATTTGAGCAGTTGTAAAACATATAACTCATGTCAGTCACTTTACTTGTATCGAAGTTACTTAGATCAAATGAAGTGTGCTTTGAACATTCTTCAAACATTGAATAACAAGAGGTCGCATTAATAGGAATTATAGGAGTTAAATTACTATCTTCTTTATAATGTAAATACAATCTTTTAACATCTTCTACTATTTCATACATTTCAGTGTTGTAAAGGACCCAATGTTTTTCCCCTGTTTTTTCTTTAAACCAGTCATACTTGGTTAAAGCACTGGAATTCACCTCTTCTTTGACTCTTTCCCTTTCTTCTTCTGAATTAATATTCAGAGAGAAAGTCTTACCCTTTAATGTGAAAGTGAGATTACCATTCTCGTCTTGGATTGGTGCAGGTGGTAATTGATTTGTGTTTTCCTTTATTGTGTTGCTTCCAAACAACGCTTTGCTGGATTTAGCTCCTGCGTCACTAAATAGGTTCATAGATTTCATTTTGATTTCTCCTTTCTTGGTTAAATATTTTAATTCGGTACTTCCGTACCTGCCATTAAGAATACTGTTTTGCAGAGCAGTTTGTGTTGAACTAAAGTGTTTAAAACACTGTAAATTAAAAAAAGAACTCCGTAATTGAAATTCCCTTGGTTAGACTGATTATACTACTTCTTCAACGTTAAATAACCGCCCTGCTCTACTGGTTTTGCCATTTCTATATCGGTCTTCTCTGGGCTAAAGCCTGGAAGAGAATAGCAAATTCCAAACATTTCATCAGATAATTTAACTTTATCTATATTCCATTTATCAGAAATGTAAATAGTTGTGAGTGCTTTGCAGCCGAAGAACACCAACTCTATATGTTTAACCATAAAAGTATCAAAATTACTAAGATCAAGTACTGTTAAGCTCGCACAATCGCGGAACATTGAACTAATATAATTAACTTCACTTAAGTTGAAACTACTGAGATCTAGTTGGGTTAAAGCTTTGCAGCCAGAGAACATTCCACACATGTCAGTAACTCGACTAGTGTCAAAATTACTAAGGTCTAGCTCAGTTAATGCTTTGCAGCCAGAGAACATTCCACGCATATTAATAACCTTACTAGTATTGAAGTTACTGAGGTCTAGTTTAGTTAATGCTTTGCATTCATCAAACATTCTATACATAGTAATGACATTACTAGTGTCAAAATTACTGAGGTCTAGTTTAGTTAATGCTTCGCAGTGGTAGAACATTTTGTACATGTCAGTAACGTTACTAGTGTCGAAACTGCTGAGATCAAGTTGAATTAATGATTTGCATCCGTAGAACATAAAATAACAAGAAGTTGCATTAATTGGAATTACTGGGTTTAAATCACAATTCTCTTTGTAATGTAAATAATATCTACAATAAAACCCATCGTAATCTATTTCATACATTTCAGTATTATAAAAAACCCAATGTTCTTTTCCTATCACTTCTTTAAACCAATCGTACTTGGCTAAAGAGTTAGCATTGACTTCTTTCTTAACTCTTTTCCTTTCTTCTTCCGAATTAACATTTAAAGAATAAGTTCTTCCTTCTAGGCTAAAGGTAAGATTACCATTCTCATCTTGAACTGGTGTGGGTGATAATGCTATTGGTTCTTTTGGTTTATTGTTAAACATGGTCATTTTGTCCATAATTTTCCCTTTCTTGGTTAAATATCTTAATTCGTAGCTGTCGCTAACGTAGTCACTTGATCTAAAGATATTGCCATTAAGAATCTTACTTTGTAAAATCTTTATTTCTTCAGTGTTAAGTAACCGCCATCTTCTACTGGTTTTGCCATTTCAATATTGGTCTTCTCTGGGCTAAAGTTTGAAAGAGAGTAACACTCTTTGAACATGTCTTTTGCATTTATTACTTTGTTGAGATTCCATTTATTAGAAATATAAATAGTAGTAAGCCTTATGCAGTAATAAAACATGTTTTCTGTACGAGTAACCTCACGAGTGTTGAAATTACTGATGTCTAATTGTGATAAACGGTGGCAACCTTCTAACATCCCACACATATCAGTAACCTGACTTGTATTGAAACTACTGAGGTCAAGCATAGTGAGCTTCTTACAACAAGAAAACATTCCGCACATAGTAGTAACGTTACTTGTATCGAAATTACTAAGGTCTAACCGAGTTAACGACAAACAATTGTCGAACATATAACTCATTTCAGTAACGTTACTTGTGTCAAAATTACTGAGGTCAAGCTGTGTGAGCTTTAAACAGTTAGAGAACATCATAAACATAGTAGTAACCTGACTAGTGTCGAAATTACTAATGTCCAGCTGGGCTAAAGATTTGCATCCATAGAACATCCAACTCATTTCAGTAACATTACTTGTGTTAAAATTATTGAGGTCAAGTTGTGTGAGTCTTAAACAGCCAGAAAACATCATAAATATAGTAGTAACCTGACTAGTGTCGAAATCACTGAGATCTAATTTGGTTAAGGCTTCACAGCCATTGAACATCTCATTCATTGTGGTAACCTGGCTAGTGTCGAAATTACTGAGGTCAAGCTGTGATAAAGCTATGCAACCAGAAAACATTCCACCCATATCAGTAACTTGACTAGTGTCGAAATTACTGAGGTCAAGTTGTGATAAGCTTTTACATTCTTTGAACATTCCGCACATATCAGTAATATTTGATGTGTCAAAATTACTGAGGGCAAGCTGGTTTAATTTATAGCATCCGTAGAACATATAATAGCAAGACGTTGCATTAACTGGGATTACTGGGACTAAATTACTATTTTCTTTATAATGTATATATTTATCACAAGTATATATTTGTTCTACTTCATACATTTCTGTATTGTAAAATGCCCAATGTTTTTCTCCCGTCTCTTCTTTAAACCAATCGTACTTGGTTAAAGAGTTAGCATTAACCTCTTCCTTAATCCTTTCCCTTTCTTCTTTTGAATTAACATTTAAAGAGTAAGTCTTTCCTTCTAATTCAAAAGTAATATTACCGTTCTCATCCTGTATTGGTGCCGGCGGTAATTTCTTAGCTAAAGAGTTCTTGGCTAAAGTGGAAGTGTTTAAAGTCTTCTTCCAAGAGTAGATTAAGTTAGTAGATACTCCCAATTCTTCTGCTGCTTTAGTAACTCCAATCTTAGAAGCTAAGTTAACAGCTAACTCTTTAAACTCTTTTGAATACTCTTTCTTTTTTGGTTTTATGTCTTCCTTTGGTGTATTGTTTCCAAACAAATTCATTAATTTCATTTTGATTTCTCCTTTCTTGGCTAACGCATTATAAATGTAAAAGGGAATTCCGTAATTGGAATTCCCTTGACTATTTTTATATCTATTATTTAATTCTTTCGTTATTTCTGGAACATCAGTAATGTAACTATTCTTCCCTCCATCCTTGATTAGGGTCACTATCGGACGGGCTACATTCTTCATATACAGAATTTTTCAGTCTTGCAATTTTTATTGGATATTTTAGCACAGCATTCTGTTCATTGTAACAAGCTATGCTTATTCCAATTTTTCTTTTAAATTCATTTCCGTATTTTTCTTTCATTTCTTTATCTGACAACACTTTAAAATCTTCCAACTCTTTACAACGTTTTTCGTATCCTTCTAAAGCAGCCTTAAAAAATTCTTCATCTTCTGGACGATTTCCATATCTTTTTCTATCAGGTTTTATTAAATTTTCTATTGTTATATAGTTTTTATTCCAATCAGCTACTAAATCGTAAATATCATAATTTCCAAAATTACCATAGCCATCATAACACTGTTCCAATATATTCCCTTTTCCGAATTCTTTAGGAACTAAAACATATACATCTTTTATCTCATTGTTTACAATCTGTTCCTTTGTATCACATGTAATCCAACTAAATTGTCCCATATTCTTTTTCTCCTTTCAATTCTATATGTATTATATCAGATAAGAGCAGTGTTTTCTATAACAGAAATGATTTGTTTGAAATGCTGTTTTCATTTGTTTTTATTCTTCTAGTGTTAAATTCATTCTCTCTTTGTCTTCAAATTCAAATAAATTATCAATATATTCCATCCAATCATCAAATACTAATGGAGTATAATCTTCCGATTCTTCTCTATATAAATTTTTATAAAGGCTTGATGAATAAATACTATAATCATCTCCAAACTGATCTACAGTCGCATCTATAATTTCTCCATTAACAACAATCCATTCGTGACCAAAATTATTAAATGTTCCATTTACAATATGAACATCTTTTTCTTCGGTATAATTTGTAAGGATATAATACATTATCGCACTTGCACCTTCACACCAATCCGTAAAATCAGAACGTAAATATTCATTCTGTGTATGATTTAATACTTCTCTTGTAATATCAATTAAAAATTTCTTGTTCAACATTTATTCCACCTCTAATTCCGACTTTGAAATTTCCGTTTCACGGTTATTTCCACCCAATATCTTTCGGTGTAATTTCAATATAACAATGTGGTATGCACGATTTACCAAAGTTTACACCAATAAAAATACTTGTGCCTCTTAAAGATATTACTGTGCTAGAAATTTTACAAAATTTTATAATATACCACGGCAATTTATTCTTAATCCATGTCATTCTCATTGATGTATTATTCTCAAGTTTTTCGTACAAAGAATACATTTCATTTTTCTGTGTGACATATTTTTGTTTATCGTCAACAATTTCTTTTATACATTCGTTTCTCATTGCACCATACATATTTTCAAGACTATCTGATAATGATGTAAGTTGTTCTTGGATATTTTTTAATTGTTCATAGCTTTTCATTTTATCTACCTCACTTCCTTGTAAATTCATCATTTCATTAACTCATTATATAAGCATCATTATAAGCTGTTTCTAAAGTTGTATATCCATTTACATGGTTATAATCTTCCTTACAAACTCCATTTTTCATTCTTCCGTATAATCCAGAATAATCTTTAACAAGTGTTA